>Ga0255052_10003732_pt1 | contig 10470 bp, 7 predicted proteins | sample JV7_2_21_MG_FD_188632 | JGI IMG/M metagenome (GOLD analysis project Ga0255052, IMG submission 188632) | Seawater microbial communities from Jervis Inlet, British Columbia, Canada - JV7_2_21 | ecosystem: Environmental > Aquatic > Marine > Inlet | place: Canada: British Columbia | collected...
CAGGTTGATGGGCACGGCTCCCAACGCCTTAATAAAAGGGATGAATGCCGGAAATACGCGAATCTTCATGCCGGTCAAATCGGAAAGTTTCTTCACTTTCTTATTGGTGTAGAGATGAAACGACTGGTTGTGGTTAACAGAATCCAGCCAGATCAATCCGACATTCTCATGAAGTTTGCTCATCACGTTATAGTAGTCGGTTTTATATCTTTCTTTATAGCTCGTATTTGTAAACATGGCAGACTGGGCCTCCCAGAGCAGGGAGGGATAATAGCCGCTCGATGTCTGGCACATATCAATCACGCCTTTTCTTACCGCCTCATGTAACTGGAAGGGCGGTGTCACCTCCGGCCCGCCGATCAATTCGATATTAATATGTTCCGCAAACTTTTTGTTAACCATGTCGATGAATAACCTAAAACCCTTCACGTCGTCCATATTGACGGGGAGAAAGGCAACAGCTTTGAATTTGATTGGTTTGGCAGTTGACGGCCCGGCAAACACCAATACCAGTCCTACCATAATCATACTAATCATAAGAATATGAATAACCTTTTTCATCATTATTCTCCTTTCATTAAACGGTTAACAATATTTTCAGCCTGTAACATTGACCAACTATTAACTAGTTTCGCAAATTTACACAATGTTCTATTTCTCTTATCTCACCTCCTTATTGGTTTGTTTCCATCCGGAAATAGAACCTCATCCGTGTACAAATTTGGTTTGTGGATGGACATTAACAAAATTTGGACTCCTTTGAACCTATAGAAAAAAGTGGAAAAATGCAAGCACATGATTCAAACCCATCATTCAGCCCCGGATCGCCCCCTTCTTTTATTTCAAACCCTCTAGGACCTTTTCAGGGGTTATGGGAAGACTCTTGAGCCTCACGCCCACGGCATGATAAATGGCATTGGCAATGGCAGGTGATACGGCTATGATGGCGCCTTCACTCATCCCTTTGGCGCCATAGGGACCTCCGGGATCCGGTTCCTGAACCAGCGCGGTACTGAGCGCCGGCATATCCATGGCTGTGGGGATCTTATATTCGAGAAAAGTCGGATTCATCACTTGACCATCATTCACCATAAGTTCCTCGTAGAGGGCTTGCCCCAAACCCTGATAGGCAGATCCCTCCAACTGCCCTTCAGCATGCATCGGATTGATGGCCTGCCCGCAATCATGGGCCCCATCTATCCGGTAAACCCGGACCTGCCCTGTCTCCTTATCCACGGCCACTTCGGCGATATCGGCGCCGAATCCATAGGCAGGTGAGGAGTGCCCCTCATAGGTCTCATGGTTTACCATCACTGTAGGCGTCGTGTAGAGTCCCTTTCCAATGACATGGAACTCTTTGGTATAGAGACATCCCTTCACGGCCTCTTGAAAGGAAATCCCTTTGTTTGGGCTTCCTTTCACATAGATTCTCTTATCCTTGGCTACCAGATCGGAGACATTGGCTTCGAGCTGTTCCGATACATAGGCGAATAGTTGTCTGTTGACGTCTTCGGCAGCGGCCATTACGGCGTTTCCGGAGACAAAGGTGACCCGGCTCGAGTAGGATCCAAAATCGAAAGGGGTGATCTCCGTGTCGCCCGAGACCACCTCGATATCACCGATACCAATTCCGAGTCCCTCAGCAGCAATTTGGGCAAGGGTTGTATTTGATCCCTGGCCCATATCCGTGGCACCAGTTAGAAGTGTGGCCGTCCCATCCTCAAAAACTTTTATGATAGCTGCTGTTGCATCATGGGCCATCTGTCTTGCTGAGGAGACATAGGCCCAGATTCCGACCCCTAAGCCCCTTCCCTCTGCCGGTTGACTCCACCCCTCCTCCCGGCCTTTCCTTTCCGAGACCTGTCGGAGACATTCATGCATGGCACAACTGGAGATACGCCCCTTATTGGGCATAACATCCCCTGGATGATGGGCGTTCCTCTTTCTGATTTCTATGGTGTCAATGCCGAGCTCTTCTGCAATCATGTCCATTTGAGAATCGGCCGCAAATCTCATTTGAAGATTGCCCCACCCCCTCATGGCCCCGCTTGGACACTGATTGGTATAGACATTGAATCCCTCATAACGGACATTTGGGAGCCGATAGCCCATGAAAAGTTGGACCCCGACTCTACCGATGATAGCGGGCCCCCAACTGTTATAGGCCCCGGTATCGGCAACCGCCCACGCCTCACCGGCAAGGAGCGTTCCGTCTTTTTTAACCCCTGTTTTAAGCCTGATCCTGTTTGGGTGCCTTCGTCGGGTCGTACAAAATTCTTCCTCCCTGGTATTGACGATCTTCACCGCATGTCCGGCCTTCTTCGACAAAAGGGCTGCAATGGCATCTATAGGGAAAAGGCCATCGGATTTCCCACCAAAGCCCCCCCCCACAAATTGTTTGGTCACCCTGATTTTGTTGAGGGGCATGTCAAGATAGAAAGCAAGGGTTTCTGCGATCTTAAAAGGGCTTTGGGTGGAACTCCAGAGGGTTATTTTCCCCGACAGATCCCAAAGGGCGACAGTAGCATGGACCTCAAAGGCGCAATGGGTGACGGGCTGTGTGGTAAACTCGTCCTCTCTGACATGAAAGGCTTCCTGGAAAGCCTTATCTACGTTTCCATGGTGGAAACGCACTGTCCTGGATATATTATTTTCCAGGTGTTCATGGATCAAGGGAGCGTCCGGTTTTAAGGCTTCATAGGGGTCAAATATTGCAGGAAGCTCTTCGTATTCAATCGAGATCAGGTCCAGGGCTTCCTCGGCAACCCATTCATCCGTGGCTGCTACGGCGGCAACCTCGTCTCCTATGTAACGGACTTTATCCACGGCCATGGCCCTTTGGTCGTGGAGCTCAGGAAGGCTGGTAAATAGACTATACCTTTTCGTGGGAACGTCGGCGCCCGTAAGGACGGCCTTTACGCCTTTAAGTCTCTCGGCTTTTTCGGTATTGATATTAAGGATCTTCGCGTGAGGATAGGGACTTCGCAGGATTTTTCCATGAAGCATCCCTGGGAGCTGGAAATCCACCGTAAACTTGGCTTCCCCTGTGACCTTCGGTCTCCCGTCGATAGGAGGTATCCTTTTTCCAACCAGGGAGTAATCAGTCATAGGATCGTCCCTCACCTAGAAACTTTGGGGCTTCTCCCCAATTGGCCTACGCTCCGGAGAGAATGCTGTACGAATTGGGATTTCGGAATGCGGAATTGTAAGTGGAAAATTGTTCCTTCAGTCATTCTACATTCCGCATTCTACTTCTCTTGCGGTTAACCGACCTTTAATATGAGGGACGCGCCTGTGTCTCCGGCCGCACAGCCCGCCCACAAAAAATAACCGCCGCCCAACATCACGGTCTCTTCGATCCCCTCCATGATCAATCGACCGGCTGTCGGCGCTTGGGGATGCCCGAAAATCATAGAACACCCATAATTGTTGAATCCATTGGGATCGACACCCAGCTTCTGGGCAAAATAAAGATCATTCACGATAAAAGGGTTGTGGGTCTTGATGACCTTGATGTCATCTATTTTGAGACCGGCATTTTCGAGCGCCATGCTGGCCGCCGGGGCAGGGGCCGCAGCCATGAATCCTTTCTTCTCCCTGGCATATCCGTATTCAATCACCTGAATAGGAAGAGATGGATCGGCGCTTAATGCCTTGGCCCTATCCTCCGTGGTGACGATCACGGTAGCGTTTCCGTCTGCGGGATGTGTCTGTGATCCAAAGGAAAGCGTACCACCTGGAATGACCGGCTTAAGGGCCGAAAGGCCCTCTCGTGTTCTCTTCCTGACCCCGTCATCCTCTTCCACAAGAATGGTCTTCTTCTTGGATACTTTGATCTCCGCCGGAAACATGTATCGCTTTTGAAAGGCCCTGTCGTCTTCGAGGGACATGGTGTATTGCTCGTATCGCCGAACGGACAACTCATCACACTGTTCTTTTGTAATCCCCACCTCCTTGGCCACATTTTCGGCCGTTTCTACCATCCTCAACCCGACATTGGGATCGGCGTCGAAATTATCGAGCATCCAGTTCTCCGATTCGACTGTTCCTCCAAGGCCGGCCGGGTTGGGCCAGATAGTGTGAGGAGAATTCGAGGTCCTGTCTGCCATAAGGACACAGCAATTGTTGTAGAGTCCGGTCTCAACACCCATGCTGGCCTGAAAGATACTGGTTGTACCGGTGCTGCAGGCCTGGCTTAAGGTCACGCCCGCTATACCTCCCGCTCCCATGACCGCAGCCGCCCATGTGGCACCGAAGAACTGATGAAGTTGACCGACGGTTATGCCCAAGATGATATAATCAAACATCTTGGGGTCCCATTCCTTCTCAGCCAGCCATCTTTTTGCCGTCTCCCCTCCCAAAACAATGGCATTGTCATTAGACATAGACCCCTGCCATTTAACGAAAGGGGTGCTGTAATACCCTTTGTAGGGGATAAAAGCCTTTGTCAACATATCATCATACTCCTTCTGAAAAATGTTTTGTTTAATAAAATGCCTTCATAGAAGCCATCTCAAAAATAGATAAATCGTTCGAGGTCAAGCCTCCGGCCAGTAGGGCCTACGCCCCGGAGGGGACGGCGCCGGATCGTAACCGGAGGAATATATGTAAATATTTTGAGGATTACGATTCAAGCCGGACACAGAGATCGGGCTATTTAGCATTTTTGAGATGGCTTCTACTTACCCGCCGACTATGGGTAAACTAAATACGACCACCTCCCCATCCTTGAGCTCCCTTTCCGGGTCCTTTTCCCGCTGTTTATTCACCAGTATCCATACATGAGGTTTGAGCCTTTTCTCCTCATCAAATATAGTATTCCGAAATTTTGGTCCATAGGCTCCTGCGACCTTATCTAAAAGTCGGCCAAGCGTCATCGTATCATTAAATTCAATAAATTCTTCTTTTTTCCGGGTCATCCCGGAATAGACATTTAGATATTTAACCTTAATTCTGGACAATTTTATCCAAATAAAATCACAAAGCGATTCTATTTCTATACAACTTTGCGTTTCTTTAAATCATCGGCAATATCTTGAAGCCCCAGATCCTTCAGCGTTTCATCCTTCGGTATCCCTTCGTCCGACCAGCCCCTGTGCTCATAATAACTCGTCAACATCTTGTCATACTTTTCCCGGTCAAGGATCGCCCCTTTCGATGGTCCGGTCGGTACCGGTTCTTCAAAGCACCGGATGGGTGGATAATCATTTTTACGTCTGAGTCCGAACCTTGCCTGCATGGCCTTTTCGGTGGTATAAATCCGGGTCCCGCATTCCCGCAGATCTTGCCAACTATAATTTAAGCCCGTGACCGCATTGAAATATTCCGCCATTTCTTCGAAACCTATGGCCATACCCTCCCAAGGCGTATGTCGCTTGCAGATGCCGAGGGCATCCGCGACGGCACAGAAATCTTCCATAAAGGCCACGTACTCTTCTTTTCCCTCATATTGGTTTGGATCCGACAGGCCGAGATCTAAAAAATGTTTGGCGACCTCCGTGGGAATGCCCCAGACATCTTCCGGTTTTTCTTGCTCAAGCCATAAATCGGTGTTGACGCCCCTTAGGTGGTCACTCCCTCTCGTTGAAGTGCCGTGTGACAGAGCCGCCCCAACCCCCATCAACCTGTTATCACCCGAAGATTGTGTCATGCCTTTGATTTGTATAATATATCTTATATATTCCTCAACCGGTTTCCCCTTTTTCTTGGCGACGTGATGTGCAAATGACATGATATTGTCCGCCAGCTTATCGCCGAATTCTCCTTTTCTGTGGGCAATTCTCTTCAGGGCCTCTATGGTGTGATCATAGTCGCCCCACGTGATGATGAGACCATCGGTATCGTTTTCGTCAATGAGCCCATCCTGCCACCAGTGTCTGATGGTGTTCAGCCAGTTCGAAACCTGTACGATATCCAGTCCCAGATCATTCATGAGCGTATTGATATAGAGGATCGCATCTAGTTTTACCCCCCCGGCCCGCGGACCGAATCCGCAGGTCACCTCATACTCCGCCCCGGCGCCGTGGGTCGCATAGGGACCCTCCTTAACCTCATAATAATGCTCACAGTGGACGGCACAACCCAAACAGGCGACCATCTTCTTACCATATTGTTCCTTGAGGGCCGTAGAGTAGGTCTTCTCCACACCCTTGACCTCTCGATCTTGCCAATTGTAGGTCGGCAGCATGCCCCCTTCATTGAAAAGATCCAGAAGACCCGCCGATCCATATTGAGAAAACATCGGATAATGGGGCCCGCTGAGCAGTTTTTTATGGACTCTCTTGAATGCTTCTTTGAGTTCATTGGGTCTCGCAATTTTGCTCCCTTTTGACCCTCTCACCACGACGGCTTTCAGGTTCTTGGACCCCAAAACGCCTCCCGTGCCGCAGGCCCCGGCAGCTCGATGAAGCTCGAGGGGAATGGCCCCCGCGACGCGGTTTTCACCGCCCGGCCCGATGGCAATCACCCTGGCGTCGGGATCATTCATCTCTTCTTTAAGAATGGCATCGGTTTCAGAAACCATTTTTCCCTTCAGATGCCTTGCGTCCCTCAGCTCCACACGATCATCTTCAATCCGCAGGTACACCAGGTCCTTTGATTTCCCATAGAAGACAATAGAATCATACCCGGCCCATCTTAGTTCACCACCAAAGTAGGACCCCAGATTGGCATCCCCGAACACGCCCGTAATCGGTGACCTCGCGACCGATACGCATATCCTGCTTGCACTCAATGTATTACCGCACAAGGAACCGGGCCCGATGGCTGCGATATTCTCCGGACTGAATGGATCCGTTACCGAGGGATCAAATTCATCATAAATAATCTTTGAGTTAAATCCCCGACCTCCCAAAAAGGCCTTTGCGAACTCAGGATTTAAAGGATCCTTTACGATCTTTCCCTCGCTTAAATAGACCTTTAAAATGGTTCCTGCCCATCCGTACATGCTAGTTTCCTCCTTCATGAAGTGTTGAGAATGTTTTCTTTGCAACGCTTATGGCATGTTTGCCGAACTCATGATCCTTACAATTTCACCCAACTTTTGGGATGCCTTTCTTTGTTTCTGGATTTTGCCTTTAGCAGCGGACATATATTGCAGTGCCCTCGGCTCGCAGAATTCGACACACTGAGGTTCACCGGAGCAGAGGTCGCACTTGACGACCTTTTTCGTATCCGGGAGGACCGAAGGCGCCCCGAAGGGACAAGCGCTGAGGCACATCCTGCAGCCAATACACTTTGCATCATCGATGAGCAAAGCGCCCGTTTCCTCATTGAGGTAAATAGCCCGCGTCGGACACACCGTCTGGCAGGGGGCATCCTCGCACTGCTGACATATCATCGGTATATCGATACCTTCGACTTCCCAGCTCATGATATTGATCCTCGATTTCATGGGATTGATCTCATCTTCATGATGGAGAGAGCAGATAAGTTCGCACACTTTACACCCGGTGCATCTATCAGGATCTACGACGATGACTTTATCCATGAAAACCTCCGTTTTTTATTTTTCTTCCTCGTAGAGCTTTCTGACGAGTTTAGCTTTGTATTCGAACTTGGGCAAGGTATCCGGCGGCAACAGCTCGATGTCCGACCGGAAAATGAGTTTTTCCCGAATCATGCGTTGGAGCTCATCTTTGAGCTGGTCCAGATCGCCGGGGTCTTGTCCATATTCCACTTTTATATGAATGGGCGGTTTCCACCCCTCCGGCGGCGCTTTGTGCATCTGAATCTCGATGGCGCCCGTGGTCCTTGGAACCATGCTGGCCACGTAATCCCGGACAGCTGATGGGAAAACATTTACCCCTTGAACATTGAGCATGTCGTCCGTTCTTCCGATAACACGGATGCCGGGGCCCGTCCTACCGCACTCACACTCCATCTGGGTGACCTCGATGTGATCCCTTGAACGGAAACGGACCAGCGGGATACAATCACGATCCAGAGAGGTGTAGACAAGCTCTCCCTTAGCGCCCTCTTTCCATTCCTGAATTTCAAGCGTGTCGGGATCAATGAGCTCAGGATGCACAATGCCCTGGGCAATAAAATGCATGCCCCTTTTATATTCGCACTCCGAAAACATCTCGCTGCACATATCTCCGTTTCCCATCATTTCCAGGAATATGCAACCAAATGTCTCCTCGACTTCCTTTCGTACCGATGGAATGGATGCCCCCGGTTCGCCGCCGGCTAATATCCGCCTTATCCCCAGACTCTTGGGCTCCGTCCCTCGTTTTCGACAGGAGGCTGCAAAGTGAAGTGGAAAGGAGGAAGTGGCCAAGCACTCGTTTGCACCAACATAATTATAGGACGCAATAAGCTTTTCGGTGGCCCCTACGCCGATGGGAACGATCGTCCCGATTGTAGAAAGGGCATCCGCATAGGATGCGGCGATAAAGAAAGGCGATACAATCAGGGGTATAATGGAATCAGGCCGGAATCCGCCCGTCCAGAAGGCCCTCGCCGCCGCCTCTCGCCACACTTCTATATCTTTGTGCGTCACGCCGATAAAGGTCGGTCTGCCGGTCGTACCGCTTGTCGTATATACCCGGGCCACATCCCCCATGTTACAAGCAATATGACTTCCCAAAGGAGGATGATTTAGCTGGCTGTCGCGGAGTTCCATCTTCTCCGTGAAAGGAAGTTTGGACAGATCATCGAGCCCCTTAATATCACCCAGCTTAATACCGGCTTCCCCGAACTTATTCTGATAGAAGGCCGATTTGTCAAAAACGTATTCGAGCTGTTTTAACAATGCCTTCTCATGGACCTTCCGATAGCCGTCCGGTGAGAGCGTCTCCATCTCCTCATTCCAGTATTTTTCATTAGGATCTTTCCTGGGTATAATCTGCATAACATACCTCACTTTCTTACTTTATAGGTTCTTGCTTTTCGGCTGAAAGGAACTTTCAGCAAGAAAGCAAGAAGAAACCCCGACCTCTGGTCGAGGTTCTTCACTTAAGTTTCTCGAGGTTGTCGCCCCATTTCTCCAGGGTCTTTGCCACGATCTCCGGATCATCAACGGTTTTCGGTGCCTCATCACCCCAGACCTCGTATTCCTCTGTGGGCATGGTGGCATCGATCCCCATACCGGTCTGCCATCCCCTGCCTCTGATAGGGTGGGCGGGATCCAGCCACTGTCCGGCCCTCCTTGGGGATATGGTGACATCCCGATCCGCCATGACTCTTGTGGACAAAGCCCAGTGAACGCTTTCATAATCCCATATGTCTACATCCTCGTCAACGACAATGACATGTTTATAGCGGCCATAGGTCCCTCCCCACACGGCATCGATCACCTGCTGGGGGTGTCCCTTGAAGAGTTTTTTAATCTTGACGATCGCCTCATAGGCCACATTGCATCGCAGGTCAATGACACCGGGCACCAATTTCTTCAGGGTCCTGTAGGCCTCCGCCTGACTTGTTCTTCCGTTCGCAAAGAAACTCTCGCTCGGATACCACTGCTCTCGCGTCCCGTGGTACAGAGGATTCTTCCTGTGGGTTATCAGTTTTACCTCGAAAAACGGCAGTTCCCTCGCCTCTCCGTAGTGACCCGTGTATTCACCAAACCACCCCGTCCCTTCCATCTGTCTGGCGCCCGGATACATATATCCTTCAAAGACCCATTCGGCCGTTGCCGGTACTTCAATATCGATGCTTTTACACTTTACCATCTCTACCGGCGCCTGCCTCAAGGCCCCGGCGAGATGAAATTCATCGATCTCCGGCGGCGTCCTCGTTGCTCCGACAATCTCTATGGAAGGCTCGAAACCGGTAACGACCGCCATGGGCATCGGTTCGCCCCTTTCTTCATATTTCATGTAGTGCTGTCGGCCATGGGTGTATTCGGGCGCTCCCCAACCCAATTTATTTTTCTCCTGGAGCTCCATTCTGTAAATGCCGGCATTCTGCTCGCCGGTATCGGGATCTTTGGTGACGGAGATCGATAACGTCCCGGGAAAAGGGCTCCTGTCCAACTGGTGCCACTTGATGTTGCATATCCTGCCGATATCGATGTCCTTCTCCTCGATGGTCTCTTCTTGACAGGGCGCGTCCGTTACCATGACGGGAGGAATCATTTTTTCGGTCCTCCTCATCCATTCATCATTAAATTCACTCCACCTTTCCATCCCAAGTGACCACAAAAACCTGTTATCCGATGCAATCAGGTTCGTCACGAGCGGATAATCGGCTCCCTTGATATTTTCAAATATAAGCACCGGTCCCAGCTCCTGGGATACGATCCTCGTGACCCCATTGACTTCCCAGTCGGGATCGAGCTCTTCCGTGATTCGCCTTACTTCGCCTTTTTGATCACAAAAGTCGATGAACTCTCTCATATCTTTCCAATCTGACTTGCCCATAACTCAATCCTCCAATCAAGAATAATTAGGGGAGTATTAAACTCCCCTAATTGTCATCGTTTACATTCATCATTAGGGGAGTATGGGACTCCCCTAATTGTCATCG
>Ga0255052_10003734_pt1 | contig 10468 bp, 10 predicted proteins | sample JV7_2_21_MG_FD_188632 | JGI IMG/M metagenome (GOLD analysis project Ga0255052, IMG submission 188632) | Seawater microbial communities from Jervis Inlet, British Columbia, Canada - JV7_2_21 | ecosystem: Environmental > Aquatic > Marine > Inlet | place: Canada: British Columbia | collected...
ATGGTCTTTTGCACATCACCGACATGGCCTGGAAGCGCGTTAAGCATCCGTCAGAGGTCGTTGAAGTGGGTCAGGAGATCGACGTCAAGATCCTCAAGTTTGACCGCGAAAGGCAGCGTGTCTCACTCGGCATGAAACAGTTGGGTGATGATCCCTGGAAGGATCTCGCACGTCGCTATCCACCGCAAACTCGCATGTTTGGCAAGATCACGAATGTTGCGGACTACGGTTGTTTCGTCGAGATTGAAGATGGCGTCGAAGGCCTGGTTCACGTTTCTGAAATGGACTGGACCAACAAGAACGTCAACCCGGCACGCGTCGTTTCTATTGGCGAAGAAGTCGAAGTCACGGTGATAGAAATCGACGAAGAGCGTCGCCGGATTTCTCTCGGTATCAAGCAGTGCAAATCGAACCCCTGGGCTGAATTTGCAGTTACGTTTAATCGCAATGACAAGGTATCGGGTCAGATCAAGTCGATCACCGACTTCGGTATCTTCATTGGGCTGGACGGCGGCATTGATGGCCTCGTTCACCTTTCGGACATCTCCTGGGAGGAGACCGGCGAGGAAGCTGTTCGCAACTACAAGAAGGGTCAGGAGATCGAGGCTGCCGTGCTTGCAATCGACTCTGAACGAGAGCGTATCTCGCTGGGCATCAAGCAACTCGAGAAGGATCCATTCTCCGCGTGGCTTGCCGGGCATCCGAAGAACACCATCGTTAAAGGAACCGTAACGGAAGTGGACGCTCGCGGCGCTACGATCGACCTTGGTGACGGTGTACTCGGTTCACTGCGTGCCTCGGAAATGGCGCGCGGGCGTGTCGAGGACGCGCGCACGATGATCAAGCTTGGCGAGGAAGTTGAAGCGAAGTTCACGAATGTCGATCGCAAGAATCGAACGATCGCATTGTCGATCAAAGCCAAGGAGGCGCACGACGAGCAGGAGGCGATCAGCAGCTACAAAACTGATGCCGGTGCTGCACCCGTCGGAACCACTCTTGGAGAGCTTCTGAAGGAAAAAATGTCAGGCGGAAGCAAATAATACGTAAAAACAGTAGCCCAGACCGCCCGGTCTGGGCTATATTGTTAGCATTATCCGTGGGTTACGGGCTACAGTAGAACAAGCGAAGCGAAAGATGACCAAATCAGAGCTTATAGAAGTTATCGCACGCAAGCAGAAACACCTTCCAGCCAAGGATGTGGAATTAGCTGTTAAGCATCTTCTGGACTTGATGAGTGACTCACTCGCCAAGGGCCAGCGCATCGAGATTCGCGGCTTCGGCAGCTTCTCTTTGCATTTCCGGCCGCCGCGCATCGGGCGCAATCCGAAGACCGGCGAGGCTGTCGCGTTATCCGGGAAGTATGTGCCGCATTTCAAGCCTGGCAAAGATCTTCGCGAACGCGTCAACGAAAGTCGTCATTTCCCGATCAAGAGCTAGTCGCCTACAATCTGTCCGTCTGTCTCCGGAGTGAGCACATGTTGAAACGTGCTGGCCTGATTATTCTGGTCGTAGTCCTGTTCGCCGCAATGTTCACCTTCACGGCCCTAAACACGGGTCTCGTAGAACTGGATCTGGGCTTTTTCGAGCGCTCTTTTCCGATATCCATGGCCTTTGCCGCAACCTTTGTGTTGGGAATGTTGGTTGGCATGCTGTGCATGACCGCATTCGTATTTCGCCTATTTAATGAGCGTCGCAACCTGCGACGCTCATTGCGCAGTTCTGAATCGGAAGTGAGTAGCCTCAGGAATTTACCTCTCTCAGATGCCGACTGAATCGACCTTTCTGCTCGCCGGACTGTTCCTGTTGCTCGCTGCGGCAGGCTGGGCACTCGGCCGTTTTGGTGAGCGCGATGACAACGATGCTGCGCCACCCCTGAACATCGACTACCTCAAGGGTCTGAATTTTCTGTTGAACGAGCAGACGGATCAGGCGCTGGAACATTTTCTTGCCATGGTGCGTGTCGATGACAAAACGATTGAAACTCACTTTGCGCTTGGCAGTTTGTTTCGCCGCCGCGGCGAGGTCGATCGGGCCATTCGAATTCATCAAAACATCATTGCGCGCCCGGACCTGGCTGCGGAACAGCGCGATCAGGCTCTGTTTTCGCTGGCTAAGGACTATTTGCACGCGGGGTTACTGGACAGGGCGGAAAAACTATTCGTTCGTCTTGCTCAAGGATCCCGCTATCAGGTACAAGCACTCGAGAGCCTCTGTGGTATCTACGAGCAGGAAAAAGAATGGGAAAAGGCCATCACTGCCGGGCAACGACTCGAGATGCTTGGCGGCCGGTCACTGGCGCTGCAAATCGCGCACTACTATTGTGAACTTGCAGAGGCTGCTGCGGCTGCGAACGATTATGCCGCTGCGCGGCAGCATGTCAAAAAAGCACAGGCTGGCAGGCCCAGAACCATGCGGGGCGCATTGACACGGGCGCATATCGCTCGGGAGTCAGATGACACCAAGACTGCTCTGCGTCTATATCACCGCATCATGGAAGAACACACCTATTTGATTGCGGAAGCGTTGCCCGAAATCGTTGCGACCTATGAGAGCGAAGGTTCGACAGAGGGTCTGGATCGCGCGTTGAAATCCATGCTCAAAGACGACCCGGATATGAGTGCGCTGGTGGCTTATACGGCGATTGTTAACGATATTGGTGGGATACCGATCATTGATGAGTGTGTCGAGCAGTACATTCTTGAAGAACCGACATTGGCAGAATTCGTAGATCTGCATCAGTTGTCCGAGGCCGACGCGGAGTCACATGGATCTGCACTCGAAAAAGTTCGCAGCGCGTTGTCGAAACTGGCAAGCGTCACGCCCCGATATCAGTGTCAGGAATGTGGATTTTCGAGCCAACGTTTGCTTTGGCAATGTCCGAGCTGCCGCAATTGGGAAACACAGCGGCCCGCATCGCGCGTGCAGTTCGATACCGTGCTGCAACACAGCATTACCAGCCGTTAGGCATTCTTGTGCCCGCGGTCCTGGCCGCGACCGCATAAGCAGGTGAATTGCATAAATTCACCGGCAGCGTCGCGCTTAAGCAATGTCATAAGCTCCTGACCTGCACCGCACTCTCGTGGTGCTGAATTCATGCCAAAAGGAGCTTGCGATGAAAACACCTATACGTTTGCTAACTCTAGTACTCGCCTGTATGCCGATGTGGACTTTTGCAGGGCCCGTCGATATCAATACTGCGGATGCCGAGACGATCTCAACCGAACTGAACGGCATTGGACTGGCCAAAGCCAAAGCAATCGTTGAGTATCGCGAGAAATACGGGCCGTTCAAGAATGCCGAAGACCTCTCACTGGTTAAAGGCATTGGCGACCGGACAGTAGAATTGAATCGCGTCAATATTCTCGTTGCGAAGCCGAACAAGAAATAAGGCAATGTAGATCGTGACCTGCTTAGCACCGGCGTTCGTGACATCAGTCATGACGCCGGTGATTTGAATTGGCTATGATGCGCAGAGGATTTCTTCTTTGGAGTATCAGCTTGGGAAGCAAAGTCAGATCAGCGGTTTTTCCGGTGGCAGGTCGTGGCACGCGATTTCTGCCTGCGACGAAAGCGAGTCCGAAAGAGATGCTGCCCATCGTCGACAAACCTCTTATTCAGTATGCTGTGGAGGAGGCTATAGACGCTGGGGCAACGAAGCTTATTTTTGTCACGGGTAGCTCGAAGCGCGCCATCGAGGACCATTTCGACACCGATCCCGAACTCGAGCAGGCACTAACAGAAGGTGGCAAAGATGAATTGCTCAAGTCGATACAAGGTATCGTTCCACAGGGCGTTTCGTGCATCTACATTCGCCAAGGAACACCTCTGGGACTTGGCCACGCTGTGCTTTGTGCCAAAGCAGCAGTTGGCGACGAGCCGTTCTTCGTTCATTTGGCCGACGATCTGATCGCCGGAGAGCCGCCTTGTCTGACACAAATGGCAGCTGAATACGAACGTCACGGAGGGAGCGTAATCGCGGTCGAGACGGTTCCACCTGAAGACACGTCGAGTTATGGCATCGTCGCGGTAGACGAAACTGCACGTATCACCAAAATTGTGGAGAAGCCGGCGCCCAAAGATGCACCTTCTAACTCGGCCGTTGTCGGACGCTACCTTTTGGCACCGCAAATTTTCGACAAACTCGAGACGACCGGTCGAGGCGCCGATGGCGAGATTCAACTAACGGACGCGATCGCAGATCTGCTCGACGAATCTCCAGTCTTCGCCTACTCATTCAGTGGCGAGCGGTTCGATTGCGGAAGCAAACTTGGATATCTCAAAGCGACGGTCGCCTACGGACTAAGCCACCCCGATACTGGCAAAGGCCTCCGCGCCCACTTGCATGAACTGATCGGCGAATAGGCCTTTTCCTAGCGCGCTCAGGCCGTGGCGAGTTTGTTGATCACTACCCCCCTGAGATACGACTCGTAATTTTCTGCAATTGGTTTACATTCGAATCCAGTCGGTAGTTTCCCTAACTGGATGTTCCCTTTGCGCTGTCTATTCATGACTGTGATGTTGTTGTTCTCCACGTCGGTAATTGCACAGGACCGTTACCTGGTCGACTGGGATGCAGCCGGTGAGGAGTCACTGCAGCACCTGGTGGAACTGGTGAAGATTAATACAAGCAATCCACCAGGTAATGAAACACTTGCTGCGAATTACCTGCGGGCAGTACTTGCGGCCGAGGGCATCGATTCGACGCTGTACTCGCTGGATCCTGAGCGTGCCAATCTGGTCGCAAGAATCAAAGGTAACGGTTCGAAGCGGCCGATCCTGATTATGGGGCATACAGATGTTGTCGGCGTACAAGCGAATCGATGGACGGAAGGGCCTTTTAGCGGGCTTCGAAAAGATGGTTGGGTCTACGGTCGCGGAACACTGGATGACAAGGACAACGCAACAGCCGGACTCATGATGATGATTTTGCTCAAGCGCTATGGAGTTGAGCTGGACAGAGACATCATCTTCCTGGCCGAGTCAGGCGAGGAAGGTACACCGGACGTCGGTATTAATTTCATGGTCGACAAGCACTGGGATGTGATTGCGGCAGAGTACTGCCTGGCCGAAGGGGGCAGCGGCATACTCGAGGATCGAGGTGTCAGCGTTGTAGGTGTGCAGACCACCGAAAAAATGCCGCGTCGCGTAACGCTGATCGCCAGAGGTACCGCCGGCCACGGCTCTGTGCCGCGCATGGACAATGCCGTCGTAACGCTTGCCCGTGCGGTCGCAAGAGCAGATGCCTGGCAAACCGAAATGCGTCTGAATGAGACGACCAAAGCGTATTTTGAGAGGCTGGCATCCATTTCATCGCCCGACGATGCCTTTCGTTATGAAAACGTGGCGAATCCCGAGGAAACAGAGGCTATACAGCAGCACTTTTTGGAAACGTTCCCGTATCACTACTCGGTACTTCGGACGTCGGTCGTCCCCACAGTCATGAATGCGGGCTTTCGCAAGAATGTGATTCCCTCGGAAGCGACAGCAATCCTCGATATTCGAATGTTGCCCGATGAAGATATTGATGCTTTTTATGCGCAGCTGGCTGAAGTCATGGATGAGCCAAATGTCGAAATTGTGCCGGAGAATATCTATCGGCCAGCGGCGCCGCCTTCCGGAATCGACAACGCTATGTTCGCAAGCCTGGAGCACGCCGCAATTAGCATGTATCCAGAAGCGATTGTGGTGCCGACGATGTCGACCGGTGCAACCGATATGTCACAGGTTCGAGCCAAGGGTGTTCCCGCCTACGGAATCGGGCCGATCCGAAGCATCGAGGAACTTAACAGCGGCAACGGAGCACACAGTGACAATGAACGCGTATCAGAGGAAGCGCTGACCGATTTCGTCAAGTTCATGTGGACAGCCATCATTGAAGTAGCGGCGAGTAAGTGATGGAATTGCCCGCTGCCATTTCCTGATTATCCGCTGTGGAGCGACACGGGAAATCGGGATCCAATCGTTGCGCGTAAAAAAAAGGGCCGACATTTCTGTCAGCCCTTATTTATTTGGCTCCCCGACCCGGACTCGAACCAGGGACCAATTGATTAACAGTCAACCGCTCTACCAACTGAGCTATCGGGGAATTGTTGATCACCATCAGGTGCGGGGCGGGATTTTGGTCCAGCACCCGCTTGAAGTCAAGCTGCTACAGCCTGTTTTATGCGCCGGACAGACTCCTCAAGCGCCTCCATGGAACATGCGAATGACAGCCGTATGTAACCCGGGGCGCCGAACGCACTGCCAGGGACAACAGCAACATTCGCTGAGTTGATCAGGTGCGCCGTGAGATCGATGTCATCGGCAAGTCCAAGTGCCTCTATCGCCACGCTCACTTTCGGAAACGCGTAAAACGTGCCCTCACCAGAGCGGCATTCGAAGCCTGGAATATCGTTGAGCGCGGCAACCAGATAATCATGACGCGCCCGGTACTCGGCTGTCATCTCGCCCACAACAGCCTGATCACCCTCCAGGGCGGCTTTGGCGGCCGCCTGGGAGATGCTGCAGGGATTCGACGTGCTCTGGCTCTGAACCGTCGTCATCGCCTCAATGAGCAATTGGGGGCCCGCGGCGTAGCCAATTCGCCAGCCCGTCATCGCGTAGGCCTTGGAGACGCCATTTACTGTGATCGTACGATCGAAAAGGGACGGACAGGCCGATGCGAAACTAACAAAGGGATCGTCAGCCCAATGTATCGGTTCGTAAATCTCATCCGATGCAACAACAATGCGCGGGTGTTGATCCAGCACCTCGCCAAGAGCACGGAGTTCGGCCTCGCTGTAACACGCCCCGGTCGGATTGGAGGGACTGTTAAATATGAGTAACCGCGTGTTTTCGGTTATCGCGTCCGCCAGCTGTTGCGGCGTTATCTTGAAATCTTCAGCGATTCCCGCTTCGATAAAGACGGGCTCCGCCTCCGCCAGAAGCACCATGTCGGGATAAGAAACCCAGTATGGGGATGGGATAATTGCCTCGTCACCGGGCCCCAGAACCGCAAGGCACAGATTGAATAGCGCCTGCTTCGCACCTGATGTGGCGACGATTTGTTCCGGGTCGTAATGCAAGCCGGAGTCACGAGCCAACTTGCTCTGGATCGCGGTTTTAAGATCGGCCGTGCCATCGATTGGCGTGTATTTCGTTGCACCCGCGACGATCGCGGCAACTGCTGCGTCTTTGATAGGCTGTGGCGTGTCAAAGTCCGGCTCACCCGTGCCGAGACTGATGATGTCTCGCCCTTCGGCTTTGAGCCTGGTCGCAAGACCCAGCACGGCGCCGGTCGGCGACGGCTTAACCCGCGCCATACGTTTCGAAACTGATAAACTCACTCGTTCGCCTCCGTGCTTGCGACGTCAATGGTACGCCAAACAACACATCTCCCCAAGAAGAGCGCAGCGATAGATCGCGATCGATTAACACTGGTTTCGAGCTTCGATCCGGCCGGCGATCAGGGCGCAGCGATTGCGGGACTTTCGGAAGGACTCAACGACGGGCTCGCGCGGCAAATACTCCTGGGCGTCACCGGCTCGGGAAAGACCTTCACGATTGCCAGCCTGATCGAACGACTACAACGGCCGGCAATTATTCTGGCACCCAACAAGACTCTGGCGGCCCAACTGTACGGAGAAATGCGCGATTTCTTTCCGAAGAACGCCGTTGAGTATTTCGTTTCCTATTACGACTACTACCAGCCCGAAGCTTACGTCCCAAGTTCGGACACTTACATCGAGAAAGACGCGTCGATCAATCAGCACATCGAGCAAATGCGCTTGTCGGCGACGAAAGCACTGATTGAGCGGCCGGACGCAATTATTGTCGCGACAGTGTCCGCTATCTACGGCCTCGGAGACCCCGAGGCGTATTTCAGCATGGTGTTGCATCTCGTTCGCGGCGATCGCATCGATCAGCGCACGATCCTGCGACGCCTCGCGGAGCTTCAATATCGGCGCAATGAGCTCGATCTGTCGCAAGGCACCTACAGGGTCAGGGGCGATGTCATCGACGTGTTCCCGGCAGACTCCGAACGTGATGCAGTGCGTATCGAGCTGTTTGATGACGAAATCGAGTCCCTGGCCTATTTCGATCCACTGACGGGTGAGGTGTCGGCGCGAGTACCGCGACTGACGATCTTCCCGAAAACTCACTACGTGACGCCAAGAGAAACGTTGCTCGCAGCTTGTGACCTGATAAAAGACGAGCTCGGTGCACGTGTAGCGTACTTGAGAAAGACAGAAAAACTTCTTGAAGCACAAAGACTTGAGCAGAGAACTTTATTTGATTTAGAGATGATAAAGGAGCTTGGTTATTGCTCGGGCATCGAAAACTACTCACGCTACTTGTCCGGGCGGGAAGAGGGCGAGCCGCCACCTTGTCTGTTTGATTACTTGCCGGACAATGCGTTGCTGATCATAGACGAGAGCCATGTCACTGTGCCGCAGCTTGGCGCAATGTACAAAGGCGACAGATCCCGCAAGGAGACACTCGTCCAGTTTGGTTTTCGACTGCCATCGGCTCTGGACAACCGGCCGCTGCGCTTCGATGAATTCGAGGGTCTTGCGCCACAGACAATCTACGTCTCGGCGACGCCCGGCGATTATGAGTTTGAGCACGCTGACGGCAAGGTCGAACAGCTTGTCAGGCCCACGGGGCTAATAGATCCCGCAGTCGAAATCCGGCCCGCCAGCACGCAAGTCGACGACGTCCTCTCGGAAATCACTAAGCGGGTCGCCAAGGGCGAACGTGTGTTAATCACCACGCTCACGAAACGCATGGCTGAGGACCTGACGGACTATCTGCAGGAGCACGGTAAGCGTGTGCGCTATCTCCATTCAGACATTGGCACAGTAGAGCGAACCGAAATTATTCGGGACTTGCGACTCGGTGCATTTGACGTACTCGTCGGAATCAATTTGCTGCGGGAAGGCCTCGATATGCCGGAAGTTTCCCTGGTCGCCATTCTCGACGCCGACAAGGAAGGATTTCTTCGCTCGGAGCGGTCCCTGATTCAGACTATCGGTCGCGCGGCCAGGCACGTGCATGGCACAGCCATTTTGTATGCGGACAGGATTACCGGCTCGATGCAGCGAGCGATCGACGAAACGGACCGTCGTCGCGAGCGGCAGGTCGTGCACAACAAGAAACACGGCATTAAGCCGGCCACGATCGTCAAACACGTGGCCGATATCATGGAGGCTGCCTACCCGGTACCAGGACGCGGCCGGCGCAGGGTGGCAGAGGATGCGCCAGCATACGAGACAATGACGCCAGCACAGCTCCTGAAGCGTGCCGCGAAACTGGAAAAACAGATGCTCAAGCACGCGCGAGACCTTGAGTTTGAGGAGGCTGCGCGGCTTAGAGATGAGATTAAACGCATCCGACTGGAAGGCCTGGGGCTCCCTGATCGTAAGGTGGGTTGAAGGGTCTTGCGCGCGGCCGAACGCTTGAGTATCGTATGCCGCCCCTCGCCGGGGCAGGTCTTTAGAGTAGGGCGATTAGCTCAGGGGTAGAGCGCCACGTTGACATCGTGGAAGTCGGTGGTTCGAGACCACCATCGCCCACCAATTCCGCAATCGGCAAGCGCCGTTGCGAATTTGCAACAAAATGCCTGATTTTTTTGGAAAAACAGTCGTTTCCACGGTTGTTTCTTGCTATTCGGCTATATAGAATCGCGTTCCCGCACTTGCTGCGGCGCATTGATGCGTGCAGCTGGCGTGGGGACCTGTTGAGTTCTGGAGGATCTGAGGATCGCAGTCACAAAGCGCGTACGACGTAACGAAGAGATCGATGCCCAGGAAGTTCGGGTTATTGATGCAGAAGGTGAGCAGGCCGGTGTTATGCCACTGACCGATGCCATCGAACTGGCTAAGGGTGTTTCGCTCGATCTGGTCGAAGTTTCGCCCAACGCCGAGCCACCGGTTTGCCGGATCATGGACTTCGGCAAGTACCTGTTCGAACAGAACAAGAAGGCTCAACACTCAAAGCGCAAGCAGAAACAGGTTCATGTAAAAGAAATAAAGTTTCGCCCAGGAACGGACGAGGGTGATTACCAGGTGAAGCTGCGTAAACTCGTGGAATTCCTGGAAAACGGTGACAAGACCAAAGTCACATTGAGATTTAGAGGCCGGGAGATGGCGCACCAGGAATTGGGCGCAAATCTGTTGGCCAGGGTTCGCGGGGACCTGGAAGAATACGCGATCGTTGAACAGATGCCACAGATGGAAGGACGGCAGATGATCATGGTAATGGCGCCAAAGAAGCATTAGAAATTAGATAGACCAAAAGCTTTCTGTGGGTAACGACAACCCTGGAACGCATTTCCCGCCTGCATCGGCCGATTCGTCGGTACGTAGCATGGCTAAATAAGTGGAGAAGACAATGTCGAAAATGAAAACCAACCGGGGCGCGGCCAAGCGCTTCCGGCGTACGGCGAAGGGTGGCTTCAAGCGAGCCTCGTCCCACCTCAATCACATTC
>Ga0255052_10003735_pt1 | contig 10464 bp, 7 predicted proteins | sample JV7_2_21_MG_FD_188632 | JGI IMG/M metagenome (GOLD analysis project Ga0255052, IMG submission 188632) | Seawater microbial communities from Jervis Inlet, British Columbia, Canada - JV7_2_21 | ecosystem: Environmental > Aquatic > Marine > Inlet | place: Canada: British Columbia | collected...
CAGGCTCCGCCTAAGATATACAGTGCCCGAGTCACTGCTGGATAGGTTACCCTTGTAGTGGAAACTAAACCCACGGACGCTATCAAGAAAGGCGTTTTACCTACTTAATCGTGAAAGTTGGGTTAGGGCAAAATCAAGGTCTGTGGAGACATTTTGGTGACACGATGTCCCTTGGTCTTGGCGGAGTTTTTCAGCTCGTGAAGAAAGTGACTTTTCGAAGACGTATCGCGTTCCAGACAGACTCGGTCCATTTTGGGAGAAGTCATAATAATGTCATGCATCTTCTTCTCACACGAGGTCTTTCTATTAGACCAGGCTTCTGTTAATTTATCTCACTTGCTCTCCGGTCAAGAGTTGACTGAAAGTAATTCCACTTTCACGCAGGCGATTGACTGCGGGCTTGTTGAGTAGGCCTATGCTCTCAAAGGGGATCTGCCTGAAACCGCGTTGCAGCGCAGGGGATCCAGCCTCCAGACGGAAATTGAGATGTTCAAGATCTTCGAACATGGGGTCGTCCGTGGAACTGTTCGCGTCCCAGCCAGCAGCCTGGCGGTTCTTCAGCCACTCAACTGCTCCCGCTTTGTTCTGTGCAGCATGGAAGACATTCCCATCACCACTGAGTAAGTCGATTTCCTTGTAAAAAATCGAGTTTGTTCCCGGGTGCATGAAGATGTTTCGGCTGACGACCGAAAGCTTGCCAGAGTCTTCATGGCTCGGATCCAGATTCTTGCCTCCCACGGCATGGGATCCCCAGTTCAGTATCATATTGTTTTCAAAAGTGTTCACATGCTTGAGCATCGCACCGCTGTAGCTGCCACTGCTCAGGCCTATCAGGATGTTTCCATAAAACATCGACTCGTATTGCTCGTCGTCGTTGCGGAACATGCCGGGGCCTGCCGCGGTGGAATGAACCATGTTGTAACGGAACGTATTGCCGAATGTTCCGGACAAGTACAGTGCGTTGCCGTCACCGCCCTCGGCCATTGCTGCTTCTATCTCGTTGTACTCGATGATATTTCCTCTGCTGTGGGCAAAGTCTAGACAGCCCTTGAACGTTGCGGGCCTACCGCCGATCTCGTCCCAGCGCATGATCCGCATGATCTCACGAAGGTTCGGATACGCTTGGGGAAAGTTCGGAAAATCGTTGAAGCGCCACCCAAAGAAGCGGGGCCGAACGCCGGAAACGACGACCGCATCATAGGAGGTATCGTGGATATAGTTGTGGCTGATCGTATTGTGGCCACTTTGAAACACAAATATAGCCATCGCATGGAACCACAAGCGCCCGACACGTGAGATTTCGTTGTTGGTGATGATGTTGTTCGTGTTCACATCCTTGGTGCCGGGGCCGTAGCCGCAGAGCAGGATTCCGGTATGGCCCAGATTGTCGATCTTATTGTCTTCGATGCGGTTGTTCTGGCAGTAAAGGTCGAGGCGGATGCCAGTGCCTGCACCATCGACAAATGCGCATTGGCTGATCACGCAGTTCTCTGCGCCGCGCAAACGGATGCAAGCGTTGCCCTCGTCGAACATCTCCCAGTCATGCTGGATGCCGCGGCTGTCCTTGCGCAGCACGAGACGTCTATTGTGCTTGAATGTGAGTCCCTTGAAGGAGACTCCACGCACCGGGACATCTTTGCTGCCCCGCTCGTCGTTATTGCCATCCACCCTGATGTACTCGGACAAGGTCGGCGCAACGATGCGCTGTCTGAGCTGCCCTTCGTTCTTTGGCCACAGGTAGACCTTGCCGGTAACCGTGTCAGCGATCCATGTGCCGGGTCGAGTGAGTCCTTCCGGCACATTACACAGGTAGCCTCCCCCCTCCACACCTTGCTTTTCGACATCTTTGGATCTTCTCTTCTTGGCCGGATTGTCGCTGAGCTTGTAGGTCCCCTCGACGGTCGTGCGGGCAATCTTCGCTTCTAGGTCGACAGACTTAAGTTGTAGGTAGTTGCAGACCCAGTTGCGAGTCGGCTTCTTGTATATCTCGATGTCCCCGATGTTGTGCCATTGTCGGAACGGCCCCGATTTGAAGTGCAGCAGATCACGTTCCAACCATCGCGAACGTACGCCGTCGATTCTCATAGGTAGCTTGGGATCGGTTTGGAACGGAACACGGGCCCGCTCGATAAAACCCTCTTCATCGAACAGGGAATAGAACCGTCCCACGCCCTTCGGGATGTTGGCCACCCAGATCTTGCCTTTGGCGGCATCCGGAGTTCCCTCCGGAAAGGAGGTTGCCTTCGCCCAGCCCGTAATCTCAGCCCCGGAATCGAGGATTGGTGTCTCCCCGGGAAACGCCTCGTAGCTCACAGCCAATCCCAGCGGTGCTCCGTCCTGCACTTCCAGCACCAAGGGTTGGTGGAGATGGAAAGTTCCCCCCCGTAAGATAACACGGATATTCTGTCGACGCTCTTTCGGAGACAGCATGCGTATGGTATATCGAGCCTTCTCCAGAGTGGCAAACGGCGTCTCCAGATCCCCAGCGCCTTGATCCGACCCGTCCGGGGCCACATAGTAGCGCAGTTCCGCCTGTGCGATTGAACCAAGCCACAGCAGACCCATCAGCCAGACATACATAGGTATATTTCTCATTCTTTCCTTTCTTTGTACGACATGCAAAACATCTTCATTTTCCAAGATCGACCTTGTAAACGGCTACGTGGTTGAAGTTCGCCCCCTGGGGTGGAGTTATGCGCAAACCCACGGCCTTAAGTGTCCACGAGACCGGGAGATCGGAGCCGAGCAACGAGATCGATTCGATGTCCCTGTCAAGACCGGCAAATGACTTCAACAGCACGGGCTCATCCAACGGACGCAAGATGAGGGCATATACCGTGCCCGGCTTGGTCGTATAGCGATACTCGTGTTCGTGAATGCGCATGCTGTGCTTCGTGTAGGTGACGTCCTCCTCCTCAATGAGGTCGCCTGCGTATTCACCAAACGTCTTCCAGGGCTTGGATCCATAGATGGCCGCGCCGTTCACCTTCAGCCATGCACCCATGGCACGCAAACGGCGCTGCATTCCCTCCGGAATGGTGCCGTTGGCCCTGGGTCCGATGTTCAGCAGCAGGTTGCCGTTCTTGCTGACGACGTCGCACAGCAGCCGCACCAACTCGGTAGGTGTTTTGTACAGATCGCCCCGTTCTTCGGCTGCCATGTAGGCATATGACGTGCCGAGTGTCGCAGGATTCTGCCAACGGGGACCGATGGTCTCTCTGTGCAGGTTGTCGGCTTCGAGACAGCCTACCCCGTGCGGCCAGTTGGGTGTCTTGCCCTTGTTGTTGAAATAGACCTGCTTGCCCCACCGACGCGCTGTATTTAAGTAGTCAGCGATCATGCCCTTGCAGGCCGCCTCGTATTTCCTGATCTGCGGATCGCCCTGACCAAATCTGAAGATGGGAATGTCATCGAGCCACATGAAGTCAGGTCGGTATTTGCGCTGCACCTCCTTCCAGCGGGCGACGTAATCGGCGATGAATGCATCGCTGTATTCAAAAGGCCCGTACAGGGAGGCCGCCTCCGGCATACGCCGGATCTCTTCGGCGACCTGTTCGTAAGGTTCCGCATGAACCATGGGCTTGGGGGTAAAGCGATTGGGATGACGCTCGCGATGATACGAGATGCCGAATTTCAGTCCTTCAGCCCGCACGGCCTTGGCCAGATCGCCGATCAGGTCGCGCATCGGTCCCTTCTTGGTGGCGGACCACGGTGTCAACGAGGAATCCCACAACACGAAGCCGTCGTGATGTTCGCCGGTCGGGATCACATAGGTGGCCCCGGCATCCCTGAACAGTCTGGCCCAGGCCGCAGGATCCCAGTTTTCGGCCTTGAAGAGCGGCACCATGTCCTTGTAACCGAAGTCTGGAGGTGCCGCCCCAAATTTTTCGATCATGAATTCCACGTAGTTATCCGGATTGCGGTAGAGGTCAGCGGTAATGGCCTCGGCATAGCCCCGGTTTCTGTGCTTATACCCGGCCACACTATAAGGGCCCCAGTGGATGAAGATGCCGAATTTCCCCTGGTCCCACCATTGGGGAATGGGGGTCTGTGCCAATGACTCCCAGGTCGGTTGGTAAGGGGGCGATACGCCCGCGCCAAAGACAACAGTGATACCGAGTACACTCAAAAGGATTAGGTAGGTTCTTACATACATTTGCTTTTCACCTTCAAAAGAGGCGGTTTCAGTGATATATTTCGTGTACGACCTCAGGCCAGCCGCGCGTCCGGATCAGCTGCCCCACCTGGGTAAGGGCCTGCCGATCATCCGGATGGATGGAGCCGTCGGCCCGGGGCCCGATGTTCATAAGCATGTTCGAGCCTGTGTAACGGCTGTACTTGAGCCAGTAGTAAACCTCCTCGGCCGTGAGGTGCCGGGCGCTCTCGTCATTGATCCAACCGCTGGGTACGTGGATGCCGTCCCGATTGGTGCATTCCTGCATAACCGTGTTGATCTCTCTGAGCAGGGTTTGGTTGTACCGCTGCCAGCGAGTTGCATTCTGTTTGCCCCATCTTTCTTTTCTAATTTGATATCTAGCCTGGCGCTGGGCAGTGTCAAACTCCCAGGCGAACGGCAGCATGAAGTGCTCGGGAGAGATGAAATCCTCATCACACAATCCACCCTCCTTGAAGGAAATCAGGGCATGGGGCTGCAGCTCCCGGATCATGGCAAACGTCTCTTTCGTCTTGGTATAAAACTCGGGATTTCGGTGAAAGTCACCAATGCCATCGAACCAGATGCCGGCAACCGGACCGTATTGTGTCAGCAGTTCGGTGATGACTGCACGATTATGCCGAGTCTGGGCGTCATCTTTGGTTTGGGCATACTCGGGTGGAACATAGAAGAACAATCCCAGTCCGTGTTTCTTACAGGCCTCTGCCAGATCCTTTGTTAAGTCACGTGCACAAGCAGCGTTCAGGGAATTGAAATCTGATCGACTGGTTCTGAAATTATAGCATCTGCCTAAATGGAGCGTCGTAAAGGTAATATACTTCATCTCTGATTCTTTGGCGAGTGTGCAGATTCTTTCGGCGTCAAAGTGCTTTAGTTCGTACTTTCTGAACAGCAATTCGTCCTTGTTTTGAGTTTTCTCATATTCGTCTCTACTGTAACCAACATAGGCCAAGAGCCTGTCCGGGGCTTCTCCGCCTTTCCAAAGCAGATAATCAGCTTTACCGTTCTGACAGAGATTGGCCAGATTCAGATGGACAAACATTCCGAATTTGGCCTGGCGAAACCACTGCTCCGCAGCCAGGCGAGGGTTCTCCTGGTAGAGGTCACTGAATTCGATGAGCCAGTAGGGAATCTGGGCATCCCGCGTCTCCAGGGGGATCAGATGGCATCCAACCGATACCATCATGATGAGCGTCAGCATCCATCTCTTGCGCATGTTAGCCTCCAAAGGACTTTCCTACCAGTGTTCCTTCCTTAATGCCATTAACTCGGGGTAGGCTTCATCGTTGTCCCCGAGATCCCTCTTCAGTTCCAATAGGTCTTGCTTCAACTGGGAAACGGTCATTCTGTATGTCGGATCGTCGACCACGTTGTTCAACTCGTAGGGGTCTTCCTGCAAATCATAGAGTTCCCAACCCGGCTTGGTGATCCAAGTCGGTGTGGCGCCCTTCATGCCGAGGGGTAAGCCATAGTAAAAGACGAGTTTGTAACGGGAGGTTCGGATACCGTAGTGAGCAGGAACGTTGGCCCCCTCAATCTGCATCCAATAGCGATAGTACATGGCCTGGCGCCAATCCGGTGGAGTGCTGCCTGCAAGATTCGCACGAAAGGAGCGTCCCTGCATGTCGTCCGGAATCGCGATACCAGCGTAGTCAAGCAGTGTCTCGGCAAAGTCGACATTGGCGATGATGTCGTCATTGTTCGAACCGGCCTTAATCTCGCGTGGATAACGCACCAGAAAAGGCATTTTCAGTGATTCCTCAAATATCCAGCGTTTGTCATAGAGGCTGTGCTCGCCCAGGAACATACCCTGATCAGAGGTGTAAATAACGAGGGTGTCTTCGGTCAGGCCCGCCTCGTCCACATAGTCGAGCAGCCGGCCAACGTTCTCATCGATCGCGGCAACCACACGGAGATAGTCCTTGAGGTACTTCTGATAGGCAGTTTTGATCTTCTGTGTATCCGTCATGCTGATAGTGTCGAGGCGACCGGTAGGCCATGCTTTACCTCGCTTGAAAGCATTCATACGATCCGATAGCGTAAAGATGGTGCGCCCGTGCTCTCTTGATCCTGCACTGCGGTGGCTTTTGTCTTCCCAAAGACTGGCCGGTTCGGGGATCTCGATGTTGTCGAACAGATGTTCGTGACGCGGGGCATATTCCCAGAGACCGTGTGGTGCCTTGTGGTGACACATCAGGAAGAAGGGCTTGGTTCTGTCACGCTTTTTCAGCCATGCCAGGGAAAGATCGGTGATCACATCGGTGGCGTAGCCTGGGTACGACTTGCCCCCGGTTTTGCGGTCCTGCCAAGGCTCGCCCTTCTCTTTGAGAATCGGATTATGGCAGACGCCCTGTCCGGGCAGCACATTGTAGTAGTCAAATCCGGAGGGCTCCGTGTGCAAGTGCCATTTCCCAATGACGGCCGTTTGATAGCCTCCTGCCCGGAGGCATTTGGCCAGATTCTGTTGATCGCGGTCGAGATCGTCATGCAGGGTATAAACCCCATTACGATGGCTGTACTTCCCCGTCATGATGCACGCACGGCTGGGTGTACAGATGGAATTGGTCACCAGACAGTTATTCAGGCGCATGCCTTCACGAGCCAAGCGATCGATGTGAGGCGTAGGCAGAACATCCTTGAGCATACTCCCATAGCAACTGATCGCGTTGGTGGCATGGTCATCGCTCATGATGAACAGGATGTTGGGCTTTGCACTATTAGATGGCCGTACGCCAGCTACGCCCCAACCCGCCATTGCTGCGACCGCAATGCCACACCCCTTTAAGAAACTGCGCCTATCTGTATTCATTGCGCCAATTAGATCTCATGTGTGCTTTTCTATATACTGCCGATTTTGGAGACCATTTTAGTACAGAGTCAATTCGGGGAAAAGCCTTTCTTTCCCGACACCTTAGCCTGTTTCAATTGACTTGCTCGCGTATGTGCATCAGTGCTGCGCGGTTCGGATGTCGAGTGGCAAAAATACCGCGTGTGCTCGTCAAGCGAACATTTGTTGATTCTTCTCCGACCCCAAACATCCTGTTCCCCATGTTCCCACCTCACAAGCTTGCATAGCCTTCGAAAGCATGCTATCAATAATGCATGGCACAGAGAGATAACCAAGGGAAGACATCGGCACAGTCGAGCTGTCATGGTTGGCTAAGGGAATATCGGCAAACGCTGGAACAGGACCACAGGGTATACCAAAGCCGGGAGATTCATTGGTCCTGGAGGCGGCTGGGGACCTTTTCTGCCTGCGTTGCTGTGGCGATTGTATTGAGGCACAACCTGCTATTGGCAGGCTTGGCAGTTCTCGTTTTCCTGGCCCTCTTTGTATATGCGGTGCTGCGCCATACGGATTGGCAGAACAAAAGGCGGTTTGCCGAGTATCTGCTGACTGTAGTGAAGGAATCGCTACACCAAAGTACGGAGCAGGGCTCGCCGGTTCGCAGTTGGCAGCGCCCTGGGAATCCGGCCGATCCATCCATGGATCTGGCGCCGATCTTTCCTTCCGGCCCAAGTTGGGATCTCACGGAGCAAGAACGCGACGACCTGGATATGTATGCCGCGCCCGTAGGGATCTTTGGACTGTTGAACCGTTGTTCCACCGAGCCAGGGGCGCGACGATTGCGCGATATGCTGGAAACACCGCTTCTGTCTCCTGATAACATTAAGCAACGCCAGCAGATGGCTCAGTGGTTGGCGACACACCATGAAGAACGGCTCACCATCATGGCGTCTGCTCTGCCCCTGCGCAGACTGTCGGATAGATTGGATCAACTCGTGAGCTTGCTGAAGGATACGGAGGCCAATCCTCATCGTCGGATTTCACTGGTAATCCGTATTTGGTCCCTGTTTAGTGGGCCGCTTATTGCCTATGGGATGCTTCAGTTGCTGCTCTTTAATCTGACCTGGCTGCGCCCACTGGCACTTTGCCTTGTGATCAATGGTTCCATTCGCCTAGTGTTTGGGGCCATGTTCCGCTTTTGTTGGGAGTCGATGGCTCCCTATGCCAATCTGGTTTGTGCACTAAGGTGTCTCCTTATTCATACCAAGCGAGCCGGCCAGGAACTACCCGACGAGACATCCCTGGCTGAGTTAAAAGAGTGCTTTGGCACAGTGGTCACGCATGCCAGAATACTGCCTGTTTGCCAGTGGCTGGATATGGCGAAAGTCGGTGCTATCGTACGCCGTCCCTTGAACCTGGTGCTGTTCTACGATCTCCACGTAGCAGAGGCCGTACTCAATCGTATTGTGCCACAACGACAAAATCTGCTCCACGGCCTGGCTGCCTTGGCTGAACTGGAGACCTTCAACAGCATGGCCTGCTTTGCGGCTGAACAGCCGATCGTCAGCTACCCGGAATTGGGGACGGATCCTTTACTCGACATCAAAGCCGGGCGCCACCCCCTCGTGTCAGAAAAGGAGAATGTTCCAAACGATGTACACCTAAGCCTGGAACAAAAGACCTGGGTAGTAACCGGACCCAATGCTGCGGGCAAGAGCACCTTCCTGCGTATGGTCGGCGTGGATTGCCTGCTGGCCCAGATCGGCAGTGCCGTGCCGGCAGAGGGCATGTGCTTGTCACCCCTGCGTCTGATGACCGATGTCCGGGTGCGCGACGATCTGGCCAAGCATGAGAGCTATTTCCTGTCCGAAGTGCGTCGGCTGCGTCGCATTGTCATGGATACCGTTGACAGCCCCACGATCCTGGGCTTGATAGACGAACCCTTCCAAGGCACCAATTTCCAGGAACGCAAGGCCGCCGGCATCGCCCTGTTGGAACACCTCATGGCTTCGAATCACTTTTTTCTGATGGCCACCCACCAGGAGTCCCTGGCCCAAAGTGCCGCCACATGCAAAACCGCAGCCAATTACCACTTCCAGGAAGAACTCATAGAGACAGGCATCCAATTCAACTACCGCCTGCAACCCGGCCCGGCCACCACCAAAACAGCCATTCGCATCCTCGAACAGGAAGGCTACCCCACCAGCTTCCTGGAACGTGCTCGCCGTTTGATGCTGCTGGATTGATCACTTTTTCACAATTGGCCCCTTGGTGTTTATCCCTAAGAATCAAGTGAACAAGCAAGTCTCCAGAGCCTGGCTGGACGACCTTATTCCGCGACTTGGCGGCTGGCATCACTGGATCGGACACCGCTATTCAGACAGCGATAAGGGCAACCTCATATGATGTGTACTTCGGGGAGATTTTTGTCGATGTGCAAGATGGCACCGCTGACGTGTTCCGGGGCAACCAGGCCACGACAAGTCTTATCGTTGGATCTGCCGGATCTCCGTATCCGGACGGACTTGTTCCAGGCAAAACATATTTCTGGCGGATTGACGACGTTGAGGGGGGTGGCACAGTAATCGACGACGTCCGCATATACAACCGAGTGGTGAGTCCGTAGTTGCGAAATCCAACTGCAAACAAAGTCAAGGGGCCGGCAGGTTGTGGAGCTGCCGGCTCCTATCACACTCGGATGTCACGACCCCTTGTTCGCGTCGTTCATTGAAAACGATATAAATAAGAAATTCCTATAAGAAATTCGCTCCTATGCAAAAAATGGATGTTGATATCTGTTTGACATGGGCAAAATCGCGGTTTGTAGTGACAAAATGGAGACAACGTGTCACCCGAGAATCATGGTGTTTGTGAGCTCGTGAAAAAGGCGACTTTGCGAGCCTGATGTCACTCTTTCATAGCTTCTGTTTGCGGTAGTTTTGCTTGCCACTTCTCAGCGTCTTCAGGCTTGTTCCAGGCTTGGTAGAGATCAATTAGATGCTTCCATGACTCTGGGGTGTGTGGGTGGATGTCACCGAGTTTCGATCGTTCGCCTATGACTGCTTCGAGCAACAGGGGCGCTGCCTTATCGTAGAACTCTTGTTCTTTGTAGAGTACCGCCAGTTCGTGCATGGATTCCAACGTGTGTGGATGGTCAGGGCCGAGCACCGTCTGTCTTTTGTCTCGTGCTTCAGTCATGGGGCGTCTGATCTGGTCTTGATCCGTGCCACACGGCTTGTTTCTGGAGATCGAGGAATAGATCGCTCTGGACCAAGTTCAGAGCAAGACAACCGGGGGCCTGAACCGAGTAAATCAGCACAGGCCCCGAATAGGGCTATCCTGTCGTGATTGCAGTGCAAGGCGCCTCCTACGGGCCAGCATTTCTCTGCCGATATAGCCTCAGATCGTCGAAGTACAATACGCCCGAACCGCCTGAGGACGCCGCGCCACTATTGCTGCCCAAACCGATGGCGACCTTGTCAACGTTTGCCAGGTTAATGCC
>Ga0255052_10003736_pt1 | contig 10464 bp, 1 predicted proteins | sample JV7_2_21_MG_FD_188632 | JGI IMG/M metagenome (GOLD analysis project Ga0255052, IMG submission 188632) | Seawater microbial communities from Jervis Inlet, British Columbia, Canada - JV7_2_21 | ecosystem: Environmental > Aquatic > Marine > Inlet | place: Canada: British Columbia | collected...
TGGAGCTTTTACTGGGCCTGTCCACTTGCCTGATTCAAGTGTGCCAATACTGCGTCCTGTGGCAATAGTCTTACCAGCAGGTCGAAGTCTGACGAACTTGATCTTACCGGCGAGATCCATTCCAAATGTAGTGAAGCCAAGGCGAACCTTGCCGTTTTCCTTTTTCACCCAGATCTGGTCTTGGGTGTAGAAAAGATCATCGGGAAAATCAAAACCCTCGTGTGTTACCATTGTAGTCACCTAAGCTGCGTCTTACAGCCAGCTACTTAAGACATTTGCTCTTACCATCCGCGATAAAATCGAAGTATATCAATCGATATCTGAGGAGTCACCATTCATGACTCTTCTCAGATTATCAAGCTCATCACTATCAACCTCGACGAACACAGGTCCTGAATAGTCACATTTTTTCTCCTCGCAGAAAAATGTTGTAGGAACGAGCCATCCACTAACTGAACTCTTCGCCTCACTAATTTTCGAAGAGGCACATTTCGGGCAAACTCTTATTCTTCGTGTCAAGACAACGTCCTCCCGGCGTCAGCAACATAATCATGTTGAGGTTCCTTAAAACACTTGTCGGAATCCGAAAGGGTACTTTCCTCCTTCTGGGGGTGGTTATATGACATCCTCACTGAACTATTGTCCGAGATGAGACCTTCGAAGACTCCTTTGCGGCACGGGTTCTATACAGCAGATAAGTTCAGAACAAAGAGAGTGGAATCAGGCGTTCCTGCAATTGACAGTCTTCTCGAGGGAGGGATAGAGTCGGGTCTTGTGCATCTCTTTTACGGGGATAAGGTGCTTCATGAAGACTTTCTTCGTTTTGCTGCTAAGGCTCAGACTTCAAAGAAGAAGGGGGGATTAGAGAGCCCGACAATCATCATTGATAGCGCGAATATGATAAAGATAGAAAGACTGACTGAACTTTCCTTTGAGCTAGGTCTCGAACCGGAAGAAGTGATGGATAATATCTACATCACTAGAGCGTTCAACTCCTCTCAGACTTACGACCTGATAATGAATCAAATGGAGAACTTCTTGGACACTATTCCGGCGAGAGTTCTAATGGTGACAGGTCTGCCTAATCTGTATCTTGAGGAGGGTCTCAAAGGAGAGGGACTACAACAGATCTCCCACATGGCCTCAAAGATTGCAGCAGTCACTCTTCAGAGGGGATTGTTCACATTAGTATCAGTTCCAACCTCCGCGAAAAATCCGAATTATCCAGAGGGAGGAAGAACATTATCCACAACCGCTCAGGTGCATGTACAGGTCACTGAATCACCATCAAGAACCACATACACTCTTGCAAAGCATCCTCAATTTCCTGTAAGACGCACTAACAGGGCGAAATCTGAACCATCTGGAACTACACTAACGCTCTCGTACTTTCTCGAGGGAGAAGACAGAGAGTCTGAGGAGTAGGTTTAATCCCTTCGCCTCTCTGCATCAAGACTTTTGATGAGCTCTTCAACAAGGTCTCGTGGTAATTCTTTAGCCTGTTTCAGAATGGTGTCAATCTCTGAAGGTGGAACTCCCTTCTCCTTAAGCTCCTTTCTTAGTTCATCGATCTCAAAGGGACTTAGCATGTCACTTGTGAAGCTGACATCTTCACTTTCCGCTGGTTTTGCAGGTTCTTTTGGTTCGACATCAGACTCGACCTCTGGAACTTCATCTTTTGGTGGCAGGAAGACTGATTCAACTTCTGGTTCCTCAGGCTCTACGATTTCACCGTCTTCGTCAACTACACCTTCCTCGACTTTATCGCCAGCAAGTTTCTTTGAAGCCTCAGCCGCAATCTCGTCAACAATCTCTTCAACGGTCTTACCTTCGCGTCTTGCAGCTCGGATGGCCTCTTGCATGATGACCTCTTTCACGAAGGCAGCCTGTTCACTCATCTTCATCTTAGCGATGTCTGCCTTGAACTCGTCTAGCTCATCTTGGTCGAGGTTGGTGAGAATCGACAGCTGGATGAGGAGCTCACCGAGCTCTGGAACTTCAACAGGGATTGATTCTTGAGGGATCTGTGCAACCTCTCTGGTGATTTCCATTTCGATGAAGGTGTCGTTGAATAAATCTGTGATAAGTTCTTGTCTACTCTTTACATCACTTACTGGTTTGGGAATCTTCCCTTTTCTAATTGACTTTATCTGACTGTTAATCTGACGTAAACGTTTTGGAACACTCCAGACTCGTAGATACCCAATTCCAAGTATTAAGAAGACAAGTCCAATAGGGATGCCGTAAAGAATAGAGTTTGTTACAAGAATGTCAGTACTATTCTGTACCAACTCTACAACTAGCGTGTCTTCGCCTATTGTGTAGACACCATCTCCAAGAAGGATGGTGACAGTGCCTGAACCAGGTGTCAACTTAATGCCACTTGCACTAATTGTTATGATGTATTGACCAGAAGAAGAACCTTCTTCCGTTGAAACTGTGAAGGGAGCTCCAGTACTTGCATTTGCTGAGAAGTGAGCTCCAACGATGCCAGTATTATGCCATGTATCCATGTATTGTAACCTAATCGTTAGAAATTCACCATTAGTGAAGTTCCAGATATCATGCTCATCAACGACAACGAGTGTTGTTGGAATATCAATCACCGTAATTCTGAACAAAATGTCCGAGATAGTTCGATTGGCCAGACTCATTTCGATATAGAGTCTATATGGTTCGCTAGACACTTCTGCGGCAATTTCTGGATCAGTTGTGTCAAAGACAACCCTGTAAAGTCCATTACCAAGATCAAAAATAGTCACATTGAGAAATGTATCAATTGAGACACCACGTAGAAAGCTGTTTTCTGTGCTAATTGCACCAGCAAGACCTCCAACGAAATCATTTCCAATGTCAGTATCATTGTAGAAGAAGTTAATCGTAACAACATCACCAAATGGAATTTGAAGGTTCACTAGATCCTCCAGGACACCCTCGTAGGTTGGAGTATAACTCACCGATTCGACAAAGAGCTCGGTTTCCGCTGGGCGTACAAGAAACTGAATTCCAACTGGTGCTTCCTGATAGTTCTCCTTCTGAAATACCATCGTAACAGTGAACAAACCAGGACTTGCAAGTGTGGTATCTACTTCGACAAGGTAGGTTCCATTTTGTAGTGCATATAGGACTCCAACTAGAACTTCTCCAGTGTATTCCACAGATGCACCATCAATTGGTCCGAATGTTCCGTTGTAGACGAATGTCAGATTTCCAGTCCAACCCCATGCAACATCAAGATTTGTTGGTCGAATAACATCTGTTTGAATTCGTGTGATTGTCAGTGTGAGTGCTGTTGAAGAATCTGTAAATGCTGATGAGTTGTCCCAGATGTTAGCTTGAATTCGAACTGGCCAAATACCAAAGCCTAAGGTAGTAGTATTAATGATTGCGTAGAATGTACCATCTCCGTTTGAAACGAAACCACCTGTCCATCCCTTTTCCTCAATCTGCCAAATTAGTGAGGCATTGAAAAAGAGTTCACCACCAAAGTCAGGTTTTGTTAGATTTACTGTGAGAGTAGTAATCTTACTAAATGTTACAGACATGTCATCTGAAGTTTCTCCTGAGAGAAGAATCTCAGTCACTGAAGCTAGCAGCTCAATATTGAAGATATACGAAGTGGGTGCAAAATTATCAAAACTAGCTTGAATGAGAAGGGTGTAAGGACCTTGTGGTTTTATTGTAGGTCCGTTAGCTGGAATAATAACATTGTATACACCCTCTGTTAACGTGTAGATGAAGCTGGCTACATATCCTTCAAAATCAGCAGTTAGAAGCAAAACAGAAGCATTAGGTATCGCGAGGATATTATTTACATCCTCCAAGTAGATTGTTACATTAATTGAACTTCCACGTGGTATTGAAATTGAACCACTTACTGGATCAATTGGTGTAATGCTTGATGGTAGAACTTGAACAACGAGGGTTATGTATGCTCGTGAAACTTCATAGTCATTTCTTGTTGCTGTGATTGTAATCACGTATGTACCTGCCCCAGTTACTGATGTGTCAATGGACCCAGTATAAGTTCCAGTGAAACCAGTTTCTGTAAGTGTACCAACGCCTACTCCAGGCCAAGTCCAGTCTACTGTTGCGCCAGAAGTCAGATTCATCCAAAGCAGATTCTGATAATCCACAGAGAGAGGAGCTGCTACCTTCCATAGAACTGTGACCTGATCTGAAAGTGGAATTAGTGTAGTTTCAATGTCACTGATAACTCCTGTCAATTCAATTGTGTTTAGAGCCCTATAAAATGGAGAACCAGCAACCCAATCAATATCAAGATCGAAATAAAAATTACCAGGACCGCCTAGTGCAAGTGAGTCCACGCGAATAATGTAAACTCCAGATCCTGCAGAGGTGATATTGTAGTCAACTCCTTCAGCTAATGATAATGTTTGAGATACAAATGTGATATCCGCACCATCAACTGTTGAGCCAATGGACATGTCGGTTAGTGTAAATGTAATATTCAGAAGAGCTCCAAAACGAGTTTCATCTAGAGGATCTAGAGCAAAACTCAATGTTCTTGTTGTTACTGTAGCCCATGTAGTTACTTGAGCATCAACATAGTAAGGACTAGTCACCTCATTCCAGTCGATGATAATTGTGAGGTTGTATCGACCCAAAGTGGGTCCGAGAGTTTCAGAATCCACAGTGAAGATGAAACCAGAACCAAATGGGGTTAAGGTATAATCTGCTGAATCGATCAGAGTACCGTTATTGTAAAGTGAAACGTCATTAGTTAGTATGGAGGTAATAGGGACTCCACTGTTGAGATCAGTATATTCGAAAGAGAAAGTTACATTGTCAAGGAAAGGTGTTTGAGATGGAGGAACTGTGATGTCTACGAGCGTATCACGTGTAGTCACACGAATACTGACTGCGGCAGATGCATTGTCGTGGTATGGCGCACCTGAGGTCCAATATGCTTGAACAGAGATTGGGTTAATCCCGATTCCACCCAGCACTGTTGAATTTATAGAAATCTCGAAGAACCCGCTACCCATTGGTGTGTAGGTGTAATCAGAACCAAATGTCAAGTTTGTGATACCATAGGATATCCAGATGTAATTCGCACTAATGCCAGAATCAGAATCCACGTCCAAAAATTGAACCAGGAATATTGCATCGTCGAGGAAAGGAGTTGGATTTGGAGCAACTTCAAGAGACAGTAGTGAAAGTCGTTCTCTCAGTTCGAATGAACCGACTAAATCATCTGAATCATAGAAGGGTGCAATGTTCGAGTAACTAATTCTGAATGTGATATCAAATGGAGTGCCTATTGGGTATGAAGGATAGGAAGTGATTACAATGTCATACCATTCATCTATGGAGTTCCAAGTACTAGTAAATTCCCATGTACCAGCGGTGAGTATTTCAAGTGTAACTGCTCCTGAACCGTTTCCGATAATTGAAGTAGTAAACAAGTCATCAAAGTAGAGCACGAACTCAATCGAGTCACTATATGCGACTTTTCCAATAGCCTCATAGGAGAGGATTGTTCGACGACCGCGAACATCGAGGTTTCGTGATGTTGATTTATCTGCAATACCGGTTGCAGAGGAGCTAACTTGAATTGTAATCTCCCACAAACCAGTAGCAGTAAACCTAGATGTGTTGAACTCAATCTCATACAGCCCACCAGCGAAGGGGCGAACATCATAATCATTGGATGGAATGACTCCATTCACATCAGAAACTACAATTGTTGCGCCAAGAATCCCATCACTAGCACCATTTGTCACATCAGTCCAGATAATCGAGAACGTGACATTGTCTGAATAGAATGTTGGATCAGGTGTTGGATAGTCAAGCGTTGTTTGTCGATTAAGAACTGTAATAGATATCAAAGAACTTCTGTTTGCATAGAACGGTTCTCCAGTCCATGAAACATAAAGGGTCATCGTATGAGGCCCTGTGGTAATGAACTGGCTTGTATTGAAGGAAATAGTGAACAGACCAGTAGCGTAGGATTTACTGAAATCAATATCCATTGAGATATTGAGCTCACTTGATTCAGGAATATTAGTACCTAGGCCAGTATCCTCCCAACTAAACGAGAATGTTGCATTCTCTTTAAAACTCTCAGGAGATGGTGGATTGATGAGTAGTATTGTATCCCGTGCAAGCACCCAGACTGAAACAGAATCTAATCGCGGCGAGTAAAACGGACTAACAGGATCCCACTGAATAGTAATTGACATACTGAATTGACCAATCTGACCGAATCCTGTTGTATCGATATCAATCTGATAGATACCAGAACCAACTTCAGAGATCGTGAGTTGGAGTGGGTTAAAGGGTGCATCAAAGCTGACAAGAATGTGAACATGACCAGTGCCATAGCCCTGGTCTGTGGTGTTTGTTATTCCGATTCCACTGTCTTTCTCACTGAACAAGAATGTGTAGGTCATGACCTCAGAATAGGGAGATGGGTCAGCTGCTGTGATAAGTGTCATCTGTGAATCTACACCGACCACATTTACTGATACAAAGACAGACTTATTCTCGTATTGCTGAATTACTCCAGTCCAATTGATGAAAACGGTAAAGTTGTGAAGTCCAAGTCCCACAGTACTGGCATCAATCTGCACGGTGTAGTATCCACTACCAACAACTAGCAAACTGGATGCAATCGGAGAAGCGCTTTCGTATACGTATTCTTGAACATTAACAAGATCATGGATTCCAATCTTGTTGTCAAAGTCGTAGTAGTACATTGTGATGTTAATCAGTGAATTGAAAGCTGTCGGAGGGGGACTGTCAGACGTAAGAATAGTGTCATGACTTCGTATTTCAACCTGAATCTCGCAGTATCCATCCTGATAATTTCCGTCTATTGAGAAACTGAACCACACTAAATAGGTTCCAAGTGTATCCAAACTATCAGTGGTGAATGTCATCTGGTATCTGCCCTCACCTGTAAGATAGGTGAATGTGGGAGCAACATTTCCAGTCCAGTTATGGTCTTCTGAAACTCCTTCGAGAGACACTCCATTATCCAGATCAGTCCATTCGATGTAGAAAATCTCACTATTACCGGAGGGAATCTCTAATCTGATAGTTGTGGGTTCAGCATCTGTGTGAATTTGTGTTACAACTATGGTAATTATCAACCATTTAGTGTTATACCCAGCTGCACTTGCCGTGAGATTGACATCGTGGGATCCAATTCCAAATGATGAAACATCAAGCTCTACTTGATAATCACCATCTGATATGTGAAATTGTGAATTAATTGTGGAGTTTCCAGTTATTGTTGCCGTGGTTATTCCTGTGCTACTATCGCGGTCAGTATAGTAGAGATGAACGGTCACATCCATCAGGTAGGGCGTAGAAACAGTGTAGAGATTGGCTGTTAAATCACTGATAATCGCACGATATTGGAATGATATCACAGTGTTCGCAGCAGCATACAAGCTGCTACTCGGAGTTACATCTACATTGATTGTGAAATCAGTTCCTTGCCCATCAAAATTACTCCATGCAATTGTGAGACGATACATTCCATCTCCGAGTGGGGTAACTGTTGTCGGATATGGCGTAATTACAAACTGCCCTGATTCTCCATTGATTGGGTTTCCGTAATACGTGCCAGTTTCACTGACATTGAAGTGAAGGTCGATAGTGAAATTAGATCCTTGAGTGAATACGAGATTACTTGGAGCATTGTAGAGAGTCGTCTGTAAACTGTGAATTGTGATTGAGAAGACATAGGCAATAGGATCATCATAGTTCCCTGACAAATCAATCGTGAGGGTAACAACAATCGTTGAAACAGTCCAGTCGTCTGTATCTAAACTAAATGAAAAGCTAGAGGGCGAGTTATAAACTTGAATGGGCTGACTTGATGTAAAAGTGAATGAAGTAACACTTCCTATGTCTATTATCCCGCTATCCAAATCTGTGAGTGACACTGTGATCGATGTATTTGCTCCATAAGCGGTTGTCAGATCACCGATAACAGTAGCCGCCGTTAGATGGTTCCTGATCTCAACATCGAATGTGTAAAGAGCGGGAGCATAGAAATCAGAATCTGACATGACTACTGATACGTTAACAGAATAAGTATTTACGGCCCATGTATTGGTGTCGAGGGTGAGACCATTCAGATTGGACACACTTGGTTCATTTTGGGTTCCTTCGCTGGATACAAATGATAATGAGTCTACAACTGTTGCATCTAGTGTTAATCCCGTGTCCAAGTCAACAAGCACGACATTGATTGTTGTATCATCACCGTAGGGAGTTTCTAGATTCCCGGAAACTGATACAGCTGTATAATGAGCTCGCATGGCATAAGTAACAGTACTACTAGCCATCTCGTACAGATCACTTGGCTTGGTTGCATTGTAGATTTCTGAGTATACACCTGGGGATAAGCTGTCGGCATCAATAGTGACATTGTATCTTCCTGCACTCCATGGAGTTGCAACAACTGGAGTTCCATCGCCCAACGTGATTGTGGCACCAGAGATTAGTGAACCATCCCAAGTATCACGATAGACCAGCGTGGCATCAACATCAAATCCAACGGGTGTCGTTGAAACCCACTCGTAGGTCAATTGAGTTGGATGGTATAAATCCAGGTTGAAACTTTTTGACGCATCAGAATAGAATGGATGAGTTGCGTTGATTTCTATAAGCCAGCGTTTCATATCACCAAGTTCAGAGGTGTTTCGGGCAACCGAATATCGACCATCGCCAAAATCTTCGAAGTAAACAGTACTGGGTGTTGTCCAGTTCATAGAAACTGTAGCACCTATAGATGGGTCAGCATTATTTGCATCGGACAGATCCACAACCAAGTAGAGCATATCTCCAACCATCAGAGTTTCTAATCCTGCTGCAGCATCTGCTGGCGAGTCGATATCTAAAGTAGAATCTCTTCTAACAATGAAGTTTCTCTGATATTCCCCAACCCTATGACTCACCGAACTTCCTGAGTCATTGTAATGCGTAGATATTGTCCACAATCCTGCTTGAGCCGTAAGGTCCAGGGTCTTTTCGATATACATGTCAGGAGATGTCTGAACCGACTCTGTGTCGAGCGTACGGAATTGAGATGATGATTGATACATCAACCATTCAGTCTGAATCCATGCATTCGATCGAATTGTATCGACAACTCGAACCTCGTCGATAACCCCATCAAACCAACCTATCTTGGGACTCAATTGATCTATGAATCCACCCCCAATCTCCCAGTCGTCAGTGAAAGAGAGACTTGCTGTTGCTAGACTACCAGTCGTTGTGTTTGTATCGTCAACACCATTTACAAAGACTTTGTTGAGTGAGGGAGTACTTGCAGTCATAGTGCAAGTGAAATAATACCATGTACCAGAAGACCATGTTTGTCTAAGTGACCAAACATACAGTTGACCCAAACCTGCATTTTCCATCTTGAAGACAAGTGAACCTTGAGGGATGTCCGTCCTTGTGTAATCGCTTCCTGCAATGGCAATATGCATGTCAGTATCTCCATCAATCGCCTTTGTCAGAAGAACCTCTGTCGTTCCGCTGATTTGATTAATCGCAGAATCGAGTTTGAACCACCCAGACATCGTTACATCACCAGACGGTTCAAGAGCTCGTGTTCCGGATATGTTTACTGTGTCATCGGTGCCATCAAAGTTCTGGCCATCACCGAAAATACCTGTTATGTTTTCATTTCCTGATTGATCACCAAAGTATTCATTTCCTGTTGAATCAAGATGGTCAGTTGATGTTCCCTCGTCTGTTGCAGACTCACCCAGATGCCAGACTCCTAGATAGTCAGAAGTCCATACTTCTTCTGGTTGTGTTTGAGGACCAACCTCAGGATTTCCATAGTACATGGTGATAATTGTATCAGCAGAATTGGTTAGGTTTGCCTTTACCCATGCAACAAGATGGCCCTGTGTGGGATTGTAATCTTGTTCGAACAATTCAATCTCATGAGCAAGAATGGTTCCATTGGAATAGAATAGAATGTCGTCACCATCACTTTGAACGTCATCATGCAAATCTTGATCAAGAATATCAATCAAAACTGGAAAATCAGTGAAGTCACCTGTTACATAGGCGTTGTGAATTGTAATATCTTTATGATATCTGAATGATGATAAAACGTGTGTTGTTGGACCACTTGTCGTGTTAGTGGTAGAATACCAAATTGATCCAAGGGGGTCAATCAGATCAAACTCAGCACTAGCTCCAGATATCCATGAGCTTGTGACTCCAAACCTCATTGTGTCCCCAGTGTCAAAGGTTGTTGTCGTAGAAGCATAAAGACCACCGGAAATACCCATTTCAAGGTCATCAAGATGATTTGCGGCTATGAATTCGAATGTCCAAATTCCGTGAGTATCGATTGTTGACTCTAAAACATAGATTGTATCGTACGCATAGTACCATTCTGAAGGATTGGATCGTAACACTCCCAGTGGGTCAGAAAGAGAAACCGGTTTCCAATCGGTTACA
>Ga0255052_10003737_pt1 | contig 10464 bp, 7 predicted proteins | sample JV7_2_21_MG_FD_188632 | JGI IMG/M metagenome (GOLD analysis project Ga0255052, IMG submission 188632) | Seawater microbial communities from Jervis Inlet, British Columbia, Canada - JV7_2_21 | ecosystem: Environmental > Aquatic > Marine > Inlet | place: Canada: British Columbia | collected...
ACAAAAATAAAGTCAAAATTCTTTTCCTTATGAGCCGCAGCGATTCTTCGGGCCAGACGGGGCGAATAAAAATAGCCCATGCTCGACGGCGTCAGCGTGGGCAGCCTGGCGAGCATCCTGACAACGGCACCGCTGCCCGACACCCTTTCTATCAGCATATCCTTGCAGAAATCCCGCAATCCCATGCCTTCCTCAAGCTCTTCCCGCGACCGTGCCAATGATGCGACAGTGACCTCGTGCCCCAGGGCATCAAGATGCCTGATGATATTAAAGGGACGAATCTTCCCCCCTCGTTTAGGCGGAAACGGCAGCCGATGGCAGACGAAAAGAATCTTCATTGGGCGCACCCACCCGCCAGCTGACCGGAAACATCCTCGGGACTTTCACCGTCGAGGTAAATCCGGCACCACAATTCGAGGTTAAGAAGACTCAGGATGTGATCGGTATTGTCTGCCCGGCTGGATTCATGGAGTCGAATCGTTCTCTCGACGCTTTCCCAGTCAAACAAACCTCTTTTGGTCACCGCCTCCCTCGACAGCACCGAGCCCAAAACCGACGATAACTCGCTCTTCAGCCAGGCGCCCAGAGGCGCGCCGAAGCCTCTTTTTTTCCGGTACAAAATATCCGCGGGGAGCACATCCGCCAATGCCTTTTTCATCACATACTTGAGTTCTCGTCCGCGAATTTTCTGTGTCGACGGCATACGGGCCGCCAGTTCGACCAGCTCGTGATCGAGCAACGGAACGCGACATTCAAGCGAGGTTGCCATGCTCATCTTGTCAGTCAGCATCAGCAGGTCATCCGGTAACTGGGTAGCCATATCGACACCGAGCATTCTTTGCAACGGGTCGCCGCCCGACTTTTTGAATGCCCTGTGAACGGCGCCTGGTCCTCCGACACCCCGACCCCCGAGCATCTCTGCAGCCTCCCCGCCACCATAAACGCCTACATATGACAGGTAACGGTCCTCAAAATCCATATCGCTCGACAGGATAAAGCTCTTTGCATAACGCGAAAGATTCAGCAACGGAGAATGTCGGTCGCTGGGCAAATATCCAGCCAGCGGCTTGATCAGGCCGCGGCGCAACCAGGACGGAATGCGATGATACTTTTCCTGATAATACTCGCCCAGATAACGGCGATAACCGCCGAATAACTCGTCCCCGCCAACGCCGGAAAGAATGACAGTGACGCTGCGCCGGGCAAATTCCGAAACCAGGAAAGTCGTAATAAACGCGGCGTCGGCCATGGGCTCATCCATATGCCACAGCAGCTTGGGCAACAAGCTCACGACATCCGGCTCGACCACGATTTCCTGATGGTCCGTACCGAACATCTCGGCAACCTTGCGGGCATAAGGTAATTCATTGTAATAACCGCCACCGCTTGAATCGCTGAAGCCGATGGAATAAGTCTTAACCGGACGATCACTGTGGCGGGACATCAGTGCAACAACCCCGCTGGAATCTATACCGCCACTCAAAAATGCGCCGAGCGGCACATCGCTGACCATCTGCGAGAGAACGGACTTCTCCATTACTTCGAAAACGGCATGCGCCCACTCTTCGTCATCCAGCGAATTGTCGGTGTCTGTTGTTAACCTCCAGTACTCGACGATATTTGTCCGCCCGCCCTCGACAACCATCATTGATGCCGGCGGGAGTTTTCTTATGCCAAGAAACATGGAATCGGGCGCCGGAACATATCCCAGCGTCAGATATTCAAACAGGGCCTCAGGCGCCAGCTCGGTACTCACTCCGGGCACGCGCAAAATTGACTTTGCCTCGGAAGCAAAAATTAAACGCCGACCGTCCTGCATGTAATAGACCGGTTTTATTCCGAGTCGATCGCGGCCAAGCAAAAAACGCTGCCGGGTAACGTCCCAGACCGCGAAACCGAACATACCATTGAGCTTGTCTACAAAATGGTCGCCATATTGTTCATAGAGATGGACGATAACTTCACTGTCGCTCGACGTACTGAAAAGGTGACCCTGCTCGAGTAATTCTGCGCGTAGCTCACGAAAATTATAGATCTCCCCGTTACACACGGCCCAGACAGTCTGATCCTCGTTGGCGATCGGCTGATGACCGCCTGCCAGATCGATGATCGACAGACGACGCATACCGAGCTGAATATGCGCATCCGAATACACGCCTTCATCATCGGGACCACGATGCTGAGTGACCTGCGCCATCGCACGCAGTGACTCGAGCTCCGGAACATACCGATCATCAAGACTGAGAATGCCGTGAATACCACACATATTGGTTTCCGCAGTCTCTACAGCTTGCGGCAGGCAGCCAACAAAACATGAACCACAGCCATCAGATCACACCTTTAAATGCATCTTTGACAGTCGTCCAGCTGAAATCCTGGAGAAGTCGGCCCAGCTTTTTTTCCGTGTGCTTCAGATTGACGTAGTGACGAAACTTCGACCGCGCATCGAGCCCGGTGATTTTGGGTTGAGCGTCATCGATTTCCCACGGATGGAAATAAAAAATCGCCGGCTGTCGATCAACGTTATTGATACGATGAATACACCATTTTGACCAGGCATACGGCAATAATCGAAAAAACCCACCGCCGCCGCACGGCAAGCGCATTCCGGAAAGCTCTACGGTCGCCACCGGCAATTCCGGCAAGCCGGCAGAGTCCTTATTGTGAGGAAACCGGGGCGCTTCTCGTGCCCCATAACGGTCATGTCGAATCGGATTGATGCTGGAACTGTATGTATGTCCCGTTTCAGCCAGCACATCATAGGCCCATGGAGTCTCCGGTCCGATCGAAAAACTGGCGGCACGATATCCGTGGACGGAAACACCGGAGATATCTTCGAGCACTCGTCTCGTCCGCTCTACATCCTGCCGAAATGCCTGCTCATCCTGACTGCAGACCTGTACGTGGTCATAACCATGGCTAGCGATCTCGTGACCCTGCTCAGCCACTCTCCGCAACATGGCGGGAAAGCGCTCGGCGATCCAGCCGAGAAAGAAAAATGTACCGGTCACCCCGGCATGGCTAAAAAGCTCGAGAATGCGATCCATGTTCTTTTCGACACGGACCTCATGAGTCGACCACCTGTTCCGATCGACATAGGGAGCAAATGCAGAAACCTGGAAATAATCCTCGACATCGACGGTTAAGGCATTCGGTCCGGAATAGCGATCTTCCGGATTAACGTTTGATTCCAGCTCGGTCACAGGCACCTTCCTGATACCGGATGGCGGATGCCACAAATTCGACAAAATAATTTCAAATACTTGCCAGGCAATTGTTGTCAGAATTCTCTTTTCAGCTCTATCTTCGCCTGAAACTCATCATAATTATCCGGAATACCGTCACCCGATGAATCCAAATATGAAAGCGTTGTCGCCAAATCTGTTTTTTTCCCGATTTCATAAGAGACGCCGGCTCCGATACGCCAGGTGTCGATTTCATGGTCAAAAAACTCATCGTTTGAGCCCTCAACCAGTTCCTCGAATGTTCGTAGCGTCATACTGGCCCACAAAGATCCGGTTGTACGCTCACCAAGCGCCTGGTCATAACCAAGCCAAGCGCCAAAAGACTCATCCCGGTTCGACTGGGTATCATCAACAGCAATATCATCTTCAGGCAGGTTATTGCGCTGATCCCACCACACAACAAGACCCAGGCCGCTGTTATATCCTTCCCAGCGCATACCACCGTCTGCCCGTTTATAGATAAATTGCCTGCCCGAACCCGGCTGATCAGTGCCCGATGGCGGCGGCTCCGGCGGCGCCGATTCATCCTCATCAGGCACCCCGACCGGACCTTTCGACAGAAAAACTGACTCAGCGGTTCCGGGTTCTTCCGAATATGACGCGGAAAACCTCAGGCCCGCCACCTCTCGCCCGGCGCTCAACCGAAGTACATTACCGAAGTACCGGTGTCCGAACATGACGAGCAGATGGCCTTTATCATTGGATGTTTCGAAACCGGCTTCCCATCGCCATTCGCTGAGCTCCGGGTCCTCGGGATCTGAAAAATCACTATCCAGACCGACGAGACCAAGAAGATCAAATCCATATGAAATTTCCTGATTCAGGGTCAATGCCAAATTCTGATCCTTGATATCTCCCGTAGTCTCGTAATCGTAAAACCAGTAGTTATAATTAAACTCGTAAGTCAGCGGTGACGCAATTGTAGAATCAGAAGCGATACTGACCGTAATGGTTTGCGTATCAACTTCCTGAAGTCCGGGATCATCATAACTGATGGTGCCATACGTATAACTTGCATCAATTTCTGATTTCAGAGGCAATTTTCTCAGCCACTGCAAACCCGCACCCAGGTACAGTCCGTCGGTACGGTTTCCGGTTACATTGATATTTGAATCGGTCTGCGGCTTAAGCGGATCGACATCAACCTGCGTATATATCGCATCTGCTGATGCCGTCAGTTGATCGCCTATCAGTCGCGCAAGCATATTGGCGGCTAACTGATGATGATTCTGATTCAATATAGAGTTATCGGCATAAAAAAGCGCCTCAAAGTCATAATCGACCAGCAGATCAACAAACTGGCTTTGCTTTGAATATGACAAAGAAGGATTAATTCTGGTTACAAAATCGGATACCGCCTCATCATCAGGCACGAGTAAAATATTGCTGCTGTAAATTTCGCTCAGGCCGAGATCAAGCTCGACACCCTGAGAAAATGCCGCGCCCGCATAAACGACACTCAATAATGCAACGATAGTTATCCGGACCTGACTCAAACCAAAACCACTCCTATACCATCCCGGTCAGTACGGAAATTTGTAATGATCGGGTACGCCGCTTTTAGACAATGATCTCAACTTATTCATAATAAAACTGACCGATGATCCGGATTTCTTCAGCATCTGGAGCATGGCATCGATTTCTTCGGCGGTTGTCACGCCTGCTTCCACGGCTATCACCGTGTGATCGACATGAGCGGACATTGCATCCGCCTCACAACTGACCAGCAACGGCGTTGTATCCAAAACCACAACCGTATTTTTATCGGACAGTGCAGCAAGGATATCCGCCATGTCTTCGCTGGCCAGCAATTCGGTCGCGCTCTCACTGTCCAGGCCGGATGGAATAAAACGCAATCCAGGCAGGGTCGTATCCAGAATGCGCGAATCGATTTCGTGATTCATCAATATCTCGATCAGACCCTGACAGTCGTCAATCCCGAGAATGGTGCTCAGATTGTGCCGTACCGTATCACCGTCGATCAGAATAACGTTAATCAGCTTTTCTCTAGCGATACTGGCGGCAAGATTAAATGCGAGAAAAGACTTGCCGGTACCCGGCATGGCGCTGGTAACCATAACCACTTTTCCGGCATCGGAATCCGGATTGGCCGGATCAAATAATTTAGCCAGTATTCCACGCTTGAGAAAACGGAACGACCTTGACAGGTCATTGTCCTCCATGACTGTGGCCAGCCCACGGTCGGAAAGATGCAATACATCAACGGCCCCTTCCGGTATCGGTTCCACGATCGGTTGAACGGGTTTACTAACCTTCCTCAAAGGAGAACTGCGCCTCTTTCCGCCTACGCTGCTTTTGCGTTCCTTGCCAACAACTTTTTCTACAATACTCACGTCATTGACCCAAGGTTCTTAATAAAGCGGCCGACAAACTCGGTCGCCGAATGGTTAAAAACAAGCACAAATCCATAACAAACGAAAACAGCCGAAAATGAACCGATAAAAACGAACAGATTCCTTCGCTGCACAGTCAACTCTCTGGCGGAAGGAACATATTTGACTCCGCCAAGGACGGGAATCCCGAAGTGCTGCTCCAGGTTCCGAATGGAGAAAAATACCGGTCGCGTAAAACCCATCAATACGGTAAACGCGACTCCGGCGCCGATCGATAAAACCAGCACCACCGATACGAACAATTCACGATCGGGTCCGACCGGGTCCGGCGTTACGCTCGGAGGATCGATGATACGAAAATCAAATTTGTTCTTGCTCCTTTCGGCCGCCTCGGTCAAGCGGGCCGATTCCAGGCGCTGCAGCAACGCATCGTATTGCGCCTTATTGACCTCGTAGTCACGGTCCAACTTGGTCAGCCGGGCCTCAATATCCGGAATGATATCGACCTTGGCGCGCAGGTTTGCGACGACCTTGTCCTGACTGTCGCGCTTGGCGCGCAATTGAACGAGTTTCAATTCCACAGAACTGAGCTGTAGCCGCATGCTCTGAAACACCGGGTTGTTACCGAGCCCGGCGCCTCCCTGCCCCCCGATTCCGCTCGCCATCTTTTCCCGTTCCTGGATTTGTTGCGTGCGAAGATCTTCCACGATGCCTTTGATCCGCAAGATATCGGGATGAGAATCAGTGTACAAAATCCGTAAACTCGCCAATTCCTGCTCATACTCGGTAATTTGCCGACTGATCGCGCTGCCTATATTCAACCCTTCGGCCGGTGCAATCATGCCAAAAACCGGGGTTTCGCCCTCCAACTGACGATGCAACTCGGCCTGCCTCTTGCTCGCTACGCCTAACTGCAATTCCAGATCAGCCAGGTATTCCTGCTGCTGCTGAAGCCGGGCAAAATAATCGCCTCGTTCATTGGGCATTTGCCCGATATTTTCTTTCTTGAATTCTGCGAGGCGACTTTCCGCCTTGTTTAGCAGCTCTTCATAGTCGCGGATTTTCACGATAAGAAAATCCCGGGCAGAATCCGAGTCACTTCGGTTCTCACCGAGCAAACCCTCGACAAACAGATCGATCATTTGTGACACGACCGACAATGCAATCTTTGGATTGGTATTTCGATAACGCACATTCAGAACCTGCGAACTATCGAACGCAATTTCCAGCTTATCCTGAAGCTTGGTGATAACGGCCCGAATCTCACTGGGAGGGGCGTCACTAAGGGTCAGTCCTGCGACCGCCGCGATACGCTCCAGGTTTGGACGGCTGGTCAGGGACCTCGCCATAATCATGGCCTCGGCCGTCATATCCGTATTGACGGCCAGCCCCTGCAACAGGGGCCTCAGGCTGGTCTGGGTATCGATAAACAGCCGGGAAGATGCCGAGTAAACATTCGGCAGACTCATGACCGTCGTCCAGCCAATCAGACAAAGCGCACCAATCATGACCAGGCCTTTCCAGCGGAATCGCCAGGCGCTAAGGCCAATATTTAATACATCGTCGGCGATGTCGGAAAAACGCCGAATTTCCTTAACTTCAGACATGATTCAAATCGATCAAATCAAAAGAAGGAGCGCGGAATAATCAAAACATCGCCGGGACTCATACTGATATTCTCTGACATATCACCCTTATCGAGTAGATCGCCGATACGAACGCTTATTTCGACCTCGCTATCGCCTCTCTTGCGAACGATTTTGGCCCGATTTCCGGACGCCCCTTCGGCAAGACCGCCGACTTCAATCATGACATCCAGCAGAGACATGTTCTGACGGTACGGTAGCGCCATCGGGGCGGTTGCCATACCAACGACCCGGATCTGCTCGGTAAACGTACCGACAAAGTCGACAACGATAACGTTAACGCGCGGTGACTTGATGAATTCGGAAAGAGAGACCTCGAAATCGCGGGCCAATTGCGTGGGCGTCTTGCCGACAGCCACCATATCCTCCACGAGGGGAGTCGACACCCGGCCATCCGGGCGAACGGGCACGGTAACGGAGATTTCCGGGTTACGCCAAACGAAAATATTCAGGCTATCCCCGGGTCCGATTCTATACTCGTTAACCGGTTCGTTAACCGCCTCAGATTGCTGCGCCTCATATTCAGCCACAGTCGTTGAACTGCAGGCTGCCATTAGCGTGAATACCAGAGACACAAATATTGATTTAATCTCGATATTAGTGAACATGTTTCCATCCGTGACTAGTTTTCGATCATAAAACCAACCATTCGGGCTATATCCTGGAGCAGGATATTAAACCGCCCGCAATGGCTCCGTTAATCATCAGCGAATGTCGCATGTAATGACACCCACTGGGTCCCAATGATACATTTCTTTTTCGAAATCAGCCCTAAATACATGGATTTTATTAAAATTAATGTAGGGCTTTCTTTGTGCAAACCGATTATCCCCATAATTTGCCCGCTAATTCCTTGACGTATCTCCCAAATTTGGCCACCAGGAACCCTTGAAAGGCATGGACATGGCTCATACCAGTGAAATCTCGTGCTATTTAATAGCAGCGCGGGGGGCAAGAAAATCCCCCAAAATGGGTGGTCAACCTGATTATCCCAGGTTTTGTCCGCACCCGGACCTGCCCGGAGCCGATCTGCCCAAGTTGAAGGAAGTTCAAGGACGGCGGCAGTCGGGCCGTGTATGTTAGCGGCAAAATATCACCCGAGACCGACCGGAAACTCAAGACTAACCATGACGAGCAATAAAATTCCTCCCCGAACCATTCCATATCGGGAAACAGCCGATAACACGGCCTGCACTGATTATCGGGATATTCCGTGACTGTGCGCCATACACCACGCGTGTCAATCGGATTACCCGTTCACAATGGCGAGAATTTCGTCAGTGATGCGCTTGACTCGCTGATTGCACAGACCTTCACCGACCTTGAAATCATCATTACGGACAATGCCTCAACGGACGGAACAGAAGAAATCTGCCGAGACCATGTTGCACGAGACCCGCGGATTTCATATTTCAGAAGTGATAAAAACCAGGGCGCCGCAAGGAATTTCAATCATGCCTTTGAGCTGGCGAGCGGCGAATACTTCAAGTGGTCTGCCCATGATGATCGACATGCACCGGAATTTGTCGAGCGATGCGTGGCCATACTGGACCAGGAACCGTCGGTGGTGCTGTGCTTTTCCCGCACCGATTTTATCGACCATGAAGGCCGGAGCCTGGGCGAATACAAACTCCCGTTCGATATGACGACCTGCTCCAGCCGGGAGCTGTTTCGCTATTTCGCAACCAGCGGACATATTCCCAATGAATTTTACGGGCTCATCCGTTCAGACGCGCTTCGCAAGAGTCCGCTGGTGGGCGGCTATGTCGGTTCCGACCTGGTCATGCTGGGCGTACTCGCGCTGCAGGGCCGCTTTCACATTATCGACGACCTGCTGTTCCAGCACCGGGAACATCCGAAACGGGCCGCCACGTCGGGCGGCGCGCAGGAATTCACGAACTGGTACGACTCATCCAAATCAGGCCGGTTCGCCATGCCTTTCTGGCGACGAATCCTGGAAAATATAAAATCGGTAGCCCGGGCTCCGATTGGCCCTCGCGACAAATTGCTCAGCCTGTGGGATATTTGCCGCACAGCCAACTGGAATCGTCGCAAGCTCTGGGAAGATATTGTGAAAGTCGTCCGTCGCAATATCGGGCAGCACGGATAAGGCTCGCGCGCCTATAACGATAATCTTTTTTATCGGCGCAAGCGACCCTTGCGATCAGACACACTGACCCGGGATCACGCTGATCCGGACGCTACTGGTGACACCCATTGCATGTCGAGACGAATGGCTGGGTCATAAAGGTCGAATCGGCTTCCATGACCGTATTACCCGAGCTATCCGTCGAACTGATCTGGAAATTGTAAGTCAGTCCGGCCCAAAGTTTGGGCAATGTGATGCTGTGAGACGTTTTTAATATGTCATCGGTTTCCGTGCCGAGCTCGTAGGCATTAGACCATCCGATTGCAACAGTACTGGTCGCGGGCTCATCCGTGTCCCAGGTAACCGTGGCAGAATCCTGCGACGGTATGATCTGCACATTACTGACGACCGGCGGTGTTTCATCCAGCTGTGTAATGACGACGTCACCGAAACTCGCATCAATATGATGCGCAATGAGCAGAACAGAGCCACTGTCGACTTCCGTCAACGGCTCGTCAATCGTAAAGTCCCAGGCCGCGGGCTCCGATTCGCTTTGCGGCCACATCTTGACCTTATAGCGGTGCACGCTCTCAGTGGTTTCGGCCAGAACCTTGAAGATATGCGGCACTTCAAACGGCATAGTCGCAGCGAAGTCCTGCTCAACAATAACGCCGTCACTGCCACGGAAAAATTCAGCCTGGGGATCACTGCCTAACCACTTGATACCGCCCAGTGCACCCGTCGGAAACCACCCGGCATTCGGCTGCGCGCCCAGGAAATTATGCCCGGGCCAGCGCACCATTACGCCGACGAATGGTCCGCCGCCGGCACACCAGTTCTGGTTACAGAAGGGGTCCAGGCCGTGAACGGTTATCGGCACGGTCACCTGGTAGTTTTGCCACTGCACATCACCGACTGCGAACAGTCGATCGTAGCCGATATCAAGCGGACGAATTGTATCGGCATCGAGCGTCCACAATCCGTCAACAATCTGTACCACATCCTGAATGTTCGCCACCAGTGACCAGTCAACCGAATAATCGAGCGACAGATGAAGTTCACCGGCATAATCAATGGTGACCGTTTCTGTTTCGATGAAGCCCTGCCCGTCCTGCGCGGTAATTTCAAAG
>Ga0255052_10003738_pt1 | contig 10461 bp, 8 predicted proteins | sample JV7_2_21_MG_FD_188632 | JGI IMG/M metagenome (GOLD analysis project Ga0255052, IMG submission 188632) | Seawater microbial communities from Jervis Inlet, British Columbia, Canada - JV7_2_21 | ecosystem: Environmental > Aquatic > Marine > Inlet | place: Canada: British Columbia | collected...
ATGGCCGGCGACGACAGGATCACACCGCCCCGATCGGTGGCTCCGGCGCCGTTGTCTGCGCGCAGGGTCACACGGACGATTCGAGATTCGCTCGCGACCAGGGGCAGCTCGATCTGCTCTTGCGCCTCTCCGGACAGGGGTAGCTCCACAGGTGCCTCGCCATCCTGCTCCAGAACCAAGCTCAGCTGTCCATGTGCCTCTCCCACATACTGAAGTCGGTCCGCGGTAAAGAAGCTCTGATGCGGCAGCTTTAGGTAGTACTCCAGTCGAGAACCGAACGGGATCATCAAAGCATCGCCGGCGCTGGTGACAAAGGGCTGTGGCGCCTCGGTCTCGTCGTCGAACAGCAGATCGGCCTGATACCAGGCCACCAGCGAGCCCGGAGCCTTCGGCCCTTGGTCTACGAGCATCGGCTGGTTGAGCCGATAGTGGAGAATCAGCTCGTTCTCTCCCGATCGCAGAGAACCATTTGCCACCGAAAGCCGATGCCGACGCGGCCGGCCATCAAGAGTGAGCGTCTCGAGTCGATTGCCGTTGATCATCGGCTCGAGCTCGACAGCGACTTCACCTTCGGGGTCGGCAAGGCCGACGTAGAACCTGAAGACCAGCGACCGCGGCTCGATCAGCTCGAATCTCAGCACCGACTGACCGCCCTCTCCCAGAACGAAGCTCCGCTCCCGTCGACGGTCCCAGCGATCGTGCGACCAGCCGGACACCAGGTAGCGACGGCCCCTGGCCGTACCCAGATCGATGCTGCGGGTCTCCGACCACGCATCGGCCACCGCGAAGCCGCTCACCAGGTCGTAGAAGACAGGCCAGCCTCCAGGTCCACCACCACAGCCAGGCAGCAGTGCCAGGGTCACCATCAACAGAACCAGTCTGTGCATCACTCTCTTGCTCATCTGTCGTCGGGGGCTCGACCCAGTGATGATCTCGGGCCGACAGAACTTAGCACAGTGCGGCTCCCCTGCGGCCGGGCTACACTTCTGGTGATGAGAGTCGGACACCATCACATCCTGACCCTGATCGCACTGACAGCCCTTACTGGCTGCGCCGACACAGCAGGGTACCCGTCATCCGAGCCCGCGGAGCCAGAGCTCGAGACGACAGCGGAGTCCGCGCCCCGGGAGATCGGCCTGGGTGACGGCTACCTGGTCTGGGAATCCAATCGTACCGGACGCTGGCGACTCTGGGTTCGGGATCTCGCTGGCGGAGACCCCCGGCAGCTGACGCCGGATGAGGGTCGCAGACTCCATTGTTGCCCCCACATCTCTCCCGATGGACAGCGGATCGCCTATCTGAGCTTGCCGCCGGACCAGACGGGGTACCCAAAAGGTGGCGCGGTCGGCACCATGATGTGGATCCGGCCCGACGGCTCGGACCCCGAGCTCCTCCTGGCCGAGGCCCGCAACTACTACGAGAATCGGGCCGCAGTCTGGCGATCGCCAACCGAGCTGATCTATATCCAAGCCGACAGCCGCACCGCCCTCCTCGATCTCGACACCCGTCGATCCTCCTTGTTGACCCGTCAGGCCGACGACAACGGGCCCTGGCTGATCGATAGCACCCAGACCTGGGCCGCCTCGGGCAGGGGCGCCTTCGCGCCTTTCGATAGGAGGCGACGGCAGGTGGCCAGTCGATCCCCCAGACCGGGATGCCAGCCCTACTTCACCTACGACGGTCGCCGGGGATTCTGGGTCGTGGCCCCCGGGGGACCCATCGCCTGGTTGCATCTCGAGAGCGGCGCCAGCGGCACGATCTTGAGGAAGAGTGACCCCCGACTCCCCGGCGATCTCGGCTATCTATACTTCCCCATGTTCTCGTCCGACAGTCGATTGTTGGCCTTTGCAGCCTCCGACGAGGACCACCCCCACTTCGACGCCGATTACGAGGTTTTTGTCGCCGAGACCGATCCGGACACACTGGAGATGACCGGCACCCCGGTTCGGTTTACCCATCATCCGGCCACCGACCGGTTCCCCGATGTCTTCCTCTCTCCCCTGCCCCTCGGTCGTCACCACGGCGAAGCGCCCTGGCGATGGACCGCGGATCCAGGCGGATCCGGGGATTCCTGGCAGTGGAGCTACGGTGACGGAGCCAGCACCACCGGACCGACCGGTGAGCATCTCTACCGGAAACCGGGCCGGTACGAAGTGGTTGCTAGGTCGGGGGGACAGAACCTTCGCGGTCAGATCTCCGTGTCGGCACCCGAGCCCCCGGAAGTGCTGTCGATCTCGGTTCGGCGCCACGGCCGGGAGATCGTCATTGTCTTCGACGAAGCCATCGACGTCTCGGCAATGATTGCTCGCCTGCAATCGGGATCGACCCTCAGCAGGCACAGCCTAGACCGGGAGGGCCACCGTCTGATCCTGCACCTGGCGGACTCCCTCCGGTCGGCCGATCATCTCGAATTGATCGGCGTCACCGACCGGGCGCAGAGACCCAACACTCTCCCCGACACCATCCTGAATATCGAACCCGCTCTCTGGCCCGCGTCCCACGAGCGAATCGAGTTCCTCTGGGAGAGCGGAGAGGCAGCAAACCTCCTTTTCGACCCCACCCTCGATGCCGAAACTGCAGTGACCCTGACTCCCAGGGGCAAAGCGCACCTCGGCTCCACCTTTGCCATGCGCCCGGGTGGGGGTTGGTTCGAGGTGCCGGAGGATTCCTCCACCCGAGTCAGCGACGCCATCAAGAAGACGTATGAGGTCTCTGTCGAGTTGGTCGTGCGACCCGATCCCGTGCCAGCGGGAAGAAGGGGAGTAATCCTTACCTCAGCCCGGCGGGGCCACCGCAACTTCATCCTCGAGCAGCGAGGACCGCGTCTCCACTTCGGCCTGCGGATGAAGAACCGCGGCGAGGACGCAGTGCCCAGTGTCCGCCTGATGGATCTTCCACCGGGCGAGTCCTCCCATATCGTGATCACCTATTCAACGGGAACCCTCAAAGCCTTTCTCAATGGCGAGCTCGTCGCCACCGACGATTCGATCACCGGCGGCTTCTTTCATTGGCGCCCGGCACCTCTGTTCTTCGGCAGCGACTGGGGTGGTCGTCATACTTGGCACGGCGAGCTGGAGGGCGTGGCCATCTTCTCCCGGGTCCTCGATCCCGAGGAGATCCAGGAGAGCTCTCGGCGCTCTCTGACCAGGATCGCGGCCCGTCCTGCAATACCTCAATGGACGGTCCGCGCGGTGCTCGAGAGCTGCTCCGAGACCCCTACTCTCCAGCAGATCGACCCCTACAGAGAGGCGTTGTCAGTCTGCCGATACCGGATCGAGGAAGTCCTGGACGGCGGTGACCTCGACCGGACGATCCGTGCGGCCCGCTGGTCGATCATGGATGGCAAGCCTTTGGGCATCGATTCCTCCGACTCGACGCCCAACGACCCTATGGTGCTGACGCTCTTCCGGGACAACCCACAGCTAGCCAGCATCTATCTTTCCGATACGCTGGAGCCGCCGGTGGAGGGGCCGTTGTTCTATCTCCAGTCTCCGTGACCTGTCGCCACCGCCTCGCCTGACGGGTACGTCCGCAATAGCATAGGGAACCAAAGATGACTCTGCTCGCGAGTATCGTCATTCCAAATCTGGACTCACCTCTGGTGGATCAGACCCTGGCAGCGCTGCGAGACCAGGATCTCGACCGGACTGCGATAGAGATCCTGGTGGTGGGCAGGGACGAGCCCGGACGGGTACCCAGAGATGGCGCGGTGCGTTTTCTGGAGACCGAGAAACCGTTGAGCGCCGGAGCAGCACGAAATCTCGGGGTCGCCAAGGCAGTCTCCGACACGATCCTTTTCACCGATGCCGATTGTCGACCGGCGCCGCAGTGGGTATCCAGTCTGTTGACTGCTCTCGATCATTCGCCGGTGGCAGGCGGCAGCGTGTCCTTCTCCCTTACCGACAATCGCTGGGCCGTGGCTGACAACATCGCTTCGTTCAACGAACTGCTGGGTGATCGTCCCGCCGGGAGTGGTTCCGACCAGCCGGTTGGCAGCCTCAATCTCGCCATCCGGCGCCAGGCATGGGACCAGGTGGGGGGATTCGACGAAGAGCTGGTCACCAGCGAGGACTACGACTGGATCCTTCGGGCCAGGGCTCAGGGTCTGGAGGTCTACTTCGAGCCTGCGGCCCGGGTCGTGCATGCCGATGTTCGACAGGACCGCCGGGCTCTCGAGGAGCACGCCGCCTGGTATGGTCGGCACTTCAACACCTTTCGACGGAAGCACCCGGGCGTTTTCGCCAAGGGACCGACCTGGAGAAGCCGTAGCCGCCTGGCCAGGACCAGGTTCCCCAAGGCCTGGATTTCGAGCCTCCAGATCTTTGTGGACCATCCCATGCTGCTTCCCGCGTGGCGTGCCCTGCCGGGCGTCGTGGCCTTCAAGCTGGCCTGGTACCGAACGGTGCTCGATCACTGGCAGGATCCTTAGGACACAATGGAGACCACCGAAAAGCGCTTTCTGCGGTCCCTGTTGGCTGCCAGCGGTAGTCAGATCGGGCGCACGGCCCTGCGTTTGATCGCCGATCTCACCCTCGCACGCCTCATCCTGCCGGAAGGCCACGGCCTGTTCGCCCTCGCCTGGTCGACGGTCGTGATCGCCGGCTTCGTCCGCGACCAGGGCTTGCCCTACGAGCTGGTCCGGGACCCCAAACAGCGGTTTGGCAGCGTTCTGCTGTGGGAGATCGGCGCCGGTATCGTCGTCACCCTGGGTCTGGTTCTGGCATCACCCTGGTTTGGTGGCATGGATCCCGACCTGCCGGCAGTTCTACGGGTCCTCTCCCTCTGGGTGCTGATCGAAGGGCTGGGAGTCGTGCCCCGTGTCTATTTCGAGCGCGAGCTCCAAGTCACCCGTCTGGTCGGCCCCGAGATCGGCCGCGGATTCATCCTGGCCACCATCTCCATCACCTTGGCGGCCAACGGGTTCGGGGTCTGGAGCTTCGTCATCGGGGAGCTGGTGGCAGCCTTCATCTACATGCTGATCCTCTGGAAGAGAGCCTGGGGGCACATGCCCATCGAGCTCAACCTCGGCCCCATCCCCGGGCTCTTGAAACAGAGTGGTTTGCTCTTTGTGATCGCTCTCCTAGCCAACTCGACACCGTTTGTCGGTCGCTACATCGTCGAGGCCGTGGACACAACCTACATGGTGGGCCAGTTCGAAAAGGCCTTTCTCTGGGCACTGCGCGCCCAGGTCCTGATGGTGCCGGCCCTGGTCCGGGCCATCTATCCAGCCCTGGTGAAGTTTCTCGCCGACCGGACCCGCTTTGTGGGTGCCTTTCGCCTGGCCACTGTCGCCATCTTGGCGGGCGAGGTGCTGGTCGCCTATTTCCTCTTTTTCAACGCCGAGATCGTGCTGCTCAAGATCCTCCTGGGAAGCAACTGGAACGAGGCCGTACATCTGCTCCGTATCCTCTGCTTCCTGCCCCTGGTCGACCCCTTCAACCGCCTCGGCGGCGAGATGCTCAAGGCCCACCGGGAGGACCGCATCTGGCTGATCATCGTGGTGATCAATATCGTTTCGCTGATTGGATTCGGGTGGTACCTGAGTCATCGATTCGGCACCGAAGGCATGGCCTGGGCCCACTACCTGATGTTGGGTCATCTGGTCATGGCCTGGCGCGTCTATCGCATCTGTGGCCGCGATTTCTGGTACCTGGTGGCCGAGCTGCTGTTCATCTATCTGCTGCCTTTGCCGTTCTTTGCCGCCATCAGCTTTCTGTTGCCGGCCGCCAGCTGGAGCCGCTTTGCGGCCTCCATCTTGGCCGTGGCTGTGATCGGGACCCTCTTGGTGGCAAAATTCCATCGGCCATTCCGTGATTTCTTCTTCAATGGCGAGGCCACCCCGTGAAGCCGAAGATCGCGGTGATTCTCTCAGGATACGGGGTGGTGCACCGCGGCGCCGAGACCATGCTGGATGAGCTCTTGCCCCGGCTTGCAGACCGCTTCGATCTCCATGTCTACTCGCGCTCGGGCAGGGGTCCCGGGGGCATTCGCAGGGCAGCAGTCTCGCGTTCGGTTCTGGAGCCCCTCTACCTTTCGAGCGTCACCCTGCGCAAAGGGATGGACACCCTGTTTGTCGACCCCATCCATGCGGAATGGACCAGCCACCTGCTCCTCTCACTTCCTTCCCTGATCAGGGGCCGATACCAGGCCATCTGGCATGAGACCGGGCTCTGGGGAGGGTACATCCTGGGAGCCTTGCGCCGACTGACGGGTGTCAAGCTCCTCGACTATGCCCACAGCAGTCATCCCGGCTGGGAGCTTCCGTTCGCCAGACGCCGTCCCGACCTCCTGGTGACCGCCAACCCAGAGCTGGCACAGACGATTCGCCGGCAGGTCCCGGGATTACGGGTGGAAGTGGTGCCGCAAGGAGTCGACTGCCAGCATTTCCGGCCCGACATCGAGCCCTGGGATCTCGACGTCAGACGCCCGGTCGCTCTGATGGTAGGCGCTCTCTCTCCCGAGAAACGACCTGATCTGGCCATCGGCGCTGCGGCCATGAGCGGCGTGTCTCTGGTCGTTGCCGGTAGCGGACCGCTGGCAAGTCGGGTCGATCATCAGGCGGCGGAGTTGCTGGGCGTCGATCGCTACCATCGTCTCGAGATCGAAAGGGCGCAGCTCCCGCGTCTCTACAACGCGGCCGATTTGGTGATCCTGTCCTCCCCCCTCGAGTCGGGAGCACTGGCCGCCCTGGAGGCGCTGGCCTGCGGCAAGCCGGTAGTGACGGCAGCCGACCCCATTCGGACCGAGATCATCGGCGATGGGGGAATCCTGGTAGAGGACCAGACTCCTGAGGCCTATGCCGGGGCCATATCGAAAGCCCTGGCAGCCCAGTGGGGTGATCGGCCCCGGCAGCGAGCGTTGGCCTATTCGGTGGACCGGCAGGCCCAGCGTTTCGCCAGTCTTTTGGGAGAGCTCACACGAGAGACGAGTCCGTGACTCTGCTACCCCGTCCGGTGCTGCCGGTGCTCATGTACCACAGGTTCGGTGACACCCCTGAAGGCGACCCGGCTCTCTGGATCACCCCGGCACAATTCGCCGCCCAGCTCCGCTGGCTCGGGGATCGCGGCTTTCGCACCCTGTCTTTGGACGAGACCTACCAAGCGGTGGCCGGCCGCCGCATTCCCAGGCGCTCGGTCCTCCTGACCATCGACGATGGTTTTGCCGACGATCTCGATTGCGCCGCCGAGCTGCTCGAGAGGGCAGGTGCACGGGCCACCGTCTTTGTCCCGGCAGCCCTCCTGGGGCAGAGAGTAGAACTGGTACACCCATCGGGCGACGATGAGAAGAGGTCGATGGGGGCTCTCGTCGATGCGAACGGTCTCCGGCGGTGGACGGATCGGGGATTCGAGGTCGGCTCCCATTCCCTCTCCCACCTCGATCTGACAGCCATCGATACAGAGCTCCTTCGGCGAGAGGTCACCGAATCCAAGCAGAGATTGTCGGAGATCCTCGATCGAGAAATCGAAGACTTCTGCTACCCCTTCGCTCACCACGACAAGATCTCTCGTACGCAGGTGAAGGAAGCCGGCTACCGGGCTGCCTATGCCGGCGAACCCCCGCACGACGACCTTTATGCCGTGCCGCGCATGATGGTCTACGCGACTGACAACGAGGCCCGGTTCCACCGCAAGGTCTCCGGCTACTACTTCTGGATCTCGGCGCTGCATCAGAGATTGCGCCGATTCGTGCGAAACTAGCTGCCATGTGGCCCAGACTGAGCCGGGACTACAACCGGATGAAGGAGATCAAGGGCTGGGGAACCCTTCACGCTCTGGTCGACGCCCTGCTGCTGGACAACGGCTTCCAGGCACTTGTTGCCTATCGCGTCGGCAATACCTTTCGCCGCTGGGGGGTACCCTTCGTACCAGCCCTCTGCCGCCGTCTGTCAGTGGCCTTTTGCGGCATCGACATCCTGCCCCACGCCGAGATCGGTGGCGGCTGCTACATTCCGCACGGTGTCGGACTGGTGATCGGTGGTGCCACCGTCATCGGCGAGGACTGTACGCTGCTGCAAGGTGTGACGTTGGGCGAGGCGCGGTTCGAGGAGACGAGCTGCCCGCGGGTCGGTGATCGTGTGACCCTCGGCGCTGGCGCCAAGATTCTCGGTGGTATCTCGATCGGCGATGATGCCTTCATCGGTGCCGGTGCTGTGGTCCTGGAGGACGTTCCGGCGCAGCACATCGCTGTCGGGGTCCCGGCACAGGTTCGTCCGGCTTCATGACTCAGCTCCTCGCAGCCCACGAGCTCGGTCGACAGAGTCCGACCACGGGTCAATGGCTTCTGCGCAATGTAAGCCTCCAGGTCGATTCGGGCGACCGTCTGGCCCTCGTCGGCCCCACAGGGTCAGGTAAGAGTCTCCTCTTGCGGGCTCTCGCACTTCTGGATCCCCTCGATTGCGGCGAGGTCAGATGGCGGACAAGGGCAATCCCCGACCACGATGTACCCCGCTACCGCGAGCAGGTTCTCTATCTCCAGCAGCGCTCGCCCGTGATCGAGGGCACCGTCGCGCACAATCTCCAGCTGCCCTTCTCCCTGCACCGGCGCGAGAGCCTGACGTTTCCCCGGGACCGGACCCTGGTACTGCTGGACGATCTCGGCAAAGGCGCCGACTTTCTCGACAGCCGGACCGAGAACCTCTCCGGAGGTGAACGCCAGCTGGTGGCGGTGCTCCGGGCTCTGCTGGTCGATCCTGCTGTTCTCCTCCTCGACGAGCCGTCGGCAGCTCTGGATCGACAAGCGACCAGCGATCTGGAGCGACTCGTCGATCGTTGGCAATCTGCCGGGCCTCGAGAGCGGGCCTACCTCTGGGTCAGCCACGACCCATCCCAGGCCGAACGGATGGCCAAGCGCACCATCCATCTGCAGGACGGGAGAGTGGTCGCCTCATGATCGACCAGGTCTCCTATCTCGAGCTCTCCTACTGGCAGGTGGCGCTGGCGACACTGCTGATCCTGTTCAATGGCGCCCTGTCGCTGGTTTTGAAGTTGGGTCTGGGGCGTCGACTCCTGATCGCAGCGTCTCGCACCACGGTCCAGTTGCTGTTGGTGGGCCTGGTCTTGCAGAAGGTCTTCGCTCTGCGTCACTGGGCACCGGTTCTCGGCCTCGGCCTGGCCATGGTACTCATTGCTGGTCTGGCTGCCGTCCGCCGGACCTCACGCCGATTTCCCGGTATCTGGCTGAGTAGCACCCTGTCGATTCTGGTCAGCTCCTGGGTCGTTGCCGGCATCGGTCTCGGCGCCATCGTCCGGGTCGAGCCCTGGTATCTGCCGCAGTACGCCATCCCCTTTCTGGGAATGATCCTGGGCAACGCCCTGACCGGAATCTCCCTCGGTCTGGACAGGTTTACCGAGGCCCTGGTGCAGGGTCGGGATCAGGTCGAGCTCTACCTTGCCCTCGGTGCAACCCGCTGGGAGGCGGCCCTGCCGGCCATTCGACAGGCAGTGCGCACCGGCATGATCCCCATTCTGAATTCCATGACCGTGGCGGGACTGGTCAGCCTGCCGGGAATGATGACCGGTCAGCTGCTGGCAGGAGTGCCCCCCGCCCAGGCGGTGAAGTACCAGATCGTCATCATGTTCTTGATCGCTTCAGTCACCGGGCTGGGGACCGTGGGTGCGGTGCTCCTCAGCTACCTCCGCCTCTTCAACCGGCGACACCAGTTCGCCTATCACCTCATGCGAGTAACCTGAGGGTCAGTCCCAGGTGCCGGTCAGGACTCTTTCTCGGGACCCTCAGAGGTACTGTCACGAAACGGAATGGAGTAGGGTCCCATCTTGCCCTGAAAGGGGAGCACCAGCACGCCGCCGAGTCCGCGAGGAGGCTCCTCCTGAAGATGCTCGACACCGATTTTCATGTTCTTGTGACCGGCTGCCGGCTGGTCGCGGTAAGTACCCAGGAGACGGTCCCACCAGGGCAGGTTGAAGCCGAAGTTGCTATTGCTCTCATTGATCACCACGGAGTGGTGAACCCTGTGCATGTCCGGTGTAACGACAAGCCATCGTAGCCATCGATCCAGGGTCCTGGGGATCCGGACATTGCCGTGATTGAACATTGCAGTCGCATTGAGGACAACAGCGAAGATCAGGACCGCCTCCGGCGGCGGACCGAGAGCGACGATGACGGTGAACTTGATCACCACCGACAGCAGGATCTCCACCGGGTGAAACCGGATACCACTGGTGAAGTCGAAGTCCTGATCGGCATGGTGGACCAGGTGGAACCGCCACAGAATTGGGACGGCATGAAACATGACGTGTTGCAGATAAATCGCCAGATCCAGCAACACCACGGAGAGGATCATCACCCACGGGTACGGGATCTCGATCTGATGCAACAGACCCCAGCCCTCGCCCTCGGCAACCACAGCCATACCTACAGCCGCGGCCGGGAATACGAGCCGGGCGACCAACGAGCCGACGACCGCCAATCCCAGATTGGCATACCAACGGGTCCTGCGCGAAT
>Ga0255052_10003739_pt1 | contig 10461 bp, 10 predicted proteins | sample JV7_2_21_MG_FD_188632 | JGI IMG/M metagenome (GOLD analysis project Ga0255052, IMG submission 188632) | Seawater microbial communities from Jervis Inlet, British Columbia, Canada - JV7_2_21 | ecosystem: Environmental > Aquatic > Marine > Inlet | place: Canada: British Columbia | collected...
TCCTCGATCACCGGCACACCGAAGCGGCCGGCAAGCTCGGCGAGCTTGCGACGGCGTTCGATGGACCAACGTCGCCCGCTTGGGTTCTGGAAATCGGGCACGACATAGATGAGCTTCGCCCGATCCAACGAACTGAGGCGCGCTTCGAGCTCCGCCGGCACCATCCCGTCGTCGTCGGTCGGCACCTCCACGAAAGTCGGCCGGTAGGCGCGAAAGGCTCCGATTGCGCCGAGGTAGGTCGGGCTCTCGCAGAGGACCACGTCGCCCTCGTCGAGAAAGACCTTGCCCGTGAGGTCGAGGGCCTGCTGTGAGCCACTGACGACGAGCACGTCGTCCGCCAAACAACCGAGGCCCCAGAGCCTCCGCATCCGGTCCGCGATCAGCTCCCGAAACAGCTGCAGGCCCTCGGTTGGCGCATACTGGAGGGCCCTCACGCCGTCATCTGAGAGGACATCGCGGGCCAGTTCCGCCATCTCCGCCGCCGGCAGGAGCTCCGACGCCGGGAGCCCTCCGCCAAAGGAAATGACGTCGGGCTGCTGGGTGACCTTGAGGATCTCTCGGATGTCCGAGGCGCGAAGATCCTGCATCCGAGAGGCAAAGCGAAGAGTCGTTTTTCCCATCTTTCCTCCTCGGTTTTCAGACCACCGGTGACGTGGTCGGCCCGTTCTTCCGCAGAGGTCGGGCATATGCGGCGGCCTCCCGTACCGTGTCGAGGAGGCGCTCGATACCGATTTCTATGGCCTCCTCCGACGCGTGGGAGAAGTTGAGCCGGATGAAGTGTTCTGCCGGTTCGGTGGCGAAACAGGCGCGCCCGGGCAGGAACACGACACCGCGCGTCGCGGCGCCGGCCAGGAGAGCCGACTGCTCGACCCCGTCCGGAATCCGGCACCAGATGTAAAAGCCTCCTCGCGGCAGCGAGAATTCGATCCCCAGCGACCGGTCCTGTCGAAGCGCATGCGCCATCACGTCGCGGCGTCTGCGGTAGGCCCTTTTCGTGTTCTCGATGTGCGTCGCGAAGTGGCCATCGCGCACGAAACGCTCCAGTAGGTACTGAGAGAAGCTGTTGGCGTGGAGGTCCGCTCCCTGCTTGGCCAGCGCGAGCTGGCGAAGAACCACCGGCGGCACCACAAGGTAGCCGATCCGAAGGCCGGGGAACAACGCTTTCGAAAACGTGCTCTGATAAATCACCAGGTCGTTCTCGTCGAGCGCCTTGAGTGACGGCAGGGGCTCGCCCTCGTAGCGCAGCTCCGAGTACGGATCATCCTCGAGAATCGGCACGTGCCACCTCGAGGCGAGCTCGAGGAGGTGGCGACGCCGCTCGACGCCCATGACGGCACCGGATGGGTTCTGGTAGGTAGGCAGCGTATAGATCAGCTTCGGGCGTTCGCGTTCGAGAATGGAGGCGAGGATGTCGGTACGCATCCCGTCCTCATCGACCGGGATGCCGATGATCTTCGCACCGGCGACTCGGAACGACTGCAGGGCGCCGATGTAGGTGGGTTCTTCGACCACGACGACATCGCCCGGGTCGATGAAGATCCTCGCCACGAGATCGAGACCCTGCTGCGACCCGGACACCACCAACACGTCGGATGCTCGCGCGCGGATGCCGCGCGCAGCCACCCACTGGGCAAGGGTTTCGCGCAGCGGGCTGTGTCCCTCGGTCGGGCAGTGCAAGAGCAGCGGCGCGCCGACCTCACTGATCAACTCGGCTGTGTACTCTCCGATGATGTCGAGCGGCAACAGCTCCGGCGCCGGCAGGCCAATGGAAAAGGAAATGACGTCCTCACGTTCGGTCAGGGCGAGGAGGTCGGCAATGATCGGGTCGTGGGACCGCGCCACGGTCTCACGGAAGAGCTGGCGCCACGGTACGCCGATCGCACCGGGGATCGGTGCCGGCGCCTTGAGGACCGCCGTGCCGCGACCGACGTGGGCGTCCACCAGGCCGAGAGCCTTGAGCTCTCGATAGGCGTTGAAGATCGTACTTCGATTCACCCCGAGTGAGTCCGCCAGCCGTCGTTCGGGTGGCAGCCGAAAGCCCTCCGGCAGTGAACCCGAGCGAATGAGGCCCTGGATCTCCCGCACAACCTGTCGAAAAAGCGGTTCGCTGCTGTCTCTGTCAATCGAGATTTCCACGCAGGACCTCCGGTTCCGCCCCAGTACAGCCTATGAGTTTCTATGAAGCCTCACGCGCACTTCCAATGCCCGGAGGGCCTGAGTACCTTGCGCAGGCCCGCACCGGGATCGTCGTAGCCGAGGCCGAGCCAGCAACGGCCCCCTCCCCAACTTTCGAGATCCGGCACCACGTCGACCCGGGTGCAACCGTGGACTCGCGCGATGCCTTCTGCGAACCGAACCAGACGCGAACCGATGCCGCGGCGGTTGTATGCGGGATCGACGACCAGGACACAGATGATCGCTCTGTCCAGACGCCCGTTCGCGCCCCAGTACAGTCGCAGCCCGAGCACCGCCCGCGCCTGCTCATCCTCCTCGGCGACGAGGAGTCGACTCGAGGGATGATCCGGCCAGCTCCGGAGGCGAGCACAGGCCTCTTCGAGCCACGATCGCCGTGTCCCGGCGCCGGATGTTTTGAGCTCGTGGAGATCTGTGTGTCGTATTTTCATTGTTTCGACCTCCAATCCCTCCATGAATATTGGAACCATCCATTTAACAAGATATACCCTCCATTTGAGCCGTCAACCACCAATATTGCCTAATTGGTACCATCCAATTCACAATCATGCCCACCAAAGCGTGACCAGGCATCGGTGACGAGGACGCGATAAAATCTCTTCATGGACGCTGGTGGTAGAGCTGAGATAGAAGGTGCGGCGACCGCAATCTCGAAAGCCGACGGGTTGTTGATCACCGCCGGGGCCGGAATGGGGGTGGACTCCGGGCTGCCGGATTTCCGCGGCGACAAGGGTTTCTGGAAAGCCTACCCACCCTTCGAACGGCTCGGGGTGTCCTTTGTCGACATGGCCAACCCGAACTGGTTCGTCCGCGATCCCGAGCTGGCATGGGGCTTTTATGGCCATCGGCTCCAGCTCTACCGTGCGACCGAGCCCCACCGCGGATTCAGCATTCTTCAACGCTGGGCCCAGGCTCTCGAGGACGGTGGTTTCGTCTTTACTTCGAATGTGGACGGCCACTTCCAACAGTCCGGATTCAAGCGCGATCGGGTGATCGAATGCCACGGATCGATCGGCCATCTCCAGTGCACCGAGCCCTGCAGCAGCGAAATCTGGACCACCGACAGCCTCGAGGTGGAAGTGGACATGGACAGCTTCCGCGCCGTCTCCGAACTGCCGGTATGCCCGAACTGCAGTGCCCTCGCCAGACCCAATGTCCTCATGTTCGGCGACTGGCACTGGATCCCGGGACGGACCGCCGCCCAGGAGCAGCAGTTTTCAGACTGGCTCGGGAGGGCGGCAGGCCCAAAGCTCGTGATCGTCGAGCTCGGCGCCGGCTCGGCTGTGCCGACGGTCCGCATGACCTCCGAGCAGATCGCCGCTCGTTCAGGTGCCACCCTCATCCGGATCAACCCGCGAGAGCCTCAGGTACGACACGGGCATATCGGGCTCGCTTTGAATGCCTTGGAAGCGTTGCAAGCGATCGATGACCGAATGTGAGAGGGCTCTGCTCCCTTTCTCCCCAGCTCCTCTGCGCCCTTTTTCTCTGATCGGACGCGGACGTTTTTTTGACAGCAACCGTCTGCTGCCGCTGGATTGAGGGGATTCGTCGCGATGGCCGGGAGACGACATGAGCGACCATGGTTGCGATCGTAAATCGTAGCGGGCGGGCATTCGATAGCGATAGCGACGAGCCATCGGGGACGGGATCGGGATCGGGATCGGACAGGGTATGATGCCGGCTGCGGAGGAATGACATGGCAAAGCTCTGGATATTGCGCGGGGCGCATGAGGCGCCCGGTTGGAATCAGCTGCGGAAAGCATACGAGGACGAGAAGGTCGACATCATCCACCTCGACGCCAAGGTGTGGGCGATCATCAACGACGAGGAGGAACCGTCCGGTTATGAGGGCCTCAACGCCCAGGATCCAGCCGACGGTATGTATATCGACCCGAACGGCTCACCGCTGTTCCTGGTCGACGGCGAGATCTTGACCTCGGCCGAAGCGGTGATCGAGGCGCTCGGCCCGGAGGCTCGGGAGATGCTCGAGGAGACCGGCAACGCCGAAAACGCTCTCGAGCGGCTGCGGAAGGTCTTCTGAGGAGAAGCTTTGCGTCAACGCCTACTGTTCTCAACCGTGTTTGTTCTCGTGGCCATCGCCGGCATCGCATCGGCCCAGTCGCCGGAGTGGCGTTACGGTGGTCGCGTTTCGTGGGTCAACGCCGGCACCAGCAGCGACGAGTTGGGGGACACCGGCAGTACCCTCGATCTTCAGTCGGGGCTGGGTGTGGAGTTCGACGCCACCCTGATGTTTTCGGATCAGTTCGGAGTGGAGTTATCGGTCGGCGCATCCGCCCACCGGCTACAGGTCAGCGGCGGCGACCTGGGCACCATCGATGCCGGAAGGCTATGGCTGGTACCCCTGACCGCAATCGCCCAATACCATCATCCCGTCTATGGTCCGTGGGATCCATATGTCGGTCTCGGTTTGACCTGGGCTGCGCCCTTTTACAAAGAGTCAGAGGACGCGAGCGATGCTGGAATCGAGGAAATGGAGTTCGAGGGCGGGCCGGCCATCGCCGCCCAGATCGGCGTCAACTACCAGATGGACAACCGCTGGTATGCCAACGTCGATCTCCGATACTCCGGCACATCAGTCGACGCGCAGGTGAGAACTGACCAGGAAGATCTGCCGACAGTGAAGCTCGACATCAAACCGTTGGTGGTAAGCCTCGGTTTCGGCTATAAATTTTGAGCTTGAAGGTGACTCGCGGGAATAGCTGTTAGCTATTAGCAATTAGCCGTTAGCTTTCTGGGTATTCAATCTGGCGGGTGTCCGGGCTAATAGCTAATGAGCCACCGGCTCATCGGCGAAATCGGCCGGATCGTGATCATCCCCTTCCGGGATCTTCTTCATCTGATCGCGCACCATCTGCATGTGTTCGACTTCTTCCTGACGCAATTCGGTGAAGAGCTCCCGGACCTCGGGATCTGCGACTTCGGGCAGTGCGCCGTCGAAGAACTCGAAGGCCTTGGTCTCGGCCGCCAGCGCTACGTCAAGGGCCTCCTGGAGCGTCATGAAGGACTTTGCGGTCTCGTAGCCCGGCGCTTCGACGTCCCACAACATCGAACGGTCGACGCTCACCGGTTGATCACCAAAGAGTTCCTGCCGCTTGGCGCTCAGCTCTTCGCCGTGTTTGGCTTCACAGGTCATCATGAACCGGAAAAAGCGGGCCGCGTCCTTGGTGTTGTGAAACTCCAAATTGTCGGCCAGCTCCCGGTAGCGCTCCTCGGCTTCCTCTTCGACCAGGATGGCCAGGTCGAGGGCGTCTTTGATGGAGAGATTCGCAAAATCGATATCAACGCTCATGTTTCAACCAACTCCCTCGATCTATGTGGTATTTCACCCCGTCCCGACCTCGTGCCTCAACCCTGGATGAATCCTCTTTCAGAGCTGTCGATGAATTGAAGGGCTATGTCGACCTCTTCCTGGCCGCCCAACTCCTCGCGGATGCGATCGATGGCCTGAGAAGTGTTGAGCTTGGGATCTCGCAGGAGGCGCCACAACCGTTTCAGGGCCTTGCGGCTCTCTTCTGAAAAGCCCTTGCGCTCGAGACCGATGGTGTTCGGGCCATAGCACTTCGGTGGCCGATTCCCAATCGTGCTCATAAACGGAAGACAGTCTTTGTTCGCGCCGGTAAAAGCACCGAGAAAGGCGTGCTGGCCGACGCGGCTGAACTGGTGCACCGCCGACAGAGCACCGACGGTGGCGAAATCACAGACCTCTACGTGACCGGCGAGGGTGGCGCAGTTGGCAAAAATCGTCTGCGAACCGACGAGGCAGTCGTGGGCAACGTGGGCATAGGCCATGAACAGGCTTTTGTCTCCGATGCGGGTCAGACCACCGCCGTCCGCTGTCCCACGATTGAGGGTGACGAACTCGCGGAAGACGTTTTCGTCGCCAATCTCCAGACGCGTCGCCTCGCCCGCATATTTGAGGTCCTGAGGTGAAGCGCCCACCGAACAGTGGCTCTCGAATCGGTTGCGGGCTCCGACAGTGGTGCCACTGCCGAAGCGGCAGAAAGGGCCAATTTCACAATCAGCGCCTATCACGACGTCGGCCTCGATGACAGTGTAGGGGCCGACTGTGACGCCGTCAGCGAGCTTGGCATCGGGATCGACAACTGCGGTGGGGTGGATCCTCGAGCTCATGGGCGATCCCCCATAGCGGACATCATCTCCGCCTCGCACACGACCTCGTCGTCGACCAGCGCGCGACCCTTGATCTTTGCGAAGGTGCTCCGTTTGGCCACCAACTCGACTTCGAAAACGAGCTGATCACCGGGAACCACCGGTTTCCGGAAGCGGCATTTGTCGATCCCGGTGAAATAGATGAGTTTGTCGTCGCGGTCGTCGATCTGACTGAAGAGCAGAAACCCGCCGGCCTGCGCCATGGCCTCGATGACCAGGACACCGGGCATGACCGGCACCTCCGGAAAGTGACCGAGGAAGTGGGGCTCGTTGATGGTGACGTTCTTGACCGCGCGGATCTTCGAATCGTCCATCTCGAGCACCCGGTCGATCAGCAAAAACGGGTAGCGGTGCGGCATCACCGCAAGGATTTCGGAAATGTCATTCATGATTTGGGCTCCTCCAGCTTAGCGAGTCGCTCCTCGAGCACCTTGACCTTTTCTCGTAGCCCATCGATACGTTGCAGATTCGCTTGAGTTTTCAGCCACTCCCGGTGGGGGCGTCCGGGATAACCCGAAAGAGTGACCCCGTCCGGCACATCCTTGATCGCCACTGCCCGAGCCGACAAAACCACCCCGCTGCCGATGGAGAGGTGGCCCGAACAGCCCGATTGGCCTGCAAAAACGGTGTGGTGACCGATCCGGCAGGAGCCCGAGATTCCAACCTGCGCAACCACCAGACAATGCTCACCGATTTCCACGTTGTGGGCTATCTGCACCAGGTTGTCCACCTTGGTGCCACGACCGATCCGGGTCTCACCGAGGGCCGCGCGATCGATGCAGACGTTGGCGCCCAACTCCACGTCGTCTTCCAGAACGACGATCCCAACCTGCGGCACCTTATGGTGAGTGCCTTCGACGGTGGCAAAACCAAAACCGTCCGAGCCGATCACAGTTCCCGAGTGGACGATGCAGCGGTCCCCAATACGGCAATGCTCCTCGACCACGACCCGCGGGTGGAGAATGCAGTCCGCGCCGACCTCGACACCGCGTCCGAGAACGCAGCCGGCACCGACCACAGTGCGGTCGCCGACAGAGGCGCCCTCTGCGATCGAAGCCAGAGGACTGATGCTCGCCCCCTCGCCCACCGAGACGCCGTCCGCAACCACTGCCGAGGGATGTACACCGGGCTCGGGGCGTGCCACCGGGTAGAAGATTTCCAGCGCAGACGCCAGAGCGAGATACGGCTCCGGACAGACGAGCAGGTCTCTTCCAGGCAGCAACTCCGAATCGGCAACCAGGATTGCACCGGCTTCCGACGACAGCGCTTCCTTCACGTACTTCGGGTTGTGGAGGAAGCTCAGATGCTCGGCCTTCGCGGTGTCGAGCGGCCTGACGCCACAGATCTCCAGACTCCCGTCACCGACCACGTCGGCGCCAAGATCGGAGGCAAGCTCGGCGAGCTTTCTAGCCCGCATATCTCACCAGCTTTCTGCTGCGGCCGGCGATGCATCGCACCCAGCAGTGTTTTCTCGCCTCGGGGTGCTCGACGTACAGTCGGGTACGCGCTCCGCGCCCCTCAGGTCGAAAACCCCACTGGGCACGGCACCTCGCCGCCCTCGCGACGAAACCCGGCAAGATATGCGGGCTGGTCGAGGTCACTGCGCGGTGTTGAACATCTGAATGACTCGATCGGTGATGTCGACGGCCTCGTCGGCATACACCAGACCGGACTGGAACTTGTTAAAAATGAGGGTGTAGCCCTCCGTCTGGCCAACCTGATTGATGATCGGCAGGATTTGCTCTTCCAGGCCACCGAGTTCGCGCCTCTGGGCGTCCTGGAGCTCGCGCTGGGCATCGTCCTGGAAGCGCCGGATCGCGATCTGCGCGTCCTCGATCTCCTTGCTCATCTCGGCCTGACGCTGTTCAGACACCGTGAATCGCTGTTTGTTGAACTGGTCTTGGAGGGTTGCCATCTGCTGTTGCAGGGTCTGCCCCTCCTGGGCCTTGGCATCTGACAGGACCCGGAGCTTCTGCATCACCTCTTTGCCCGGGTCAGACTCTGCCACCACTCGTTGCACATCGATCACGGCGATCTTGGACTGAGCCGCTGCCGGCATCACCATCGCCATCATGATCACAGCCAACATCGCTACACGTACCGTTAAACGAAACATTTCTCTTTCCTCCGTTGCTTTTTTTCTAGAACGTTGTCCCGATCGAGAACTGGAAGTCACTCTGCTTCTCGTCCGGGTACGGGTCAAGATTGTAACCGTAAATGAACCGAATCGGCGCCTGGAAGATGGGCAGGAAGATCCTCATCTCGAGTCCGGTGGTCCTCCGCCACAGGCTGAAGTCCCATCCCTGCACGGCAACATAGGTGTTACCCATGTCGACGAACGCCACCAACCTTACGGGACCTCCGATCAAGAACTGGTACTCGAGATTTATCTGCCAATAACGATCGCCCCCGATTCTTGACCCTCCATCGGTGTGAAAATATAATCCCTGCTCGGTTCGCGGCAGCACCGAGTAATAGGGCAGACCCCGGAGCGAGCGGTCACCACCCATCCGGTAGCGCTCGTAGAGCGGTATTTCGGAATCGTTGTAGGTCAAGAATTGGCCGACCTCGACGTGGTACGCCACGATGCTCTTTTTGGAAAGTGCATAGAGCTGCGTGAAGTGGAGCTCCGGGCGCACGTAGTCGTAATCTCCACCGAGGATTCCACCGGCTAAACGGAGTCGACCTTGCAGCGCCTGGCCGCGACTCGGCTGGAATGGATCGTCCCGACTGTCCTTGTTGTATATCGGTGTGAATGAGTGGGTCCTGCCGCTGAAAACCTCGAAGGCACGGTCATATGTGGCGCCATCAACTGGAGGGATGTCGACCGGTCGATCATGGCCGGCGGTGGGATCGCCGACACCGCCGCTATTGGCGGTCAAATACCTCGCGAAGTCGTCCTGGAAAGCGATGACACCGGAGACCGAGGAGAACGGTCCGACACCCAGCCCCATCGACATCGTGACACCCGTCGTTTCTCTCTGATAGCTGGAGAACCCGGCCTGCGAGTAATCGATGGCGTTCTTGAAGATCGAACCGCCGAGGAGAATTCGGCGATCCAGGAAGTACGGCTCGGTGTAGGACAGCGAGTAGAGATCGGTGCGCCGGCCGAGCTGCAGCGACACTCCCAACGAATTTCCCCGACCGAGGAAGTTCCGGGTGTTGAACTGACCCTGGATAAAGAACCCGTCGAGCTCGGAGTAGCCGGCCCCAAACTGGATGTCGTTTCGCCCAACCTCGTTGCCTTTGACCTTGACGTTGACCTTTTTGTTTTCGTCATCGAAGTCGAACTCGAGCGGCTCCTCCTCGAGCTTCCAATATCCGAGAGCGTTCACCTTGTACACCGAGGCCTCGAACATTCCCATATTCATGGCCTGACCCTCGGAGACCCGGAACTCACGCCGCAGCACCTTGTCGCGGGTCGTAGTGTTGCCGACAAACTCGAGTCGCCCGAGGTGGAAGCGATCGCCCTCGAAAATGTCAACAGCGACATCAACGATGTGCTCATCTCCCTCGCGTCGTGACCATGTTTCGTTGGTGTATGCGTAGACGTAGCCCGCGTTGTGATAGCTCTTGCGGATCTTCTCCATTCCATCTTCGATTGTCTTACGGCTATAGGTCGCGCCTTCTTTGACCTCGAATGCCCTGGCCAAACCCTCTGCACTGAAGATTTCGACGCCTGTCACCTCGAATGAGCCAAGGGTATAAGGTTCCCCCTCCTCGACCGGGATGGTGATGTGCATCGTGTATTTCTTCTTCTTGAGGGTCGCCGCATCAGGTTTTTTGGCCACGAGCTCCAATATCGGCTCGCCGATCTTGGCGTCGATGTAGCCGCGATCGCCGTAAAACTTGCGGAGGTTGTCCCGATCCTCGTCCCATGCCTCCCTGGTGTAGACAATTTTGTCGCCGAAATAGTTGCGAAGGCTTTTCTGCTTGGTCTTTTTCAGCACGCCGCGAAGTTTGGATCTCGAAAACACCTCGTTGCCGACAAAGCCAATTTCCTTGATCTTGATCTTGCCGCCCTCGTCGATCAGGTAGACCACCTTCTTTTTGTTCGCAGACACCTCGGTAATGCTG
>Ga0255052_10003740_pt1 | contig 10461 bp, 8 predicted proteins | sample JV7_2_21_MG_FD_188632 | JGI IMG/M metagenome (GOLD analysis project Ga0255052, IMG submission 188632) | Seawater microbial communities from Jervis Inlet, British Columbia, Canada - JV7_2_21 | ecosystem: Environmental > Aquatic > Marine > Inlet | place: Canada: British Columbia | collected...
TTATTCGCAACCCACAAAGCACCGGTGACGCCGCCTGCCGGTCCTGAAAGCAGAAGATTGACAGGCGCGTCCTGAGCTTTCGCAGCGGTCATCAAGCCACCGTCCGATCGCAGCATGTGAATGTGTCCGCTCATTTCCATGCCGCGCAATTCTGTTTCCAGATTGCCAATGTAACGGCCAACTACCGGACGAACCGAGGAATTCGCAACGGTCGTAAGCGTCCGTTCGTATTCGTACATTTCCGGCAGGATTTCGTGGCTCAACGAGATTGTAAGCTCCGGAAATACCTCCCGCGCAATTTCAGCCACCTGGTTTTCGTGCTCCCCATTCGCATAGGAATTCATCAGGCAGATTGTGATTGCCTCGACGCCCGAATCCTTCAGGCTCGAGATAGCTTCGCGGACCTGTTTCTTATCGACGGGCCGGTATTCCTGGCCCTTCGCCGTCATGCGACCGGACACCTCGACCGTGTCCTCCAGGCTAGCCAGCGGCGCGGGCTTGGGCCAGATAATCCAGCCCGCAAGACCGCCCGGAACGAAGGAGCGGGCAACCTGTAACACCTGCCGATACCCTTCGGTGACAATCAGGCCGACCCGTGCACCTTTTCCCTGCAGAATAGCGTTGGTGGCGACCGTAGTACCGTGCAGAAAACTCTCGATTTCCGACGGCTTTATGCCCGCTTGCGAGCAAATGGAAGTGGTTCCGGTCAGGACTGCCTGGGATGGATCTGCCGGCGTGCTATGCACCTTCGCACGGTTGGTCGCACCGGTCACATCGTCAAAAAGCAAGAGGTCGGTAAAAGTTCCGCCGACGTCTACCCCCAATCGATAGGTCATTTTCGTTTTTCCTCTATTCGGTAATCAAAGGTTGCACATTGAAGTTCAGGGAAAATTACCGGCCCGGCTGACCATTGCTGGTAGCTGTCGGCCGACAATTTCGTTCATCCAACCACAGGTGTCAATCAATGCGGTCAGGTCAACGCCCGTTTCCATGCCGGCACGATCCAGCATGTAAACGAGATCCTCGGTTGCAATATTTCCTGTTGCGGCGGGCGCGAACGGGCATCCGCCCAGACCGCCGATACTGGCATCGATCGCGGTCGCGCCTGCGAGAATCGCGGCGTAAGCATTCGCGATGCCGGTATTCCTCGTATTGTGAAAGTGCCCGCGCATGCGCATGCCCGGCACAGCCTCCCGGAGCTTGAGAAACAGCGAATTGACTCGCCATGGGTCGCCGACGCCGATCGTATCCGCCAATGCGATTTCGCATGGCTCTGCTTCCGCCAGGCGTTGCGCATACTCAATGACGTCGGCATCTGCAATTTCGCCCTCGAAGGGGCACCCAAAGGCCGACGATATCATGACGGTTGCCGTCCGCCCATGCGCTTTCGCGGTACGGATAACGTCGAGTGCCACATCGAGCGTTTCCCTGGCCGTCTGACCCTGGTTTTTCCTGGCAAAGGTATCGGAACAAAGTGTGATAGCACCAAGTTGATCAATGTCAGTGTCCAGCGCCCGTTCCGCTCCGCGCCGGTTCATAACCAACCCGATATAAGTCAGATCCCTGGAACGGGGAGCCCCGGCAATGACATCCTCTGCGTCAGCCATCCGTGGCACGCGCTTCGGATTGACAAAACTGGCAATTTCCAGGCGCTTGATGCCCGCGTCTACTGCCCGATTGATGAGCCGTAGTTTGTCTTCCGTCGACACGGCCTGAGCTTCGTTTTGCAGGCCATCTCGCGGGCTTACTTCAACGATCTCAACGACAGAAGCAGTCACAGAGTGCTCCTCTGATGGTGGCGGCGGGCGTCCTTGATCACAACGTTTAATTGTTCTAATGTTGGAACATTAGTAGTACTCTAGCGAAGAACCGCTGGAACAGCAAGCACGTCAAAATGGTAGGCTTTCCAGCATTGGGGCGTCCACAGGTGGACAGAAAATATGGGTGCGGATGTGAGCTTTAATCGCGATGCTTTGTTAGGGAAATTGAATCGCCGCACTATCGACCCACACTCACCTGCGCCGTTGTATTATCAGCTCTATACGATGCTCCGCGACGCGATCGTCAGTGGCGCCTTGCGCTCCGGTTCAAAAATGCCATCCGAGATGGAACTTGCAGAAATGTTCAACGTATCAAGAAACACGTCGCGCCGCGCATTGGACGAACTCGCGATCGAGAAGATGGTGTTACGCCGCCCTGGCCGCGGAACAGTCGTCGACTATAATAAGCAACTCGATCAGATACATGCACCGTTGACCGATCTCATGCAGGGACTGGACGAGATTGAGCGCAATACCAAAGTCACAGCCTTGAAGATCAATTTCGCGGTGCCGCCAGTCGAGGTTCTGGACAAGTTCAAGACGGGTCCCAGGAAACTCTGCAATCTGCACCGCCTGCGCAATACGCATGGCGTGCCGTTCGTTTACTACAATACCTGGACGCTTGGCTTCGATCGGTCGCTTACGAAGCAAAAACTCAGGACGAATGCCCGGTTCGAACTGTTAGTGGAATATGGAATCGAAATTGCAAGGCTCGAACAATTTCTGAGTGCCGAGAGAGCAAACCCCGAAGTCGCCAGGGCGTTGACGATCGGAACGGGCAAACCGTTGCTCAAACGTATACGGTATTCATACAATAAAGACGGCGAACTCGTGGATTTCCTTACGGGCCTGTACAACCCGGACCTCTTTAGCTACAAAATGGAAGCGAATTTACACTCGACCTGATCGCTTTGGCGGGCCGAACTTTTCCGGATTCGATCGGAGAGTCCATTCATGTCATCCAGTCTCGACCAAAATTACGCGAAGGCATACGGTCATTCATTGAATCCCGGCATCAAGCCTGCTCTTATCCTGATCGACTTTGTTCAGGCGTATTTCGATCCGGACTGTGAACTCTACGCAGATGTCGATAACGCTTTGCAATGCGCTATGCGAATCCTGCAGATCGCGAGAGACAAGGATATTCTGACTATTTTTACCAACGTTGTATATCAGGCGAACGGCCTGGACGGCGGTCGCTTTTTTGAAAAGGCATTGCCATTGAAGCACTTTTGTCGAGGCAACCCAATGGGCGATTGGGCGGCCGAATTGCAGCCGCAAGAAAATGAGCTTGTCGTTTCCAAACAATACCCCAGTGCGTTCTTTGGCACCTCACTTGCATCAACGCTGACCGCCAAAGGGATCGACACCCTGATTATCACTGGTGTAACAACGAGTGGCTGTGTCCGAGCCAGTTGCGTCGATGCCATGTCTCACGGATTCATACCGATCGTAGTTGCCGACGCCTGTGGTGATCGTCACGAATCGCCGCATGAATCCAATCTCTTTGATATGCAGGCAAAGTACGCCGAGGTATGGTCCGAGTCCGCCGTATGCGATTACCTGACCGAACTGAGTAACGTCGAATAAAGCGTAACGAGCGGCAGATTGTTATTCCTACACACCGCCGGCGGGCACGACCAGGGAGAAGCTCGATCCCTGGCCCAGGTCCGACTCCACTTCCATCTTCGTTCCCAGAAGGTTCGTGCTGCGCTCGACGATCGAAAGGCCCAGACCCAGACCACCGTTCTTACCGACCGGATCGTTGTCGACCCGGTAAAACTCATCAAATATTCTGGCGAGTTGATCCGGTGCGATGCCGATACCGGAATCCTGTACAGTGATTTTCAATCCGCTGGGATCACGCAGACAACAAACATTGACGACACCCTGGTTCGTATAGCGGATGGCGTTGGATACCAGAATCCGAACGATGCGCGTCAGCAACAGGCGATCCGAATACGCGGCCTCTGATTGAGAGTCGAAGTGTATTTGCAGTCCCTTTGCCTGCGCCTGACCTTCGAATTCATCCTGCAATTGCTGGAATATCTCCTGGATCGGAATCTCGGTGATTCGCAGTTCGACGTCGCCCGATTCAAGCTTGCTGAGTTCCAGGAGAGAGTGTAAGAGATCGCTCAAATGAGCAAGTGCATCACCTTGCAGCGCAAACATATTTTGTGCTTTGGGTTCCGTAACCGTTTTGCGCAGTGCGCCATTGAGCAGACTGAGCGTCTGAAGATGGTGCCGCATATCATTGCTTGCCGTTTCGAGAAATCGGGACTTCGCACTTCTTGCTCGATAGATTTCCTGCTCAGCGTTCTGCAACGCCTTTTCGTGTTTTATATGATCGGTGACGTCGTGACCAACGTTCAGGTATCCTACAATCTCGCCGGCAGCGTCGCGGAGCGTCGTCCCGCGCCATTCGATCTGACGCTGCTCACCATTCTTGGTGATGATCGCTGTGGTCGCACGAGTGTCTTGAGCCTGTCCTGAATCGTCGTGCAGGATTCCCGGATTAACCGGTTGCTCTTCTTTTGGGGTAAAGGGCTCGATCCAATGTTTGCCAAGCACTTCTTTGACACTGTAACCCGATACTTGCTCAAGGTAGGGATTGATCCCCGTGATTTTACCGTTGGGGTCGAGCAGTAGCACGATGGCAGGAGCGGTTTCGAATAATGTGTCCGAGAAACTCTTCTGCATGCGCAAGGCGTCCTCCGATTTCTTGCGCTTTGCGAGGACGAGCCAACTACCGACGATCGCGGTCAACCATATTGCGGACAGTGCGAGCAATCGATTGGCAATAACCATCCACGGAATACCGGCAGGTTCAGACAGGAGAAAACCGAGTATCGTGAGAATGGATACGCCTCCGGCGGCGATAAACGAATGTTGCCACCGCGGCAGCCACAGAGAGATCAGAACCACAGCAACATAGGCCACACCGGCTGCAACCCCTAAAGGCAGCGATGCGACATCGACGACGAATATCCCGGCAGCTAACACAGCACAGGACAGAACGATCTGCATATTCGTGTGATTTGCGGGGTCTTGGGAAAGTCCGGCAAGCACTTTCATCGGTATCGAGCTCTTCTAACTTGGCGAATTCGTCCGTGTATGGAGGATGCGTACGTCACCGTTACACATTGCTAGTGTACAATCCGATGTTCGCGAAGGGGTATACGTAATAGCCGAGAGGCTTGCTGGTCCGTGCTACCGGTTGTCGCCTGCGACGGGCGCCAGACGGTAGGTATATTCCCCAAGCGGGCGCCGCCGTATGATTTGCTAGTATTTTCTCAGAGTTTACACATGAGGTTCGTTTATGAAGCTACGAATTCGCGGTGATACATTGCGTTTGCGCCTCAAGCGTGGTGAGGTCGACCAGCTTGCGGCAGGGACCAGCGTCGTGGAAGAAACTCACTTTCCGGATGCGCTTCTGACATACCGTCTGGATATGTCTGAGACCAACGATTTCTCTGCGACTTTTGACGACGGCAGTCTCGTGGTCACTTTGCCAAAATCAAAAGTACTGGATTGGGCCGGTACCGACGAAGTGTCCATGTATGCGGAGCAGAAACTCTCGGGATCAGGCGCCCTTTCCTTACTGATCGAAAAAGATTTCAGCTGCCTCGAGCCCGGACACCACAGGGATTGTGAAGACGATGAGGATACGTTTCAGCACCCGAGCACCCGGGCAGGCGGATAGAGGGATCGTCAAGGGTTTTTCACATATGCGTTCGGCCGCAGATAGAACCACCAGTTGAGCACGACACAGATACCGTAGAAGGTTGCAAAGCCATACAGCGCATACTCAGGCGTGGTAAGGCTGATTTGTTCGCCGAATACCTTGGGAATAATAAACGCGCCGTAAGCGGCGACGGCCGAAGTCCACCCGAGGACCGGTCCCGCCTGCTCCTGATTGAAAACGACCGCGATGGTCCTGAATGTCGACCCGTTACCAACACCCGTTGCTGTAAACAATACGATGAACAGGATGAAAAACGGCCAGAAAAATTCTTCGGGAGTGGCTGATCGATAGGCAGCCGCCATGAAGTAAGCCACACCAAGAGCGGATGCAATCATCACGATGGAAACAACTTGTGTAACTTTTGCGCCCCCTACTTTGTCTGATACCCACCCTCCGACCGGCCGGATCAATGCGCCGATAAATGGACCCATCCAGGCAAACATCAAGGCACTGGGAGCGTTAGCGTTAAGCGTATCGTGCGTAAGTACGCCATCGGGACCCGCTATGTGGCTAAAGCCAAAAATCACTTTGATGGCTAAGGGAAAAGCCGCCGAGTAGCCGATGAACGAACCAAACGTCATCGTGTAGATTACGGTCATCGCCCAGGTGTGTTTATTTTCAAAAATCTTGTATTGTCGCTTCAGGTTTTGCTGCAATCCGCCTGTAGTGAGATAGCGCATCAACAAGACTGTGGCTGCAATAACCAGCGGCAGGACGATCCATTTGCTCAAAAGAGCCAAACCCGTCGGGGCCGGAAGAAGCAGATAAAGGCCCAATGCCGCGGTCACAAACCCGATCGCCAGCAGCCCGCTGATCTTCATGAACGCGGCTATGGCTGAACCCGGGTGTGGTGTGACTGTTTCGGTGACGATATTGTTCATGCCAAACCAGCCGGCAAAAGCAAGTGGCACCAGCAATACGAGCCAGACAAATCCGGCATTATGAATATAAGTGTCAGTTCCGGCGGCGATTTTTCCAATCAGGGTGCCACTGGTATTGACCAGGGTCATCGCCTCGCCACCGAAAATACCCACGGTCATCACCAGGGGCACCAAAATCTGCATCGTGGTGACACCGAAATTCCCGAGCCCGGCGTTGAGTCCCAGCGACGTACCCTGAACGCGTTTCGGAAAAAAGAAACTGATATTTGACATGGAGGAGGCAAAGTTGCCGCCACCAAAGCCGGACAGCAGGGCCAGGATTTGAAAGACCCACAGCGGCGTATCCTTATGCTGTAGTGCAATGCCCGCGCCGACCGCCGGAATCATCAGCAATACCGTAGTGAAAAAAATCGTATTCCTGCCACCGGCAATGCGAATAAAAAAGGTACTGGGAATCCTCAGGGTAGCTCCGGCCAGGCCGGCGATGGACATAAGGGTAAAAAGTTCAGCTTTCGAAAACGGAAAACCCAGATTGAGCATCTGTACGGTAATGATGCCCCACATCAGCCAAACGGCAAAACCACAAAGCAGGCTGGGGATGGAGATCCAGAGATTTCGCGTCGCTATCTTCTTTCCCGTGGACTCCCAGAATTCGTTATCTTCAACTTCCCACTTTTCTATATTACTCATGGTTTGACCTGTTTAGTCTGTTTTCCTGTATTCCTTGACGGGTTTCGTTTTATCGCCCGTCAGATCTCGTGTTCGTCCTCCGAGTACCTAAGTTAGATAGTCGGCATCTTTCTTATCTACGTTGAGAATATGCCCCGGAAACCATATTCTGAGAAAGAGCATATGTTCATTCATATCTTCCGTGCTCGCCTCTGCAACCTTCTCTCGCCAACGCGAAAGTTCGTCGCGCAGGCGAACGTGCGATTTCTTATGTCTATCGATGTCCGGGCAGTGATTTTCTTCCAGCAGTTTTTCTTCATGTGCGAAATGGCGGCTCGTGTAATCGATGAGGTCATTCAGAATCGGAGCAAACTGCTCATAAGCTCCACCTTGCTGAATCACTTCGTCTATATTGTTGATGAGACCCAACATACGTGTGTGCTGGCGGTCGATCGCATCGATCCCGACGCTGAACTCATCATTCCAGCTGACCAGCGGTTTCAGGAAATTAGCGGGGCCCGCGCGCACCAGGCCGGCAAATTTGGCTTCGAAACCAGACGGTAGCCTGGACAGTTTCATGACCGTCCAGTGCATCCAGGAAAAACAGATGAGCGACAGGGCCAACATGAACATCCAGGCGCTGGTCCACAAACCGGTCCAGTCCAGCAGGTATCCGAAGATTATCGGGCAGAAGAACCCACCGAGACCCCCGAGCACGCCTACCATGCCGCCCACAACCCCTACCTGTTCGGGGAAGTAGTCGGGAATGTGCTTGTACACCGCCGCTTTGCCGATGCCCCACACGCTGCCCAATGCAATGACGAATCCCGCAAAAACCCACACATTGGCCTGCGAGTAGATCCGCGTGATGCCTTTGGCCAGCAGCTCTCGACTCTTGACCTCCTGGCCTACTTCTACCACTGCTTCCTGCCAGGTGTTCATGGTCGGTAAAAACTTATTACTGTCGTCCTGATTCTCGAAATCTGACCCGTTTTGCTTTACCTGGTAGACCTGATCGTCGACCACGATACGAGTGTCCGTGACCTCGGTCACCACACCCGGGCGCTGGGCGAGTATCCCTTCGCCTGGCGAATAGATCTCCATCTTGGGGAACATGAGCATGAAGCTGATGGCCACGGACAGGCCGAGTACCCAGTACATGATCGCGCGGGCGCCCCAATGGTCGGACATCCAGCCCCCCGCGGCCCGAATGACTCCGGAAGGAAAACTGAACAGGGCCGCCAGGATACCGGCCGTTACTAGTGGCAGATAGTAGACATTTACGACATACGGCACCAACCACTGCGAAAAGGCCACAAAGCAGCCGAAGACCAGGAAATAATAAAGACCAAAACGCCATACCCGCAGATCCTTTAATGGCTGCAGCATAGCTACGATGTTTTGTGCCTCGCCGACGCGTTTTTTGTTGTCGGCGAAGATAAAAAACAGAGTGCCCATGACGACCAGCATGGCAGCATAGTAAACGGGCAGCTGGCGCCAGCCTTCGATATTGGCGCCATTATCGGTAAGCGTATTCAACAGCGTTGGTGCAAAAATCAGGGTCAGTGCCGCGCCCGCGTTGCCCGCGCCGAATATCCCTAAGGCCGTTCCTTGACTTTTTTTCGGATACCACACCGATGTATAGGCAATGCCGATGGCAAAACTTACGCCGGCCAGGCCGAAACCAAAACTAAAAAGGGCAAATTCCAGAAAGCTGTCCGCGTACGAAAGCAGATACATCGGTACAGCGCATATAAAGAACAATGACCCATAAACAGGTTTGCCGCCGAATCTGTCCGTCAGCATGCCCGCAGGCAGGCGAAAAATCGAACCCGTCAGTACCGGGATACCGATCAACCAACCGATTTCCACAGGGCCCCAGTCGAATACCTGGTTGGTTGCCAGAAAAGTCACCAGTACGCCGTTCAGCATCCAGACCGCAAAGCATACGGTAAATGCCGTCGTATTCAGAAATAGCGCCTTGTGCGATTTGAAGGTGGCTACTTTCTCCACGCACTACTCTCCCCTGCTGCTGTAAGCATGGTTTGCATGATACCTCAGTTATTTCGCGGTCGCGCCCTGGACCACTCGGTACTGGCCTGACGGATGCGCTTCTTGTCCCAATACCAGATCACAACCTGATACGGGCGCCAGAGGTAATGGAATGGGGCAACCAGGATATGTACGAGACGAGTGAACGGGAAGATCAGAAGTATGGAAAATGCGCCGACGATATGCGCCTTGATTACAAGAGGCATGGCGACCACTGCCTCGGGTTGCGGATTGAGCTTGATAATAGACCACAGATACGGTGACAGATCGGCGGCGAACCAGGAAGATCCCCAACGATAACCCAATGCTATCCAGCAGCCCAGCAGCACCTGTGCAAGTAACACAAACTCTACGAAATAGTCCATGCGAGAAGTGACGACTCTCAATCTGGGATGCAGCATGCGTCTGAGAATCAGACCCACAAGCCCAACGACGACGGCAACCGCAAACGTGAAACTGGCGCCCTCATGAGCGATCAGACGCACAGGGTCACTGTTCCAGGCCAATACACTACTTGGCAACAGGAACGCAACCATGTGACCGAGAAACAGCATCAGGATGCCCCAATGGAATGGCACCGTGCCCCAGAAACCCTTATTGCCTTCGAGAAATTGCGCAGACAGGCTCGTAACCTTAAATCCCGTTTCCCTGTACCGGTAGATTACGCCAACGAGAAAAACCATGATCGCGATATACGGGAAGGCGGAAAAAAAGAAGTAGTCCAGCGAAACCATATTAATTCCTCTTGCTCAAGACTGCGCTGACGCAGTTTCCTCGATCTCGTTCTCCCTCGATACCGACGCCAAAAACTCGCTGCTGCGTTGCAACGGCATGGTTTCGATCAGGGCGAAGTCCTGTTTCAGGACTGCATATAAAGATTTCAGGGCATATTGATAGAGAGTGACTGCTTCGGACGCGACAGCAGGAGTCTCGATCAGGGTCTTGTAATGCTCCTGGTAGGATTTGTTTCTCTTCTGAATACGTTCGGTGGAAAACTCCCCAATCATCTCAAGAAGTGCCGGACCAAGAATTGCGTAAGCCAGGTCCTGCAGTACTTCCTCGTCCTCGATCACCGCCATCAGGCGCAGCAGATTGGGAATATGGTCGGCCAGTTCTGTCCCCGTATCGACGCCAGCATTGCGGTGTTCGCGGTTCAAATTCGCCAACAGTACGCCTCTCTTGTAATCGTCGCCAAAGAGAACGTATCCAACGTCCAGAGTAGTAACAGCCTGCACGTCAAAAGACCGTGTGAACAACTCCTGCATGGTTTGCAGGTTCTCGGTGGGAAGCAAAT
>Ga0255052_10003741_pt1 | contig 10459 bp, 9 predicted proteins | sample JV7_2_21_MG_FD_188632 | JGI IMG/M metagenome (GOLD analysis project Ga0255052, IMG submission 188632) | Seawater microbial communities from Jervis Inlet, British Columbia, Canada - JV7_2_21 | ecosystem: Environmental > Aquatic > Marine > Inlet | place: Canada: British Columbia | collected...
GTAAGCCAGCCCCGTCTGCTGCTCAATCCAAGCCAGTTTCGAATTCGTTCCGGCCAGCGGATCGTCGTGGCCTGTTCGAGCTCTCGATAAAACGATCGACGCATATCCGCTGAGGGTGCTTCGCGAGGTAATCCGTCAAGTGCGGCCCACAGTCGTTGCTCGGCTGTATCGTCACTTTCGAAGTTCACGTTGAATGTCTCTTTCTCAGGCATTGATTGGTGCTCCGCTAATATTTGAGAACTCCAGGGTCAGCTGCTGCATGGCCCGATGCATACGTACACGGGCTGTACCCGACTTGCATCCCAGCGCGCGACCAAGTTCTTCGAAGTTGTCAAACTCGAACCTGCCCAGCCAGATTACCTCCTGAACGCTGGCCGGGAGGCTTTCCAAAGCTCGTTGCAGTGTTCCGATGTCCTGCATTCCTGCTGCCGCTTGCTCAGCAGAACGGTGATCAACGAGTTGCTCTGTGTAGTCCTCAGGCAATTCCTCTTGCCCTTGACGATTTTTCGTTCGCAGATAATCGAACGTGACGTTGCGAGCAATATTGAACATCCAGGCCTTGAAGCTGCCCTGCCCGCGGTAGGAACCGGCTTTGCGCAGAATTTTTAGAAAGACTTCCTGCACCAGGTCCTCGGCCTGAGCTTCCTGCCGTGTCAATTGTCGGCAGTACTGATAAACGCGTCGATTGTGACGTTCGAAAAGGGTGCCAAGACATGACGCATCACCCTTGGCTACCCAATCGATCAGTTGTTCGTCAGTAACTGCTTGCATATTGATTCTCGTGTATCTACCAGTAATGACGTTCGGGAGGGCAAAACGTTACATGATCGTGCTTGCTGGTATCGACATTTCCTGGAAAACAGGGGGATTGGATCGGCGCCAGGATCTATCGTGAAGAATAGTACTGCCTTTGCAGCTTCTTCCAATTAGCTGGAAAGGTAACTAGAACACCCAGGCGAATTTAGTGAAAAACGTGTCGCCTTGCTGTGATTGCTGCCCCTGCTCGGATGTGCCTCTCTGGAAAGCAAGCTGGAGCGAGCCGAACGGAGGCTTGAATCGCCACACCCACTGCGCCTGAATATTCTCTTTATCGATCGCAGAATTGGTTTGTAAAAACAGCTTCACGAAGAGGTCGGGATGGAACGCGTACAGTACGTCGAAGACATGGATCGTTGTCGTCTCGGTCTCCAGATCCGGATCCAGCTCAAGTCGCGTGAGCTCATATGAGAGTCGCCAGCGGTCACCGAACGGCCACCGCACTTTGGCACCGTAGAGTACGAGATCATTGTCGAAATTAAAGCCGTTGCCGGCATGGACGGAGACTGAGCGGCCATCACGACCGTCCCACCCGACATTGAGAATCGTACGATCGTTCCGGAACTCTTTTTCGAACAGCTTGAATTCATTAGTATGTTCAAGCTCCAATTCCCACCCGTTGCGGAATACGACCTCAATTTCTGCGTCGATCTCCCAGCTTCGTAGAACGCCTTCCTGACTTTCGTAGCGGTTGTAGTTAATCATTGGGCGTACATTTTCGATCGGTCCATCATCGAACCAGAATGTGTGGCGTACATTTGTGTCGAATTCCTTGCGGTCATCGTCAGTAAGGAAACCAACCGCGTTGAAGTCGTCCTGAATGCCCGTCTCGAGTTCCGCAAAACGGACGTGGAAATGGCTTGTGGAAGTATCCCAGGACGGGCGAACAAACCACGCAAGGCCGCCGTCAGCGGTTGGACCGTGGACCCGCAGGAGTTGCGCTGTCATGCCGAGTGTGTCGGTGAAGAACATTGTCGTATCGAGCCCGACTGAACCTGCATCATCCCCCTGAAAATTTCGGTTCGCCGCAAGCAGTCCGACATTGGAGCCGCGGCCAAGGCTATGTTGTAAGCGGAGGACGCCGTAATCTGCTGAATCCTCTCCGACCCCACCCGGGAGCGCGAGGCTCTCGGAAGTGGCGATCGCGGAAAAGTCGGTGCGGCCAAGTTTTCCGCTTGTCTTGGTGCCCCAGGTGATATCACCGATCCGGCGGCTGTAGAACTGGCGCAGCCGCTGATTGAACATTTCGTTTCCCTCGAGGAAGAAGGGGCGCTTCTCCGGTATGCGTAGTTCGAAGCGCGAAAGATTAATCGTCTCGACGTCGGCCTCGATGAGAGCGAAGTCGGGGTTGACGGTCAGGTCGATTCCGAGTTGGCTCGAAGGCCGCCAGCGAACATCGGCTCCGATCTCGAACTCTGCGCCCTTTCCTCTCTCAAGCGAGCCAAGTATGTACGGGATCAATTGCCACGGGTCTTCCGGTTTCGGCGCCTTGAGGCCCTGCAGCTCGCCAAAGCCAGTGACTCTGAAGACTGCCTCAGATGGTCCTGACCAAAGGGACGTTTCCAATCGTCGCGGCATAGTCCGAACGAAGTTGATGCCCCAGCCCCGATCGGATTCCGCATACTTGAGAATCGAAAACGGAATTTCAAACTCAACCGTCCACCGATCGTCGTGGCGCGTAGCGGCGCTGTGCCAGGCTGCGTCCCAGCGCAGATCAACGGTGCGACCGTTATCGGCGATTCGACCGTCTTGCTGGGTCGCCAGAGCATTCGTCCGAAACAGGTAAGCGGTTCGGCCATCACCAAACGAATCGAGAAGCACGGCTACCGAGTCATCGTGGTCAAGTTCATCATCGCGTTGCGTCAATGCGGCGGCGAGGCGCGACGGCTCGGGATCAAAGGCCTCGAAAGCCACATACAGTGATGTTTCGGTCTGGCCGATCCGAACAGTTGTTCGAAGAGGCGATGGATTTCCGTACTCGGGTTCGTTCTGCACGAAGTACCCGTCGACGATCGTAGCACCGGACCATTCAGAGTCACCAATGTTACCGTCAATTTCGGGTGCGACATTCAACGATGCCATCTTCAGTGTATTAACCGGAATTGAACCGGTAAGTTCCTGTGCGGCCACGAATTGTCGGACGGTGCAACCGAAAAACACTATTAGCCCCAGAAGGCACTTCAACACTGGAGGTGACAGATTCATATTCAGGCGTCGATGCCGTGCCGGATCACGCTGCGACAGTCGGGTTTCCTTCGGGAGTTGTCCAGATTCTGTAAGCTCCTGTTCACTCCGGCAAATCAGATAGCGCACTACTCAGCACACTTCGATACTTATCAAATGCACGACGACCCTTCGCCGTCAGGCGAAACATGGTTTGTGGCCGCTTGCCAACGAAGCTCTTCCTGACCTTGACATATCCGGCGTCCTCTAGTTTCGTCATGTGTGAAGAGATGTTTCCTGCTGTCAGGTTTGTCTGGTTCCTGAGGAATACGAAGTCGGCACTCTCCACGACGAATAAGACACTGATAAGCATCAATCTTGTGGGGTCATGTATGAGCCGATCGAGGGTGCCAAACTCAAGCGGTATGCGATTCGCTTTAACAGCCATGAATTTCGGTTACTTGTCGAGCGGGTATTTGCGCACAAATCGCACGAGGAGTCCTCCCCCCATTGCCATACAGCAAACTCCGCTCGGCACAAACGCCCAACCTGGACCCAGGTCCAGGAAAATGACAGGCAGGGCAGAAATCAACAATACTGCCGCATAGACGAAAAAGCGCCGAAGTCCAAATGCAAAAGCAACGATGGTCGCAGGAAAAGCGAGGAGAGCCGCTGGTAATCCCGCAATGATATTGGTGCCCCGAAGTGCCGCGAAGAAACCGCCTTGCTGTCCGACGAAATACCAGGCAACACCGATCACAAGTGTCATCACGCCAAACAGAAACAGGCTCAGGAGTTTCTTATTATCACTGGCTACCCGTTCTGTGCTGAAATTCACCACACCCATTCTCGGCTCGGAAATTCTCTTTCTTGCTACCGTCCAGAATGGCACCAATATGGGCGCTACGAACGAGCCATAGGCGGAATCCTGGCTCACCCAAAAGACGCCGATCAGAAACAGGGCAAGCCCAACAAAAATGTCAATCAGGCCGTCTTCCCATATTGCCTGATATGCCTGCCTCTCGATTTGGTCTAAGCTCGATGTGCTTGCTGCCTTCATAAGAATCACCGTCAAACATTACTTGGTTTGTACAGCAAACTTATTTGTACCGAGGTTTGATGTCAAGTACGTACAAGCCGAAACATTGTGAAAGGAACTCAGCCAGCATAATAAAGTCCACTTTGGGCAGTAAACTCAGGAACAACGTCGCATTGCTCTGCGGAGGAAGATATGACTTCACGCAAACCGTCCCACTACTTTGCTGCTTCGCTGGTTATGGTGCTATTCGCGGTTTTGCCGTTTCGTCTGAATCTGGAGCGATTCACTGAGTTGGACGTCGCTGCAGTCATTATCTTTGGCGCACTCGCAGTATTCATGCTTATTCGAGGTGTGCGGAGATGGCGGCACGCGAGAGTGTCCGACACCTGAGAACCGCTGGCGCGTTTCCTGATTCCTTGCCCAGTTCCTTGTTGGCGATTGATCTAAGTACGACCGAGCTGAATCAGCAGTTTGGGAAATTTCAACCGGTATTTCTTTCGCATGCCGGGTGCAATTCAGCTGGGACCGATGGTCAGCTGTCTCATCTTCGTCATGATCCTCAACACGAACACGGTGATCTACGTGCCGCTCTCGCAGTACGTGTTTGCCCTGTTGCCAAGGCATCATGTCGCGCGTAACTTTGGCTGAATTATTCGCCACTGGAAGGAATATCTTCGATGAGGCAGTCCAAGTCATTTCTCGTAGCTGTTATCTTATTTGCAACCAATGCTACGGCACAGTCGCCTGGCGTTCTGCACGATGAGCGTGAAGGACATCTGACCGACGTACGCCAGATGACGTTTGGCGGAGAAAATGCCGAGGCCTATTGGTCTCCGGACGGAACCGAGCTGGTCTTCCAGCGGACACATGCTCCATATGCGTGCGACCAGATATTTCGCATGCCTGTGAGTGATCCGGCGGCGCTATCGCTCGTATCTACTGGCACGGGCCGAACGACGTGTGGATACTTTACTGCTGATAGTGAGCGGATCATCTTTTCGTCCACACATACAGCAAGCGAAGAATGCCCGGCAACACCGGATTATTCCCGTGGCTATGTCTGGCCCATCTACGATACGTATCAGCTTTACAGTGCCAAACCGGACGGCTCCGATCTGAAAGCACTAACCGACACGCCATTTTATGACGCCGAAGCCACGGTTTGTCCGAAAGACGGATCCATCATTTTCACTTCCACACGGGATGGTGACCTGGAACTATACCGGATGGATGCGGACGGCAGTAATGTGAAGCGCCTTACCGATGCACCGGGATATGACGGTGGTGCGTTTTACTCGTCGGATTGCTCAATGATTGTCTGGCGAGCGTCACGGCCGGCGGGTCAGGAGCTCGCAGATTATCAGGCGCTTCTGGCGGAAGGACTGATTCGACCAGGGGAGCTCGAGTTGTATGTGGCCAATGCAGACGGCTCTGAAAAACGTCAGGTCACTTACATAGGCGGAGCGAATTTCGCACCGTTTTTCTTCCCTGGCGGTGAGCGGATCATTTTCTCCTCCAATCATCATGATCCGCAGGGCCGTGAGTTTGATTTATTTGCCGTCAATACAGACGGGTCCGCACTCGAACGAATTACTTACACTGAAGGCTTCGATGGGTTCCCGATGTTCTCGCCGGACGGACAATACCTTGCATTCGGCTCTAATCGCAACCAGGGCGCGCCCGGCGATACCGACGTTTACGTTGCTCGTTGGGTCGATGGCGAGGTGGCCGCAATCGAGGGTGCAGTGGATCGGTATCTCGCCGACATCGCGTGGCTGACGGATAACGAACGCGGTGGACGTGGAATTGGTACAGAAGGCATTGCGGAAGCGGCTGACTGGCTCGAAGTGCAGTTCGAATCGATCGGTCTTGAGCCCGCTGGTGAAAATGGTACTTACCGCCAGCGCTTCGACGCCATCGTCGATGTCGAGCAGGGACCAACGACCGCGTTGACGCTCGATGGTGAGGCTGTTTCCGGTGAGAACTTTATGACTCCGGGTTTCTCATCGAACGGTACGATCAATGCCCCGGTTGTATTTGCCGGATGGGGCGTCGATTCCGATGAGCACGGCATCGACGACTACGATGGAATCGATGCCGAGGGAAAGATCGTACTTGTTCGCCGGTTCACGCCGAAAGACGGTGTTTTCGAAGATGTAGATGCCCAGCGCCGGCTTGGCGATATTCGATACAAGGCGTTCAAGGCACGCGAACACGGCGCCGTCGGTCTCCTTGTCGCTGATCTGCCAGTTGAAGGTGACGAGGAAGAACCGCCGTTTCCCGCGCTGCGTGTTGATGCCCAGGGAGACGCAGGCATCCCCGTCGCCGTAATTAAGAGGGCGCACGCGGAAAAATTGGTGGCCGGTGGTAAGGAAGTCGAATTCACCGCGGAGCTAGTTGAAATTACGAGGGAAGCAGAAAACATTGTCGGCCGAATCGGTCCGGAAGCCCGCCTGGCCGGTGCGGTAATGCTGGGTGCGCATTACGATCATCTCGGTTTGGGCGGTGAGGGTTCCCTCGAGCCGAATTCGAACGAGCCACACAACGGAGCCGACGATAATGCCTCCGGCACGGCCGCACTGCTGGAGGCCGCCCGCCTGATTGTCGCCCGTCGCGATGAGTTGAGCCGTGACGTCGTGTTCGTTGCATTTACTGGCGAGGAGTCGGGGCTCCTCGGTTCTGCCGAGCTTGCCCGCAAACCGCTTCCTGGCATGGCGCCGGCGGGTCTTGTCGCGATGCTCAACATGGATATGGTTGGCAGGCTAAGAAACAACCGGGTGGCCGTTCTCGGCGGTGACTCAGCCGAAGAGTGGGACGACATAGTCCTGCCACTTTGTGATGAACTGAAGATTGGTTGCCAGTTGGGTGGCGACGGATATGGGCCCTCGGACCAGACACCGTTCTACTCCGAGGGTGTGCCGGTATTGCATTTCTTCACGGGCGCTCACGACGACTACCACAAACCTTCTGACGACGTTCAGCTCATCAATGCCGCCGGCGGGGCACGAATTGCCAACCTGGTCGCAAACGTTGCTTTCGACCTGACTTCCGTCGAAGGCATCACCTATAAAGAGTCAGAAGCACCTGTACCGCAAGGCGACGTGCGCGGATATGGCGCCTCGCTCGGAACCATTCCAGACTATACGGGATCACCCGATGATCGTCCTGGCATGGTGCTCGCCGGTGTGCGTGCAGGCGGACCGGCTGACTTGGCCGGCCTGCAAAAAGGCGATCGAGTTGTCGAGCTCGCCGGACGCCAGGTTCGTGATATCTATGACCTGATGTACGTGTTGCGAGAAGTGAAGCCTGGCGAAGAAGGCAATGTCATCGTCGAGCGCGGTGAGGAACGCATTGAATCTATGGTCGTCTTCGTCAAGAGTTCGCGGGCGCGATAGCTGTGATCAGGGTTATGTCATTGGAGAATAAGAAATGAAACAGAATTTTTATGCAACGATTTTAATGCTGAGTTTGAGCAGCGTGGCGTTCGCGCAAGAGAGTGACGTTGCGGAGGAACCGGACAAAGATGAGCCAACGGCCGAATCCGTAACGACGCAACATAGCGTTCGAATCGACGGCAATACAATTCGTTACACCGCCACTGCCGGGCTGGCACTGATTAACGACGACGAAGAAGAGCCGATTGGTCAATTCGGTTACACCACGTACATCAGGGAGGGCGTTGACGACGCATCGAAACGTCCCATCATGTTCGCCTATAACGGTGGTCCGGGATCTGCTTCGATCTGGCTGCACATGGGCGTATTGGGCCCGCGCCGCATCCCGGTTGTCGATACGGAGGTTACAGGGCCGGCTCCGTTTGGCGCGGTCAATAACGAATTCAGTATTTTGGATGTTGCGGACCTGGTCATGATGGACCCGGTCGGAACCGGGTACGCAAGACCGGTTGGGGAAGGTACCGGTGAGGATTTCTGGGGGGTTGATCCGGATATCGATGCAGCGTCACAGTTTATTGCACGGTTTCTAACGGATAACAATCGCTGGAATTCGCCGAAGTTTGTACTCGGAGAAAGTTATGGTGGAATCAGAACCGGCGGTGTTGCACACAAGCTGTTGACTGAATATGGCATTGGGCTGAATGGCGTCATCTTGGTTTCGCCGTTCATGGATGCAGCCGCCGCGCGTGACCGCTTCGCCATCGATTTGCCGCACGCGCTGTACTTACCAACGCTTGCAGCAACCGCGTGGTATCACAATGCACTCGATGATCGTCCGGAGGACCTGGCCGCGTTTATCGAAGAGGTTCAGGCATTTTCGCTAAACGAGTATTCGCCGGCGCTGATGAAGGGCACCAGCCTGTCAGCTTCCGAGCGCGCCAGTCTGATTACGAAACTATCCCGGTATACGGGGCTCAGTGAGAAGTACTGGGATCACTCTGATCTTCGGGTTAGTCATTTTCACTTTACCCAGGAGTTACTTCGCGATCAGGATGTGACCGTCGGTCGTGTCGACTCACGATTCAAGGGACGGAGTATTAATCGCGTCGGTGCCAGGATGGAATATGACCCATTCAATACCGGTGTGGGACCTGCGTTTATTGCAGGCTTCATGCACTATCTAACGAATGACCTGGGCTTCAGGCAAGATCGGAAGTACTCAGTCTCGGGTGGTGTTGGTCGGGATTGGGACTGGTTGCACACACTGCCGAGCGGGCAGAGAACACTGATAACCAATACTGCCGTAGACCTCGCCACCACGATGACGTTGTACCCGCATATGAAAGTTCTCGTGCAACAGGGTTATTTCGATCTGGCTACTCCATTCTTCGTGCTTGACTATGTATTGAGTCACATGGATCTCGACGAGGAGCAACGTGCCAGGATCACCGTGGAAATGTATGAGGCCGGGCACATGATGTATGTGCATCCACCGTCGCTGGCGAAGTTCAAACAGGACCTTTCAAACTTCGTGCTGGATAACGACGGCCAGAATTAGACGAGGCACGTACAATTTTCGCAACAGGTCGTGAAGCTGGTGTCGATCTGAAGCAACCGCGGAGAGTTTTTGGAAGACGACAAAATTATCGAATCAGTGCGGCGGTGGGTGGAATCCGTCGTCGTGGAGTTGAATCTCTGTCCGTTTGCCAGGCGTGAGCTGGTGAAGAACCGGGTGCGCCTTACTGTGACAGAGGCGAGAACTGATGAGCAGTTGTTGATGGCGCTCGGAGCAGAGTTGGAATTGCTCGGTAGCGACCCATCGATTGAGACCACGTTACTGGTCCATCCTGAGGTGCAGCAGGGCTTTAGCGACTACAACCAGTTTCTGGATTTGGTCGACGGGTTGCTGCAGCAAATGAAGTTGGACGGGATTTTCCAAATAGCGAGTTTTCATCCGGACTATCAGTTTGGCGGCACAAACCCGGATGATGCAGAGAACTATACGAACCGCTCGCCCTATCCGATGTTGCATCTCCTTCGGGAGGAGAGCCTCGAACGGGCGATCGCTGATCATCCGGATGCCGATCAGATTTCTGCGCGGAACATCGAGCTGATGAATCGCCTTGGAGTCGACAAGCTAAAGGCGTTGCTGCAGGCCTGTTGCGAGAATTACGGGGCGATCGATTCCTAACCCGCCTTCTCCACAGCCTCGCTGGCCTCCAGCCAGCTCCATTCGAGCGCGGCTATTGCAGACTTTAACGATGCCTGGTTTTTCACGAGATCGGTGAGCGCTTCTTTCTGCTCCGGGTCCGCGTAGATGCTCTCGTCGGCAAGACTCTTTTCCACGGCCAGCAATTCGTTCCTGGTTAACTCCAGTTCCTTGTCGATTGCCCTGACTTTGTCCAACAGCGGTTTTAGCCGTTGGCGACGTTGGGCTTCCTTTTGCCGCTGCTGCTTTCGGTTTACCTGTTGCTTCTGCATTTTATTTTCTGTCTCACCCACAGCAGCCTGATCTTCACGGCCTTGCTGCTCTTTCAGCCACGCCGGATACTCGTCAAGGCTGCGCGTGAAGCGATCGACGATGCCATCATGAACGATCAGCAACTCATCACAGACGCTACGCAGGAGATGACGGTCATGGGAAATTACGACGAGGGCGCCCGTGTATTCGATCAGGGCGACGCTCAGTGCCTGGCGCATTTCGAGATCGAGGTGATTGGTCGGCTCATCCAATAAGAGCAGGTTGGGTTCTTGTCGAATCATCAGTGCCAGCACAAGTCGCGCCTTTTCGCCGCCTGAAAACGGTTCCACGGGTTCAAATATTCGCTCACCACTGAAATTGAAGCGACCCAGATAGTTGCGCATTTCCGATTCACGATCATCGGGGGCGTAAAGTCGCAGGTGATCGAGAGGGCTTTGATCCGATATAAGCAGGTCCAGCTGATGCTGGGCAAAATATCCAATCTTTGTGTCTTTGCTTAACAAGCGCTCACCCGAGAGCATCGTGCTACCACTCGCCAGCGCTTTAACCCGTGTGGATTTACCA
>Ga0255052_10003743_pt1 | contig 10456 bp, 7 predicted proteins | sample JV7_2_21_MG_FD_188632 | JGI IMG/M metagenome (GOLD analysis project Ga0255052, IMG submission 188632) | Seawater microbial communities from Jervis Inlet, British Columbia, Canada - JV7_2_21 | ecosystem: Environmental > Aquatic > Marine > Inlet | place: Canada: British Columbia | collected...
CAATCTTACTGGCGTTTATTGGTGCTTGTGACCTCGCTAAAGAGAACCTGACAGCGGACACGGTTTTGCTTGGCGGCAAGATCCTGACGGTAGACGGCGAATTCTCCGTCGCCGAGGCGCTGGCGATCAAAGACTCACGCATTATTGCCGTTGGCGACAATGAGTCTGTCTCAAAATATGCAGGTGCGGCGACAAACACAATCGATTTGCAGGGCCAGACCGTCATTCCTGGTCTGATCGACAATCACATGCACTTTATTCGTGCAGCACAGCGTTGGAACCTGCAGGCGCGTATTGACGGGATAAATTCTCGTGCGGAGGCCCTGGCGATTATTGCCAGGAAGGCGGCGAGCATGAAACCCGGAGAGTGGGTGATGGTGCAGGGTGGTTGGCGGGAGAATCAGTTCGCGGATCAACCGGGCGGTTTCACTCTGGAAGAGCTTGACGCCGTAGCGCCAGATAATCCCCTGTTCCTGCAAATTACCTATCAGTCCGTCTATGCAAATTCACTGGCACTCGAGGCAGTCGGAGTCTCGCCAAGTGAAGGGGCCAGGCACGCCGCCGAGCCCTTAATTTCGGGGGCACCCCCATATGGGCTGTTGAATGAGCAAATGCCTGTGGTCTCGGACGCTCAATTAGGCCAAAACCTGCTCGATTTCATTAACGTGCTCAATCGATCCGGACTGACAAGCGTCTATGACATCGGTCGGCTGCCCGAGGGTGATATCACCTTACTCGAGCGCATGTCGGAGGCCGGACCGTTACCACTGCGTGTCTGGCACACGCTCAAATATCAGGCCTACGATTCTGCAGGCGCCGACGCAGCCGTTGAACTGGTCAATAGCAGCACGGCAAACAGCACAGATGATTATCTTGGCCTGCTCGGTCTTGGCGAACACGTCTACTTGCCGATGTTTGATCGGCCGTTCACTACTGAATTCAGCGATGACATTGTTGCCGGGTTTATGAAGATCGCGACAGCGGCCGCGAAAGGTGGTTTTCATATACACGAGCACACGATGGCCGATTTTACGGTGCAGACCCTGCTGCGCGAATTTGAGGAATTGAACAAAGAAATTCCCCTCGCACCTTTGCGCTGGTCGTTCGCACATGTTTTCACGATTTCCAACGAGAGTATCGAAAGTGCAAAAGCACTGGGGCTAACACTCGCAGTGCACAGCGTGTCGATGTACGCACCGCCACGGCTGCAACCACCAATCCGGGCGATTCAGGACAGCGGTATCATTTGGGGGCTGGGTACGGACGCAACAATCGTTGCGCACTATCAGCCCTTCATTACGCTGGGCTGGGTGGTCAGTGGTAAGTCGATCAACGGCCAGACGGTGATAGATTCTCCGATAAGCAGAGAAGAAGCGTTGATCGCACATACGCGCAGCAATGCCTACCTGATGTTCAAGGAAGACGACTTAGGGTCGCTCGAGGTAGGAAAGTTAGCCGACCTGGTCGTTCTTGATCGCGACTATATGACGGTCCCGGCCGATGAGATCTTCGATATTGAGCCGACCATGACGATGGTCGGTGGTGAGGTTGTCTTTTCCGACTAGTGCAGAATGACGCGGCAAAGAATGGTGTTGTCGATTTCGAGGTCGTCCGCCCAGAGCAGCTTCGCGCCGGGGTCCCACGCTACACTCGCATAACCGCCATGCGGCCGCACCGCGCCGGCAGAGTGCACTACCGCGTTTGGCCAATCGCTGTCGTCAAACTCCACGCTCATCCAACCTTCGGGCTCAGGCGCAATCTCCGTTTCACAATCCTGTAGCGGATCGGCGGAACGCTCGCAGCTCTTGTTCAGTGGGGCGCGATGAATGGATTTGCAGCGCCAGGTTTCGTCGGATACGGCAATCAACTCGCCTGAATCCGCATCACGAAATTGAGCGCTAAAGCCGCCATCACCCATTTGTTGCCGAGATCTGCCGATGTACTCCAGCCCGGAATCATTTTCCTTGAAGTCTTTGACAATGACGCTGACCTGAGCGGGCAAGTTTGCCGTGAACGTGAACGATTCTTTGTTGAAGGATTGCTCCGTGTTGTACGCCACGGAGTCCTCCTTCAGCAGGCTGGCATCGAGATAGAGAGCAAACCAGTTGTCCGCCCAGACATCAGCATTGATATTTCGTTCGTCCGCCGATGCTGCCGTAGTGAGTAAGAGCAACGCGATAAGCGGAACGTTTTTCATGGAATCAATCATACTGGTGTTGACTCCTGTCGTCTGCGCTATTGTAATGATCAGTATGCAAAAACACACACGTTGTTACTCGTTAGTGCTTGCCACCGCCTTATTGGCCGGATGTTTGTCTCACGAGGGTACCTATGCACCTGGCTGCATCGCTTATGCTGGAAACAAGATCACACTTGGCGACGGCCGCTTTGTCTGGGAAAAGTTCACTGACGAGGTCGTGGTCGGTGATGATGGTGAAGTCGTTAATCAGTTTCCCGGATTTCCGTTGCAAGGTCGTTTCCGTATTGACGGACAATTAGTACACATGGAAACGCTCACTGACGAGACATTGGAGACGATGTATCTGCAAAAGTCTGGCGGGCAGCTTTATCTTCTTACGGCAGATGAATATGCAGCCTGGAAGCAGAACGGCAAGCGTGCAGATTGCACTTTGCAACTTATCCCCAAAACTGCGAGCTAACGCACACTAATTAGCGCGATGTCGGCATTAAGATACGGATAAGCCCTTGTTGTAATTGAAGTTGTTAGACTGGCTAGAAGTCTCTCCGAACACGCGCGTGGAGCCCGGATGCAAGCATTAAAATGGACAATTGCGATCATGATTCTGACGCTTTCTGCGGTGCTGCCAGCAGCTCAGGCGAACGGCGTCAGCGTGTCTCATTACGAATCGTTACAGCGGCTCAGTATTCGCTCGGCTGGCATCAGCAATCATTCTATTGCGCAACAATTGCAACGCGCGACGAGGGTTGACCTGAGTTTCGACGCGATGGGCAGGACTTTCGATCTTCGACTCGAGCCGAACGGTAGTTTGCTTTCCGTAGAGTCTCGTAATGCGTTGCCAAACGGCATCGGCATTTTTCGCGGTCAGCTCGCCAATAATCCGGACTCCTGGGCGCGTATTGTCGTGTTCGACGACATGCCCCGTGGAGTGATCTGGGACGGTAGTGAGATGTATGCAGTCGAGGCGCCTGGTGACAGTGTTTTGAAATCCAGTGGGCCGATCATTTATCGTCTCGCCGATACGCTGATTGAACCGGGTAGCATGAGTTGCGCTTCGCAGGAGTTTGCAGGCAGTGGCGCCGCGGTGCTTGCTAACCTGTCTGGCGAGCTTGCTGCGGTAGTCGCGCAAGCACCGGGTGCGGTATCAGAAATCACAATGGCAGCAATTGGTGATTCCTTATTCACTAATGACATGGGCGGTGATGCCGACGCTGTGGCAGCAATTATCGCCCGGTTAAGTATTGTTGATGGATATTTTAGCGAACAGGTTGGCGTGCAGATTGATGTGCAGCACTTCGAAACGTTTAGCGATCCGGCCGATGATCCGTTCGCCACTCCGGCCGACCCAGGTACTGGTGAAACCAACTCGGGCGATCTGCTTGCCGAGCTGGGGGGCTACCGGGAGAGTACGCCGCCGCAGAACAGCAGGGGCCTCACTCATCTGTACACCGGGCGTGATCTCGACGGTTCCACGGTCGGTATTGCCTATCGCGACGAGCTTTGCCATTCACGGTTTGCTGCGGGGCTGAGCGAGGGTGGTAATCATCGCGGCTCCACTTTTGACGCGCTGATCGCCGCGCATGAGATTGGCCATAACTTTGGTGCTACGCATGATGGCGATCCGCTCGGCACCTGTCCGGATGTTGTCGGAAACTTCATCATGTCGCCATCCGTTAACAATGAGACACAGTTTTCTGCCTGCAGTATTGCGATCATGGAAGCCAGAGCTACCGCCGCCGCTTGCGCCGCTGTGCTGCCGACTGTCGATATGCAGATTGCTCTGAATGCCCTGTCAACGACCGTGTTGCTCGGTGCGGATACTGTATTGACCTACGATGTAACGAACAGAGGCGGAAGCCCAGCGACAAGCGTCACGGCGGACACACTTTGCCGGCTAACCTGACCCTGGTTTCGGTGGTGACATCGGTCGGCACCTGCATCGACGACACACTTACCATTAATTGTGATTTGGGCGACGTGCCCGGAGTCACCGTGGAGACCGTCGATATAAACGTTACGCCGAACGCTGTTGGTGTCGATACCATAACCGCAACAGTCAGCGCAGATATTGATGAACGCGCCGACAACGATCAGGAAACAGTGCAACTGGCGGTTAATCCGGCCGTAGACCTCGTGGTTAATACGCCGACTGCGGCTGCAGTGATTGTCAATGCATTGACGACAGTCAACGCGAATCTGGAAAATCGCTCGGTGCTGGCCGCGACCGCAGTTACGCTGAGCATCTCGCTGAGCAACGGCTTGCAGGCCAGTTCAGCTGCCTGGTCAATCGGTACCTGTACCGTCACACCGCAGCAAGTCGACTGCCAGGCCGCGAATTTCGCCGCGCAAACAACGTCAACACTGAGCGTCGAGGTTCGAGGTATCTCCAATGGCAACAAGGACGTCACGGTTACGCTTGCCTCTGCCGAGGCAGAGGCCAACCCTGCGAACAACAGTGTCGACGGTAGCGTGCGGGTCAATAATCCACCCGAGGACAAAGATGAAGGTGGTGGCAGCACTGCTCCGCTATTCCTTTGCCTGCTGTTCATGACGACTGTGTTGAGGCGTCGTCGAAGCTAAGGCTCAACCGCGTATCTTCTGCTCGAAATTCCGCCGGGGTCATGTAGAATCCGGCTCACGATTTCGTTTGAGACAACCAGCAGACAGGTACCGCCGTGAGCAACTACGAACAACAACTGGAAAAAATCAAAACCGCCCCTGGATTTATTGCCGCTCTTGATCAAAGCGGTGGCAGCACACCTAAAGCGCTTGGCCTCTATGGCGTGACGCCAGATGCCTGGTCGAATGACGAGGAGATGTTTACGGTCGTGCACGAAATGCGTACGCGCATCATGACCAGTGATTCGTTTGGCGGTGACCGCATTCTTGGCGCGATTCTGTTTGAAAATACGATGGACCGGCAAGTCAACGGCCAGTCGACGGCTTCCTATCTTTGGGACGTCAAAAACGTCGTACCATTCCTGAAAGTTGACAAGGGACTGGCGGACGAAGTTGACGGTGCTCAGCTTATGAATCCGATGCCGGACCTCGCTGCATTGCTGGACAAGGCGAAAGCAGCAGGCATTTTCGGCACCAAGATGCGCTCAGTCGTCAAACAGGCAAACGCGGCCGGCATCAACGCCGTCGTCGTTCAGCAATTTGAAGTCGGGCGTCAGATTGTCGCGGCAGGCCTCGTGCCGATCATCGAACCGGAAGTCGATATTCACTGCCCGGACAAGGCGGCGGCGGAAGACATTCTCCACGCGGCGATTATGGATCAACTTAATAGTCTGGCTGCGGACGAGCTTGTCATGCTTAAACTCACATTGCCTGAGCAGGACGGTCTGTATGCTGACTGCATCGCTCATGCGAACGTGGCTCGAGTAGTCGCGCTGTCAGGCGGTTACTCGAGGGAAGAGGCGAACGATCGCTTGTCACGGCAACACGGCATGGTTGCCAGTTTCTCCAGAGCTTTGTCTGAAGGGCTCAGTGCGCAGCAGTCTGCTGATGAATTTGATGCAACACTCGATTCGTCTATTGCGAGTATCGCGGCAGCTTCAGCCACTTGAGTTATTATTGACTGCTAACACGCGCGCGGTAATCTGCCAGGACTCTGCGCAGCGTGTTCGCCTGTTCGTCACCCATTCTGAGCAGGAGTTTTTGCCCGCTGGATAATGCTTCGAGATCGGCGTCGGCATATTCATAGAGGACGTGCGGCCGGGTTAGCCGGATCGGCTGTTCCGTCGTGGGCGTTGTGAGCAAGTGATCGATGACCTCGATGACCCGGTCATTGAAGTAGCCGTTCGGGTAGCCAAGCTCCACGTAAGCTTTCTGAAACAGTGGGTAATAGCGTCGATAGGCATCGACGACGCTGTCAACGTCCGCAAACTGAACCATGTCGATCAGGAAAGTATAACGCTCGTAGTTCTCCGGACTCAGGACGAGCGAGTCGTCGTCGCTGTTGCTGTCGACCGTGAAGGCTCCTGCGATTCTGCCGACCGGGCGTATGCGTTCCGCGACGTGCGAGCGTGGCAGATTATCTATCGTTGCTACAAATCGACCGATCAGCATCTCACTGGCAAGCAACTCGTCCAGCGCGTCTCCAAAGATGCCGACCAACTCAAGTTTCAGGTACGCATCCAGATCGTCGAGAGGTGGTAATGGCACCAGGTCGCGGTCCTCTGTGGAGGGTGGGGACAATTCCAAAGGATGGATCGGGCCGGTTTGTGGCACGTCCTCGACAACGTCGTTAGCAGGCGGTGCGCTCACAGTTTCGGCGGCGGGTGGAGTCAATTCCTGCCAGTAGTACCAAAGACCGCCCGTTGCGGCGGCGACGACCAGCAAGATAACTAACCAGATGTTGTTAGACTGTTTCATTGCTCATACTCCTGTTCGCACATACCGCAAGAGCTGGTGGTTTGCCGTAATGGTTCGGGACAGACCTTTGGGCGAGTATTTCCACATCAGTAGATAATAGACTACCAGCAAGATAAGCCTATGAAAAAGAGCCATATTTACTCCTTCGCTGACGGTGATGGCAAAGACAAGAAACTGCTCGGTGGCAAGGGCGCAAATCTCTGTGAAATGACGCAAATTGGCATCAATGTGCCGCCCGGATTCGTTATTACGACCGAGGCTTGCCTCGATTACTTGCACAAGGAGGAATTGCCAGCCGGATTGATGGCGTCGATCAAAGATGAGATTGGCAAACTCGAGGCGCAGACGGGCAGAACCTTCGGCTCAGGGCTGGATCCATTGCTGGTTTCTGTGCGGTCCGGGTCCGCAATGTCGATGCCCGGCATGATGGATACGATTCTGAATCTGGGCCTGAACAGCGAAACGCTGCTTGGCCTGATCGAGCAGACCGGCGATGAGCGATTCGCTTATGACGCGTATCGCCGCTTCATCCAGTTATTCGGCAAAGTTGCTTTCGGTATCGACGACGAAAAGTTCGATGAACACTTCGACGAGATAAAAGAGCGGGTTGGCGTCAAGGCGGATGTTGCGCTTGAGGCTGATCATCTCAAAGAAATATGCGATGCCTTTCTGGCTGTGGTTCGGCGCGAAACCGGCAAGGAATTCCCTAGCGATGTAATACTACAATTGCAACTTGCGGTTGAAGCGGTATTCCACTCCTGGATGGGCAAGCGTGCGGTGGATTATCGCCGCGAGTTCCATATCACCCCTGAGATGGCAAACGGCACTGCGGTAAATGTGTGCAGCATGGTGTTTGGCAACATGGGTGATGACTGTGCAACAGGTGTCGGTTTTACGCGTAATCCGGGCACCGGCGAAAACGAAATGTTTGGTGAATACCTGACCAATGCACAGGGCGAAGACGTGGTTGCAGGAATTCGCACGCCAAAACCACTGCAGCAAATGGATGCCGAAATGCCACTGCAGTTCTCGCAGCTTGTGGAATTGCGCAACAAGCTTGAATCGCATTACCGGGAAGTGCAGGACTACGAATTTACGATTGAAAAAGGCACGCTGTACTGCCTGCAAACGCGCAATGGGAAAATGAATGCAGCGGCGATGGTCAAGACGTCCGTTGACATGTATCGCGAAAAACTAATCTCCCGCGATCAGGCATTGTTGCGCATCGACCCTGAGTTGCTCGAGCAGCTGCTGCACCCGAGCCTGGATCCGGACTGCGCTGTAGAAGCCATCGCAACCGGCTTGCCGGCATCGCCGGGCGCCGCCGCAGGTAAGTGCGTCTTTGATGCAGATGTGGCGGAGAAACTTGGCAAGTCCGGCGAGAAAGTCATTCTTGTCCGCGAAGAGACACGGCCCGAGGATATTCACGGCTTTTTCGCGGCCGAGGGTATTCTGACAAGCCGTGGTGGCAAGACGTCTCACGCCGCCGTCGTTGCCCGGGGCATGGGAAAACCCTGTGTTGCCGGCGCTGAAGGCATCAATGTCGACGTTCGCCTGCGAATAGCGAACGTCGGTGAGCACATAATTCATGAGGGTGACGTCATAACTCTCGATGGCGCGACCGGGAGCGTGTATCTCGGCGCGATTCCGACCCTGGAAGCGCTGTTTTCTGAAGACCTTAAAGTCCTGCTGGGCTGGGCGGACGAGGTTTCGCGCATGAAGGTGATGGCCAATGCCGATACACCCGACGCGGCGAGAAAAGCGCGTGAATATGGCGCAATGGGAATTGGTCTGTGCCGAACAGAAAGGATGTTTAACGCGAGTGATCGGCTACCCATCGTGATTGACATGATTCTCGCGACTAACACTGCGGACAGACAAGCAGCGCTGGACAAGTTACTGCCGATTCAACGCGCCGATTTTGTCGAATTGTTTTCGGTGATGTCGCCGGATCCGGTAACGGTGCGTTTGCTCGATCCGCCGATGCACGAGTTCCTGCCAACTGATAGGCAGCTGCGAGGCGAAATAGAGAGACTGCGGCTCTACCGTGACATCGTGCGTGGCCGACAAACCGCGTTGGCTTCAATTGAGCATGTGGCACCCTTGCCGGAAGCGTTCAGCGAACTGAGCGAAGAGCATGTCACTGACGCATTGAACAAGAAAGAACGGATGTTGCAGAAAGTCCGCGAACTCCAGGAGACAAACCCGATGCTTGGGCATCGTGGTGTTCGACTGGGCATTACCTACCCGGAAATATACGCCATGCAAATCAGGGCGATTCTGGAAGCCGCCATGGAGTGCGCCCAGAAAGGTATCAAGGTGCAACCAGAGATCATGGTGCCGCAAGTCATCACGACACAGGAGGTGATGCACGTGCGGCGTACAATCGATCAGTTGCGGGAGCAGCTGGAGCAGGACACCGGAACAGAGCTGACCTTCAAATTTGGCACGATGATCGAAACGGTGCGTGCATGCACGAGGGCAGCACAGTTGGCGGACGATGTTGAGTTCTTCTCGTTCGGAACTAACGACCTCACTCAGGCGGTTTTCTCGTTCTCGCGAGAGGACGCGGAGAATAAATTCCTGCCGATGTACAACGACTCCGGAATTTTACAGGACAACCCATTTGAAGTGCTGGACACTAACGGTGTCGGCCATTTAATCACCATGGCGGTGCAAAGCGGCAGAAGCGTCCGCGACAACCTCAAGATAGGTATCTGCGGCGAACAAGGCGGTCACCCCGAGTCAATTCAATTCTGCCATGACGCGGGGCTGGACTATGTGTCGTGTTCGGGGCCGCGAATTCCGATTGCGCGATTGGCGGCTGCATGCTCGAGTTTGCGCGACGAAAATATAGTGACGCTGCCCTATCGACGGAGTTCGGATAAACGCCGATCAACCTGATTGCCCTGCGGCAAGCTGTAGTTCCGCGAGGCGGGCATACAGTGAATCACGTTGTACAAGCTCGTCGTGAGAGCCGATGTCCACGATTTCGCCATGATCCATCACGACAATGCGGCTTGCTTTAAGCACCGTTGCCAGTCGATGGGCAATGATGATCGTTGTGCGACCCTCCATCAGATGTTCCAGGGCGTTTTGCACAGCTCTCTCGTTTTCCGCATCGAGAGAGCTGGTTGCTTCGTCAAGTAACAAGATGGGCGGATCTTTGAGGATGGCTCGGGCAATTGCGATGCGCTGTCGTTGCCCGCCGGACAGCCGCGTTCCGCGTTCACCCAGAAATGTCTCGAAGCCTTCGGGGAGCTGGCAAATAAAGCCTTCGGCTGCTGCCGCCACTGCGGCATCTTCTATCGCCTGGTCATTGGCGCCGGGACGGCCGTAACGTATGTTTTCTCTTGCGCTGGTACCGAAAATTACCGTGTCCTGTGGGACCAGTCCGATGCGTGCGCGCACGGATTCGGGCGTCACTTTACTGATGTCGACACCGTCTACCTTGATGGCACCGGAATCCGGGTCGTAGAAGCGCAACAACAACTGAAACAACGTGCTCTTACCGGCTCCGGACGGACCAACGATTGCCAGCGTCTCACCACTGGCAACGTCAAGGTCGAAATTGTTAATGGCGAAACTGTCGGGTCTTGATGGATAGCGAAACACGACATTCTCAAACCGGAGTCGCCCATCACTCGACTGAGGTAATTGCAACGCGTTCGGTGGTGCGACGATGCTGGGCTTTGTTTCGAGCAATTCAACCAGGCGCTCCATGGCACCGGCAGCGCGCTGAACTTCACCCCACATTTCGCTGAGCCCGGCCGCGGAAGCGGCGACGAAGATCGTATATAAGAGGAATTGTCCGAGTTGGCCGCCTGTCATCTCGCCGGCCATGACCGATTTAGTGCCGATCCAGAGGACAAAAGTTAC
>Ga0255052_10003744_pt1 | contig 10456 bp, 16 predicted proteins | sample JV7_2_21_MG_FD_188632 | JGI IMG/M metagenome (GOLD analysis project Ga0255052, IMG submission 188632) | Seawater microbial communities from Jervis Inlet, British Columbia, Canada - JV7_2_21 | ecosystem: Environmental > Aquatic > Marine > Inlet | place: Canada: British Columbia | collected...
TTTGGACATTCGTTCTCCTATAAAAGGCTTCAGCCAAGGACGGGCTCTCTTTAACTACCCGTAAATCGCTTCAGCCAATCCGAATGGCTCGTCATGAGCACCTTCTTGTCTTCTATCTTACCAGGGGTTCCCGGTAATGTCAAATGATCAATTATTAAATGATCTATCTTCTTTTATATATGATATGAAATTCGGTAGGAGTCTTATGTAGGCATGTCTGGTTCTAGGATCCAGTTCTGTTTCTCTAATTCTTCAAGAGCCACAGGTGCAATTGCTTTGTCTTTTACCTGTTGAAGCATTAGGCGGGCGACCTGCTGGATCTCTTGTTGTGCATGTGGAGATAGGCGATGCCTCATATAGTTCGCAAAAGACCTTAGATTAAAGATACTTACACGTTCGACCATAGTGCCTACTGGTACCTGTGCTCTCCATACCTCTCTAACTCTTTTGAACTCAGCATTGGTGATTAGCTTATCTTTCTCAGCTTCCTTTAGAAAGTTAACACCCATTCTATAGTTGTTGGCTGCTATCTCACAAGAGTTGAGGTACATCTCTAATAGATCCAGCTCGCAAAATTTTGCATCATGACCCAAAGCTCTGGTCCATCGTTCTTTTATATCTCCCCCTGATGCCTTGTCAAAGAGATCCTGTACATCATCTGGAATGTCATAGTAATCAGTGGGAATGGTTCTATAACGTCCTGAGAGGCCGTTGTGTGTAGCTATACGGTGTGTCATATGCTGTCTGTCGGTGAAGATAGGTAGGCGAATCCAGAACCTCATTACAACTGATTCAAAGGGTGTGCCGTGGCCTGATTTGGCCATCATCCTCACAACCCTTGCCACCTCTTCATCTGTTTTATCTTGTTGTTTTGCTTGGCCATATGAGGAGGTCCAAGCTGCCTCCGCAATCCTTCTATCTGAACCCATGCAATCCTGTAGTTCAACCTGTATCTGTTCTAATCCCATTATTGTCCCTTCCTCTTCTCATCTTTTTCAATTGTTTTCTTAAATAGATACCCACTAGCCGCATGAAAAATCACAATACCTTCTGGCTTCATAAACCCTGGAGCTGCTTGACTTCCCATAGCATTAAGATCTGACAAAGTTTTTTCAATCATAAGAGTATCGAACATTCCCTGATATAAAACTGGAACAACATCACAGCAAGACGGTCTGATATCTGGATCACTCCATCTGTGAGTATTGAATAAAGAGAATCTCTTCTCCTTTAGATCATATCTTCGACCAACTCCCTGACCCCACCATTCTCCGAAATGCCTTCCAGGTCCAAGCTTCAGAAGTTCTTCTTTATTCTCTTCAACCCATTTCGCAAAGCCGAAGTTATCATCACCTGGCTTGATGTATCTATTTCTACTTCCTGCCTGGACTTGATTGTCGTCAGTTATATAGACTTGAGCATTAGTGCCATCTATTTTTTCAGTGACAACACACTCTCTTGAGAGTCTGGGGATTTTTGAAAACGATTCAAATTCTTGTTCAGATTCCATTAGCTCTCCTCGTCATCCATAATAAGATCTGGTAGATTGTATCTACCATGTTTTTCATCATAATCGTAGTCGAATTTAGCAAGCTCAAGCTTACTAACAAACTCTTTCGCTTTAACGGTTAGCCTATCACCCTTCCATACTGTAAACACAGGACTAAGGTCACCTTTGTCTTTATACTTCTTGACATGTTCTTTGTACATATTAATGACATCTTTTTTCTCAGTCATTTCTGCACAACATACGCGATCATCTTTATCTTCACTGTTCCAAGCACCATACTGTACTATATACATCTATTTCCCCTTCTTTCCTAAGCACTCAAGCTTCCAATGTTCGGCATTGATTTTATGTTTCGGAAGACATATTTCACATAAAGGTCCATCAAGACATATTTCACAGTACTTTAGTTCATCCCAGGTAACACAGTCGATGTCTGCGTTACAGAAATAACAGAATTCAAATACTCTCTTGAGGACCATGTTTCCCGAAGTTGTCTTTATGACTATGTGTTATTAACATTGTTCTATAGTTCCAACGCTTCAGAAATAACTCTGTATCGTTAGGTATATCTATAGATAGGTCAATACCAGTGTACGGTTGGACAGTGTATTGTTCACTCATAAGATCATGAAGACAGATCCTTAACGGTTCGTCTTCATCATTAAAATATGTGAACTTAATGGTTTTCACCTGTTGTCTCCGTCTCCGTGTATCTTATTTCTATCCATGCGCTTTTGTAGCTTCTCTATGTTTGTACGAGCCACTACTTCTAGTGATGTACCTAGTTCACGAGATAAAGCAGATAGATACCACAAGACATCACCTAGTTCCTTGATAAGCATTTGCCTTCTTTGTTCGGTAAGCACACCAGCGTCATCCCTAATCATCTTCTTAACCTTCTCAGCGATCTCCCCTGCCTCACCAACTAGTCCAAGTGTTGGGTAGATGGGGTTGTTTCCTTGATCAGGATAGACGGCAGTTACTTCAGCGGCGTCATCATATTCTTTAAAGTCCATTATAGTACCTCTGTCATTAGTTGAGCTATCTCTGAACGCTCACATTTAAGTAGTTCTATTGAGGAACATAGTGGGCTATCTAAAATCTTCTCATGTTGAGTGAGCTTATATAGTCCAGTATCTTTCACTTCAATGTTCCTATCTCTTTGTGTTAAATCACCCATAAGGATCAACTTACTACCTTCACCTATACGAGTGCATATGGTCTTCATCTCGTGTTGATCGAGAACCTGTACTTCGTCAGCTATGATAAGGCTATTCTTAAATGAAGCACCTCTCATTAACTGTAGTGGTATGTACTTAATAACACCTTTACTCTCCATACCCTCTATATAAATGTGCCCATTACTACCTACGAGTTCTTCCATGTTGCACTTGAAGTTGATTGTATATGGGTCAAACTTTTCTTTAACGTCACCAGGCATGGCTCCTAAACCAATCTTTCCCACTACATCCATGGGTTTAGTAAGGATTAGTCTTTTATATATGTTCTCTTCCATGATTTGGTGAAGGGCTACAGCCATAGCACAAATAGTTTTGCCGCTACCGGCAATACCTGTAACTATACTAAGGCTAATACGAGGGTCAGCTAGCTGAGAAAGCAGCATAGCCTGTTCTTTATTTCTAGATTCTATGCCATATAGTTTAGTGGGGGTTTGAATACGGTATAGTGTTGTGTTGTCTGGGGCTATGCGTACTAAGGCAGACTGAGTATCTCCAGCCTTGAGCACCAGGCATTGATTCGGGTAGAGTTTCTTTTTTACTTTAAGGCTTTTTACATGTAGTTTCTTATCCTTGTGAAGCTTGTCAATATTGGTCGACGTCGTTTGAATAACGGACACACCAGTATGTTTCTCCATGTGTTATATTCTCCTTTTTAGTCTTCAAGTATAGGTGCAGGTTTCTTCTTCTTACCGCGTTTAGCAGGTAACTTCAGCTTTTTAATAAATCTATCTTTGATTTGTAACCTATGTGCTCCACCAAGGTAGAAGCCAGCAGCAGCAGTGTGACCACCACCACCATTTAGTGCAGCAATCTTCGATACATCAACTCCATCTCGTCCTCTAAGGCTTGCAGTATTCGCTTCTGGATTAAGCATAATAACAGCATCCAAATCTGATGGATGGTTATTAAGAAGGTGATGGCCTAATTCAGAAATGTACTTAATACCTATTACTATCCCTACCTTCAAACCATTAGCCTCATGTAGGGTAACATCGTTTAACTTTTGAGCAAAGTACTCTTCTTTCTTAAGCTTATCAATGCTTAAGATAGTCTCATGAATATCATCTAACTTAACTCTACTATCATCTAAGAACTTCTGAATAAAGAAGTCTGTGCTAGTAAGTGAGTGTAGGTCAGCAAACTTTTGTGACATTGGATTCTTATGGATCCACCTGTCGTAGTCATCAATCATGCGAGCCATACCTTCATACTCAGCAATCTCGCTGTGTTGTAGTAGGTAATGATCCCATACCATTAGTGTACCACACGCACTACCTGCTGTGGTGTCTGCTTTCTTGACGCTGATCTTAGCCCAGGGATACTGAGCCAAATGAATAGCTGTCTTGTGATGATCTAACAATACTACATCTCCACGCTCATCAAGCAGCTTCGCGTGTTCCTCATCGACACCAACATCAGCAAACAATAGGTGACCAGAATATGTAGCACATAATTCTTTGACGGTCTTGTTGACACTCTGTGGGCCAACGAATCTAATGTTTTCTCTAAGGCCACCCATCATAAGAAAAAGGATAGCGCATCCTGCACCATCCATACAATTCTTATGGGTGATTAATATTGTATCTTTCAAAATGTTTACTCCCTTATGATGAGCAATTCTTTTCTATCCATGTTAACACATTCTACACGAGTTGCAAGATCGGTAATCTCATTCACTATATCTCGTGCTTGATTTCTTAACCGCTCTGCTTCGTATATCATGTCTGTTAACGTGGTGTTTACATTAAGACCAACTACTCGCTCTATCTTGGTTATTTTTTCTATAAGATATTTCATTGCTGGTTCGTCTAACCAAGCAACACAATAGCTTGCTCCACCAACATTTATATTAGCGTTGTGGATGCGATAGTTATTGTCATACATTTGTGTCTCTTGTCCTATGTCTATCTGATTATTTGGATCAAAGTAATCTGTCCAGATATTCTCAGAACGGAAACAATTTTCCATCTCGTCCATACGAATGGTTAAATTCTCTATAGATTGTCGTAACCTACTGACCTCTTCTACAATTTGTGTGTTAGTCATCTTCTAGTAGAATCTCTTTATTATCGTCTAAGGAATATTGCTTAGTACGATTCGCTAAGGCTTTAATTTCTTTCATAGTAGTCTCTTTAAACTCATCTACCTCTAGCCTAGCTTGCTTTAAATAGTCTATAAAATCACTGGCTTCTTTGTGAACAGCACCACATAATCTACGAGTAGACTCAAGCGATTCTTGCATTTGTTCTGGTGCATCTTCAGGTAAGTTACCAAACTTAGTCACAAGTCGACACATAACGTCAAGCTTAATGAGGTGACCTTCCAGCATCTCGACTCGCTTAGTCAGAGAAGATTTTACGGACTTTTTCTTTGATTTCCTTAAAGGCATCTGGATTCGCTTTTAAATATCCTACAGTGTTAAGTTCTCCCTGTCCAATCATATCTCCATCATACTTATACCAAGCCCCTGCCTTCTCTATGATGCCTTCGGCAACAGCTGCTTTTAAGATATCAGCAACCCCATCAATACCTTCACCATATATAATGTTGAATCGGGCTTCTTTAAATGGTGGACCTACCTTATTCTTAACTACTTTTACTCTGGTCTCAGCACCAATTACACTGTCGGAGTCTTTGATTGCACCCGTCCGTCTAATATCAAGTCGTTGAGATGAATAGAATTTTAAAGCATTACCTCCAGGTGTAGTCTCTGGATTGCCAAACATGACACCAATCTTCATTCTAATTTGATTAGTAAAGATAACACATGTATTAGATTTGTTGATAGTTGGACTAAGAATTCTAAGTGCTTGCGACATCAGTCTACTGGTTTGACCCATACTGTTGTCTGTTACTTGCTTCTCCATCTCTTCGTCTGTAGACATACTCGCTACAGAGTCTGTTACTATAACACCAACCGTACCAGACTTAGCTAAAGTAGCTATAGTTCTAATAGCTTCACTACCACTGTTGGGCTGTGAAATAATGAGTTTATCCAAGTCGACACCCAAAGCCTGTGCATATGCAGGGTCAAGCGAGTGCTCCATATCGATGAAAGCACCTTTAAGTCCAAGCTTCTGTGCATTGGCAAGGATATGTAAGCACAGTGTAGTCTTACCGCTCGACTCAGGACCAAAGATTTCAATGACCCTTCCTCTCGCTACACCACCTACACCAAGTGCTCTGTCTAGACTAATAGATCCAGTAGAAATCACATCTAAGTTCTTGAGTCTAGCCATCTTATTAAGATAGCCTACAGCTAAATCATTATTCTCACGCTTACAGATCTCACTCATAGCCAGTTCAAGAACTTGTTCCTGGCTTTTATTGAGATCTATTTCGTCTCCACTTCCTTTTTTCTTACGAGCCATATACTTTTGCCAATCCTTCCTTGACCATGCGTTGATTGAGATTGACTCCATCAGCATATAAGACACCAAGATATCTACCGTACTTACCTGTAGATCCTGACTTGATAGTCTTTATAGACACAACCTTAGCTTGAACTAGCTTTTCTTCTAGCCAGCTCTTCGCAGCATACCCTCGCAGCTTTTCTGCTGCATCTCTTGTTCTTGTCTCTGGTGCGTCGATACCGTCAAGGCGTACTCGAATCTTACGATGAGTACTGAATCCTAAGTCAACTAAGACATCAACAGTATCTCCATCTACCACTCTTAGTACTTCTACTGACCGCACAAAATCATCTGTGACATCAGGAAGTTTACGTTTAATCTGTACCATTACTCTATTGCCTCCGTTAATATAGTGGCTAATTTTTGATACTCTGTCAAGGCACTATTAATTAGTCCCTCTAAATCTCCACTCTTAGCTGTGATGATCGCATTGAATTCACTGTCAGGAATAGAGTTTTGTTCAGCTTCACTAGCGTGACCAGCCACACCGCCTTGTGCGCCAGGTCCTTTGTCACGGACTAGCTTCCAAATAACTCCACCCTTTTCTTGAATAGCTTTCACCTCATTTTCAAATCTTACATCAGTTATAATAGTAACTTCAGTAGGATCAAAAGTTTTATCATACGCACGTGCCCAGTAGTCGATCCATGTATTATCGTAGATCAACTTACGGAAAGCATCAGTACCCAGTACTTGTAAGATATATCTTGGTGTTACATCATACCTTACATCAACCTGCTCTTTAAGATCGCCGTTTACCTGCGCTTCCGACAAGTCGTAAACCATCCTTGCGACTGCTTTTAGTGGTGCGGCGAACGACATTCTTCTTCCCCTGTACCGGCTTAGAATCGCGTCTGCTACTGTGTCCTTTCCGCTTCTTGCTTTCCCTAATAGTCCTATTAACATTCTTTCCTCCTAAATATTTCTTAACGTCTACCCACTTGAAGAACACTTCATCAGCACAACCAAGTACCCAACCGCTAATCGTTTTAAGTGAACCCTTAGACATAATGACAACAGGAATACCATGTTCACGAGCATAGCCCACCTCATGAATAGTACCACCTCTTGCGTATTCATCCCAGTATACCAGTACCATATCAGAATATTTAATCACTTTCAGGTCAAAATCAATCAGGTCCTGCATGATACTCTGATAAGCATCTAATGTTTTCATAGTTTTAAGTTTATGATACGTCGAACCCTTAACGCCTCGACGTTTAAAGATGGTAGTCTCTTTTGTACATGGGTTATGTACATTCCATCCTTCTTCTAGTAGCCACTTCTCTGCTCGTTGTCTCCAGCCCACACCAAAATCAGGTGAGTTCTCCATACCTCCGGCGAGATATATCTGTGGCTTTCTCCTTTTAAATTTATTCATTGTTCTCCTTTCGTAGTCTCTTCGTCTATGTCTTGACTACCGCACTCTCCACATTCTATATGAGAATAGTATATCTCTCGGAACTCTATCTCTTTATTATTATACACTTCAAACCCATCATCCTCATCACACTCTTCTACTTCAAGAGGGATAGCAACATTACCATCTATGATCTTCTTAAAGAAGAGTGGATTACCACATGATCTGCAAAAATACTTACTCATCCTCTTCGTCATGCATACTCTCAAGTCCAGTTGGAACGTCATGCATCTTGGGATTAGCATATGGACCAACCAGATCATTTGTGTCTAGTATTCTATCAGCAAAGTTTAACTTTACCATTTCCTCTGCAGTAAAGATAGTGTCTTGACTACAGAGTTGTTCAATGTGAGCTAGGCGAATTCCTTTAATACCTCGCTTGGCATTGATTTTTGTTGCACCCTTAGGTAGTTTGGAGTTGATGATGTCTGCGACCACATCAACATCTATCTTAGGTTCACCATCTTCTTCTTCGTGTAACCTATCTAAGTATATCTTATACATTCTGGGAAGACAGATCTTATGTTCATACTCTACCCAGTTCTTTACTGTCTTAGGTGTACCACTTTCTGCCATCTCTCCATCATGAATCATGTAGTGACCATTAGGTGCTGTGATACGTAGGTCTCCAGCTTGAAAGATTAAGGACGTCATGGATCTTGCGTGACTCATATTGATAACGGTGATATGGTTCTTAGCATGCTTGATAGCATCATAGATAGCCATACCGTGTGAGTAATCGCCACCACAACTATTCATAATGATAGTGATAGGTTTGCGGCCACCCTGGGCATTACTATCTAGTACATGTATCCCCATAATGACACGACGAGCTGTGTTCCAATAGATACCGGGTTCTTCTGCAGTATCACTCCAAGCCTCATCTACTGAGTCATCATCTCTAATCCCACCCAAATAAATTGTGCGGGTAGGTAAATAAATACCTAGTTGGAAGAGACGATCTATGTCTTCCTTAATAATTGCTGGCATATAACTCCCTTTATCCTCTCCAACGATTTAGTTCCGTTGATTGCGCATCCGCTCTCCTCTTAACCTCTAACTTCTTATTAATACCTGCTCTTAGGTAGTCAATACTTAACGGTTGTCCATTTACATTAAGGGCCTGTACTACTTCTTTCAATGTGCAACCCACTACCTTATCTGTATCTTCTTCTAACTTATCGCCCGTGATTGGATCTCTCAGTAATGCTCTATCTATTTCTCCATTCCCAAATAAGAAATTATAAGCACTCTGAAAACCTTCACTCTCTCTCGCTACGGGATCATCCGCTGAACTAATAAAATCTTGTACAGCTATTTCTATTATAGCACAAAGTAGTGCCCTTTCACCAACGTTGATTTTATCTCTCATTACCATAGCTTACACCTCACATGTACCGCTCTTACATCCTTCCTCTGCACTACCGAAAGTGATGTAGTCGTTATCCTCTATCCATTTCTTCCATACATCTTCTGGAACTGGCTGTTGAGGGGAGTCTTTACGTGAACCCTCTGGTAACATTGTAAACCCCTTAAGCCTTGGGAAATACTCCTTTAATAACTGTTTCACCTGTTCTATGGTAACCTTTCCCTTTCTAAAGTTTACCGTCTTTGATACTGCACTGTCAACCCAATGTTGTACCGCCGCCTGAATATAGAAATGATTCTCCAAAGGTATATCAGCAGCTTCTTCGAACAATTCAGCTTTGTTTGTATTATATATTTCTAACCACAATGGATCAATGACATTACATGTATCGTACTGTATCTTATTGCCTTTGAATGTGTAGTTATATCTTCGCTTCATCGCCTTAGCAATGCATGGCTCTAAACCAGGGGATGTCTGAGCGGCTATGGAGATGGTACCAGTGGGCGCAATACTGGTTAGACCACAGTTACGTATGCCGTACTCTAGAATGTTGTCCTTGAGCTTCCTAGGGAGCCTCCTACAGAATCCAGTCTCTACAAATTTCTCCCTGTCCAGGCCCTCGAACTGCCCCTTCTCTTTGGCTAGTTCTACACTCTCCCAATAGGCTGTAATGGTTATGTTCTTCATGACCTCAGCTAGTAGTTCTCCGGCCTTCTCTTTATCAGAGTACTTGACACCCTTCCTGATGAGGAAGTGATGAGCACCCATGATACCAAGACCTAACTTTCTAAGCTGTTGGTTGGTTCTTTGGATCGTACTGTTGGGCCACGTGGTTATATCATATGCATTGTCTAACATTCTTACAGATGTTCGAACGACATCCTTTAAGAGGTTCCAGTTCACCCTACCATTTGGCATAACAAACTTAGCAATGTCATATGAACCCAGATCGCAGCAACCATTAGGTATGTGTGGTAGTTCTCCACACGGATTGGTGCAGCAAATCTGTGACATATAACTAATGTTAGAGTCAGCCTGCATTAGGTCTCTATTAATGAAACCAGGCTCTCCATTTTTTAGCATGTTCCCTATGGCAAGGTCTACGATATCAGATAGCTTTACCTTTGCGTATACTTTACCACCATGTTCAAGTTCTATTTCATAGTTAGGATCATCCAAATGCTTAACGAACTCGTCAGTATTGTCAACAAGAATAGAAATGTTAGCAGCGCTAACAACTCCATCCTGCTCTTTAGATTTAATAAACTCAATAATATCGGGGTGCTTTAAGGTCTGCCCGAATAGGAGTGCTATACCTCTATTCTTGCCACCACTAATACTATACTTGAGAGCGTCTATACTCTGCATAAATGCAACGCTACCATTAGTAGCTCCACCTACCCCATGGATTGCGGCAGAACGGGGTCTTACTTTATCAAAGGCAAGACCTACCCCACCTCCCATGGCCATAATTTCTGTGGTTGTTGCTAGTGTATCAGCCCA
>Ga0255052_10003745_pt1 | contig 10455 bp, 12 predicted proteins | sample JV7_2_21_MG_FD_188632 | JGI IMG/M metagenome (GOLD analysis project Ga0255052, IMG submission 188632) | Seawater microbial communities from Jervis Inlet, British Columbia, Canada - JV7_2_21 | ecosystem: Environmental > Aquatic > Marine > Inlet | place: Canada: British Columbia | collected...
GGTCCATACGGGTTCATAGCTACGACTGTGGTGATCTGCGCAATACCGGGTCCATCATTCAGCACGCCATCGCCGGCTTTCAATGCCGCGCCACCACCCTGGCTGTGGCCCGAGAGGCCGATCTTCGATGTGTTGACCGCGCCGTAGTAATCGCTATCCGGGTCATGGCTTTCATCGATCAGCCATTGCAGGCACTGCAAAATATCCGGCGCCCGAGCCGACCACTGGTTGGCACCGATGACCAGGTAGTCCCCGGCTTCCGCCCAGAAAAACAGCCCACTGACGTAATTCTCAATCTGGTCCGCCCCAAAGACATTGCCCTGACCCCAACCGTTCGTCCAGCCGATCACCTCGAATCCGCCATTTGGTATTTCAGCCGGCTTGCCATCGCCCTCCCATGGCCGGATGACCGTGCAGTCCAGGCGGTGGTTCCCCTGCGAGTGTCCGATGATCGGATCGTCCCGGGACGTCTGGGCAAAAACTGAAGCAGAGACTGTCAGTAGAAATAGTACGAATGTTGATTTGGTGGCTGAAATCGATTTCATGTGAAAAGTCCCTGTATTAGAGGTTGTTGGTTATTATTGAGATGCGATCCAGGCGATCGTATTCTTCCTGACTGATTTTCATTATAACTGGCCCGGCGGGACGTGCGAACCGTCAGGTTTCAGGATCAGTCAATTTAGTCAACAATGGCACCGTTCGCCAAAGCGTGGCCGAATTCGACTCGTGCAAGCTATACTTCTCATCACAACACATGACAAGAAGGCGGGAGAATAATTCTTGGAAGTCGTCGGGGAGTCGATCTGGCTGACAGAGGGAGAGATAGTCAATTTCTATGGCTTCCCTTATCCAACCCGAAGCGTCATTGTGAGACTAGAAGACGGGAATCTCTGGATTTGGTCCCCCGTAAGACTCACTCCGGCACTGCAAGGGGAGGTCGACACTTTGGGTCGCGTCAGCCACCTCGTTAGCCCGAACAAGATCCATCATTTGTACCTGCCGGAATGGCGGGCTGCATATCCTGATGCAAAACTGTGGGGGCCTGCCTCGACCATTCGAAAACGGTCAGATCTGTCTTTCTACGGAACGCTGGGCGAGTCAGCTCCGACGGCCTGGCGACACGAAATCACTCAGTTCTGGTTTTACGGTTCTTTTGCGCTGGACGAAATTGTTTTCTTCCACCATCCTTCACGCACGGCAATCCTTGCAGATCTGTCGGAAAATTTCGGTGACGAATTTTTATGCGAGCATTGGAGCCGCTGGAAGCGGCCGATTGCCAGATTCTGCAAAATTACAGTCGGATACGGTTACGCGCCATTAGAGTTGCGCCTCAGCTGGTGGAATCGGAAGCCCGCTCGCGAAGCGATGGCGGCCCTCCTTGAGTTGAACCCGACGCAGGTAATCATGGCCCACGGAGAGTGGCAACGGGAGAACGGTAGAGCCTACCTCGAGCAGGCCTTTGCATGGCTTTTGCCGCAACAACCGAGATTCAAATAAGCTGACACGTAGCTTTGCGTAATTTCCCGGCGTTCAGCCTGTCCGTCGATTCACGCTCGCCGATCGGGGCATCAGGCAGACGCGCTGGCCAGCCATTGCGTGAATGCCAGCCAGGGGCCAGTTGTCACCAACGCATCTCTAAAGCTCGAAATGGCCAATACAGCGGCGCCCGTAAAATAGACAGGGTGCACGAGACCCTTGCGCGCCAAGTCATGGATCATGGCAATGATGATCGGCGACAGCCACAAGAGGACGAAAGCCAGATGTAACATCGGGGTGCCCAGCCCAATTGCCCGAAAGACTGCAGCAACAATGAGGTTCGTAGTAGCAACAACCATCAGACGCTTGTGAATTTCTGGCCGCCGGCGATAGACAATGGCAGGCACAAAAAAAGCAGCGAATATCACCATATCCAGTACCGGCCAGATTTCAAATTGCCGCGCCGGTTCGACCAGTCTCCTCGCGCCGTCATTTCTGTTGCTTTGTGACTAATTCCTGTTCATAACCACTAGCAACTTTGATCGATTGGCGGCTGGCGAGAATTTTTTCCCGAGGCCGGGCCTACCAGACGCTTTGCAGAAGCTTTTTGTTGGAGGGATCGCTCTTCGCCAGTGCGGCGATCCTGGGGTTCTTCCAGGGGTATCCGGCGGATTCCTGGAGGAATCGAGTCCCCGCGGCTGTCTGTACCCGTCTTTTGGCGGGTTTGGCGATACTGTTGTTAACTCTTCGGTACATGGCAGACGATAACGTGTTCGATAAAAAATGAATAAAGCACTTTGTCGCTATAGTACGTTGCCGTCCTATTCGAACCACCGGCAAAAAGGCGCAATTTGGACTGGCCGAAGGAACGGTCACGAGTCACATAATGGCCAGCAGTTGACGAACACCGCTAAACCCGACCAGAATCGCGGTTTGCCTACCGATTACTGAAAAGAGGATCCGGCTTTTGACGATGAAAACGATTGGCCTGATAGGGGGTATGAGTTGGGAAAGCACAGTTGGTTATTACCGGCAATTGAACGAAGGCGTCAAGCGCGAGCTGGGCGGACTGCATTCGGCGAAGATCGCGATGTACAGCGTCGACTTCGCTCCGATCGAAAAGCTGCAAAATAGTGGTGACTGGATCACTATGGCGATCATGCTGGTCGATGCCGCGAAAAAAATCGAAGCGGCCGGTGCCGATTTCCTGCTGATCGGTACGAATACGATGCACAAGGTTGCCGACGACGTCGCAGCAGCCATCGACATCCCGCTTCTGCATATTGCGGATGCGACGGCAGAGGTGCTGCTTGAAGACGGTATCGAGACGGTCGGACTCCTGGGCACGGCGTTCACGATGGAGCAGGACTTTTACAAAGTTCGGCTGGCGGAAAAGTACGATCTAACAGTGATGGTTCCCGGCAAAGACGAGCGTGCGATCGTACACCGCATGATTTACGAGGAGCTGTGCCTGGGCACAATCAATGAGCAGTCGAAGAAGCTGTTGCTGGATATTATCAGCAGGCTGGGAGAGGCGGGAGCGCAGGCGGTCATCCTCGGTTGCACCGAGTTAGGATTGCTGGCGCACCAGACAGACACAGCTGTGAAGCTATACGACACGACCGCGATCCACGCGCAAAAGGCGGTTGAGCTGGCGATAGCCGGCAGTTGATCGGAAAAACGCTGCAAGATCTGTTCTCGTTGGAACCGCCGATGGTTGATTTCCACTGCGGGTCGAATGCAGTTAGGTTGCTTCCGTACTCGTAGCAAATGATGTTTGCGAATCAACTGCCACACCGGCCAGTTGCGCTGCTTTTCCTGAGCTCGTCCTTAAGATCCGGGCGCTTGTCGCTTTGCTACTGCCGCCTGGATAGTTGCAATCAATTGCCGGGCAAGCTCCCCGTCGCTATCAAGCGCGGCGTTAAATTCTGTCACCACAAGTCCCACCGATTTGCGGCTTCCCAAAAACACGCCAAGTGCCTCCTGCGCTTGCAACAGGCTGAGCCCTGGTTTGTGAGGAACATCAACGGCCGGAAAATCATCGACGTCAACCACATCAACGTCGAAGTGCACGAGAATATGCTCAGCCCTGCTCTCCAACTCACCCAAGGCCTCCGTGGCTGCGGTGCGCACGTGGTCCTTGATTTGTTCCAGGGGATACCTGGCCATCCGAGTGTCTTGCAGAAGTTTGATTTCCACAGGATCAAGTCCGCCCGCTTGCGGGCTGTATCCGAAAAGCGCGATGTTTCGCTCCTCCAGTAGGGGATAGCGTGGCCCGAAATGGCTTAGTTCGTCCGCACCCTCTCCAAGGATGTGGGCAAGCACCATGCCGTCAAAGATTCCAGAGCTTGTCGTTGCCGGCGTGTTCAAGTCGACATCGCCGTCGACATACGTCATCCCCAAGCTGGCAAAATGATCTGTCAGGGCCGCAAGCACGCCGATCGTAATGGTGCAATCTCCTCCAATAACCAACGGCCATGCGCGATTTTCGATCGCCGCATCGACGGCATTGGCTACCTGTCCGAGGACGCCGAGCACGAGTTCAAGATTCTGCTGCTTCGGGTTCTGCGTATCGGGAGCGTATGCAACCTGAGTCAGGTCACCCAGATCCAAGACTTCATTTCCATCGGATCGCAGGCGCTGCACGAGCCCGGAAGCGCGAAGACACCGCGGAGCCTGCTCCTGGCCAACCTTACGCGCACCGGCGCTCGAAGGGACGCCAATCAAAGCAATCTTGTTTGCGTCAAATACGGATTGGCTCAACATCGTTCCACCTTGCGTTCGCCCATCGAAGACCCAGTCTAAGCTCAGAGCTGCCTGTTACTGCTCCAGTCCCTCGTCAAGCAGCTCTTTGCGAGCAACCTCCATCATGATCAGTACCTGACACGGTGGGAACTGCTCCAAAAGAGATATAGCACGGAAATTCGTCCATTCCGCCACGGGATCGAAGTCTCGGCGCTTTCGAAAGTTGAGTTCCTTTAGTCCAACGAGACATTCTCCCTGCATTTTCGCGTTCGCCACGCTTTTTGCGTCAAGCTGCGTATCGCCGAAGCGCTGTGCTACGTCCGCATACGAGAAGTTCTCGGCCGAAGCCACGGCAAAGAGTTGGAGAGAAACGAGGAGTGCCGCGATCGTTGTCTTGAGTATCATGGATTCAGTCCCCCATTTGATTGACTTTAAGCACGTGTTAGACGTCTTGTTATGCAGTATAGAACACAAAAAATATCCAATTAAACGTCAGAAAACGATCAACACGATCAGGCGTTCGCGGTCGGCAGCAAATTCCTTTTTATCCGGCTGTTGAAGAAAAAGAAGATCACCGGCCAGATCATGAACGGGCCATAGAATGCAAGGCCCGGGTGTAAGTTGATATCGTCAGCGAAGACCACGATTGGCGCATGGACAGCGACAGAGAATGCGAAAGCCATTCGCGACAAATGGCGTGGCAAACGTTTCGACTTGCGCGCGGCATCGTTCTGCCTTATGAAGCGGATATCATTGACGAGGAACGCGGCAGAGAAAGCGGCAAAAAGCAGCGGCGGAATCCACAAGAGGCCACCTTGTGGTATCGACATCACTACACCATAAAGTAGCCACAGCAACACGACGGCCATCAAAAATGTCGTCACCAGCTCTCCGGCAGCCACTCGTGGACTCTTGCTGCGGAGCGCCAGGAAAGCACTACCGACGGTACTGATCGTGATCATGCCGCTAGCGATCGCCATCGGTGCGAACGTGGTAATACTGAATCCAATCGCAGTTGCAGCGGCTACTGCGGCAGCGACAGCAAAGGTCCTGCCCGCAAAAATGTGAGGATTCGTGCCCTTTGTTACTGCTAACGCTATGATTGCGCCGAGAATCCCGGCAATACCCAGAGTGGTATGGAGGAAATAGGCGACAGGATGGAATGGATCCCAAATATTCATGCGTCAGGTCCAATTCTTATTAGTCCATTCAGTATCCTGTATGCCACTGCCTGATTCAATAATTTATTCGGTTTGGATGCTGGATTGTCTGTAACGGGTCGATTTCAGCGTAATGCCACCCTGCCAGGTAGCCTGTAGGTCCCGGTTGAATTGCGAACACAAGACACCAGCATTCGACAATTGGCGCCTGACTCTCAACTTTTGCGCATGAAACAGTCAGGCAAGCTACTACGACACGATGCCATGACAGAGCAATACGGCAGATAGCTGTCCTCGGATACCCTTACGACCGACTTCGGTGCCTTCGGCTTCGGCGGTGTCACGATTCGACAGAAGCCTTCAGACGCGACAAGGCATCGTCCCACTGCACGGAGACCGTGTCGAGGTACGACTGTACTTGTTTTATCGGTTCCGGAACATAGGTGAACTGGCTTTCTCTGCCGACGTTGCTTGAACTGACGATACCGGCTCGTTCGAGTACGCGAAGGTGTTTGGTGACCCCCTGTCTGGTCAGGCCAGTGCCGTCAGTCAGCTGAGCGATTGAACGTGCCTGACCATCATTCAGACGCGAGACGAGATCCAGCCGTGTGGCGTCACCCAGCGCCGCGAACACTGGCGCAGCATCGGCAAGCGGACGACCGGGATCAGGACTCGACATGAGCAGCGATATTCTTGACCTGCTCGTTCCATCCCTGCGTATTCGACCGCAATGCGTCAACGCGGCGTGCGTCGTCTGGCAATGCGTTGAAACCGGACTCCGATATATCAAGGCGGGTTCCGTTGGATGTCGGCTCAAGCCTGAATTCGACCAGCATTTGCGGCTCGTTCGAATAGTCGATATCGGGATCGCCCGCATATGGACACCACGTGAACACAAACAGCCGCTCTGGCTCCATGGTCTGCACGGTCGCCTCCCATTTCATGTGCTCGTAACCCGGATAGGTCATCTGACCTGTGGAGACTTCGCCCACCACGAACGGACCGTCCAGTTTGACCTGGAACCAATCGCCGAATTCCTCGTGGTCGGTAAGCGCCTGCCAGACGCGGGCGATCGGTGCCTTTAATTCGACGTGCTTTTCAATACGGTCTTGCATAATGCAACCTCCTGGTTGCGCTTAGTATGGCACACTCATGAGCTTAAGCACAACCATTTGGTTGCATAATTTGAGGCCATTGGACGCAAATCAACCGGTTGCGTATGCATAGGGTAAATTCAGCTACTCTTATCGAGGTTGATTAGAAGCAGTAAAAGCACCAGGACCCGCGCCTCTAGGAGGAACTGCTACCGAAGAGTCCCTCATGTCGCGCGGCAATCCTGGGCCACAGACCGGCGACTTCCTGAACGTCCAATCGAAACTCTTTCGCTAGTATCGCGACGAGCGCCTCGGGCGAATCCACCGTTTTCGAACTTATAGCACCAGCTCGGGCAACACTAAAGACTCGACCCCGCAACGTACGATGCTGATCTCGGCAGCGCATTTGTGCAACCAGATTCAATACAAAACTCGATGAAGAATCGTTCTGCAGGAACGAACTTTTTCTCGCAAGCGATGCCTCACACGCGGCATCTTCCGTAAAATCGTAGCTGAATTTTCCACCACCCGAATTTTCCCAAAAACGCCAGTAAAGATCATGCAGTCTTTCAAGCCCGATCTTGAATGGCGGTTGATCGTATTGACCTTCTGTTAGCGCAATTGGCCTGATCATGCTGCCGCCAAAGCCGACATCAACCAGGTATTTCGTTTTCGCTTCAGGCGACTTGACTAACAGACAGAGGTGGCTTGCCTCAGATGCCTCTCCTCTTTGGTGGCGCATGACACTGGCGGCAATCCGGCTGACTGTAAACCCGATTTCCGATAGTGCCCATCCAAATAGCCCGTTTTGTTCATAACACCAGCCGCCACGGGAGTTGACAACAATTTTCTGGTAAGCATCCTCAATATCAATTGACAGTGGGCGGCCTAGCTGTACGTCCAGATTCTCGAACGGCACAGAACAAACATGCGCCTCTTGTAATGCAGCGAGCGTGGCGAAATTTGGTTTGACGGTCTCACCATAATCGATGCGATCAAGATAGCGCTGTAACCTCATGTGCGAGTTCCCCGGTGCTGGTGTTGGACCGTAGGTGCCGGTGTTGACTTACTTGACTTATTTATTCCCTCGCCGGTGCCGGTGTTGCAGAGATTGCCGGCACATAAGTCAAGTAAGTCAACACCGGCACCGGTCAGGGCACCGGTCAGTGCGGCACCGGTCAGTGCGAACACCGGCCCCGGTCAGGGCACCGGTCAGTGCGGCACCGGTCAGTGCGAACACCGGCCCCGGTCAGTGCCAACAGCGATACCGGCGTTCTGCTGGTCATCACGACAGTCACGCAAAACGGCACACGCATCGAGTTTTCGCTACGCGCCCCTGGTGTGCATCCGTAGGCGTCGCGTTGTCCGGAAGCGGTACGCGAGCAGTAGCCCAAACAGGGCGAACACACTGAAGGTGCCACCACCGCCGCCGCCGGTCGGTGGTGGCGTGCTCGGACTGCTGCTCGAGATTAAGGTATTGGGTGCAGGGTTCAGTCCTGCCGCACTGTCGACGGTCGAATCGGTGACGATGACTGCGGTGATTATCACCAGGTGCGTATCATCGATGGGAACCAAATTGTTGAAATCGGTAGTTGTGTAGTTGCGCAGCGGTATTTCGTTAGTCGCACCGCTGAAATCGAATCTCGGTAGTGCCGCAATGGCATCGATTACATCCATGCCATTGCCGATCACCTGGCCGAATACCGTGAAGCCGCCGTTCTGGCCGTCCAGGTTGGCGCTATTGTTTGCCAGGTTGAAATACCACTGGCTGGTGGCGCTGTTCGGGTCACCGCCGACTTTCGCCATTGCGATGGTGCCGCGGACGTTCGAGAACTCGGGTTCGTTCACCACCGGCGCATTGGTAGGAACTAAGTCGAGCGGCACCGCCAGGTCGAAGGTGAAGCCACCGCCCTGCACGACAAAACCCGCTACGGAGCGATGGAAGAGGGTGTTGGTGTAGGCGCCGTTATTCACGTAATTCAGAAAATTTGCGGCCGTCGCGGGGGTGGCATTATCGTAGAGATTAACTTCAAAGTTTCCCATAACTGTTTGAAATTCAACGACTGTTGCGTCCACAATTCTGGGTAGCAGGGCCGTGCCGGAGATCAGGGCAGCAAGCCACAGGCTGCGCCGGTTTATGCGTGGATTCATAGTGGTTCTCTCTGGGAGCCCCTGTTGTGAAGCCCCTGGGGGCAAAGCAGCCGCGGATTGTACACAGCTATGCCGGAAAAAACCGTAAAAGAGTCATGCAATAGTGCGATAGTCCCGATAGGTGTCGTCGACCCACCTGTAAAACGGTCGACTGGAATATTGTCGGCTCAATGCGAGCACGGGTTCGGGGAATACCGCCTTGAACTTCTCTATGGGTGCAACGAAGTGGCTTAGCAATGCGCAGGCGGTCAGATCGGCCCTGGTAAAACTATCGCCCACCAGAAATCTTCGCCCGCGAAGCGCGTCATCAAGTCGTGACAAAGCATCGATCAAACGTTTTTCTGACTGCCGGGCGGTGTCCGCGTTTATGTCCATGAATCTGATCATCGATTCCCGGACCCTCGGAAAGATCACTGCATACAGCGGCCTCCCGTACCACGGTCCATCGTGGAGAAGAAATGTTAACGCGCTGCTCGTGTTCGGCAGGGCGCAATAATAAAACCAGGATCGTAGCGTTACGCCGATCTCTGCATCGAGGTATTCCTCCCACTCTCTTGCTTCCTGAGCGAGCATAGAATCATCGGGTGTCAGGGAGTTGGCGGGATACGTCTCATCCAGGTAATCAATAATGGCAACAGAGTCCTGCACGATGGTATTCCCATCGACCAGGATGGGGACGGATGATTTTGCTGCGAGCTTTTTTGTCGTTTTCAGATGCGGACCTGGGAGCAGGTTCCTCACCCGGTAGCTTTGCCCTTTGTAATCGAGTGCCCAGCGTGCTTTCTCGCAAAAATGTGAGAAGGAAAACTGATACAGGGTTGTCATTTAGTGTTCCCGGGAAAAACCGCAAGGGTAATCTGCATGACGGGTGCAGCAGTCTCACGATCAGGATTGCGTCAGGGTAGCTTCCCACCAAAGCGGAAATAGTCGCCCGTTCGATGTACGCTGCCCGTTGAATCTTCGGAGTCGAAGTTAGCAGTTATGTACAAACTTGTCATCGCAAATCGAAATTACTCATCCTGGTCCTTACGTGTATGGCTTTTCCTGACGGAAAGCAATGTTGCTTTCGAGGAAATTCGAATCCCGATGTTCACCGAGACCTGGCCGGCGGAAATAGCCCGACATTCGCCAGTCGGACGGGTCCCTGTTCTGCACGACGGCGACATCACCGTGTGGGATTCAACAGCCATCATCGAGTACGTCCGGGAACAATATCCGAACGCGGTTGGCTGGCCCGGATCGCTGCAGGCAAGAGCCCACGCGCGTTCTGTCAGCGCCGAGATGCATTCCGGTTTTCTGGCGGTGCGCGATGAGCTGCCGCAGAATATTCGCGCCCGAAACAAGCTTGCACCTGGTCAACTCTCGGAGGCATGTCACAAACAGATTTCCCGGATTGACAACATATGGACCGATTGCCGCAGAAAATATGCAGAATCCGGAGAATGGCTATTTGGCGAATTCTCGATTGCTGACATCATGTTTGCGCCGGTTGCGTTGCGATTCGTGACCTATTCGATTCCGCTGAGCAGCGAGGCACACGAGTTCGTTGACGCGGTCCGTCGGTCAAAAACGGTGCAGCAATGGATTGCGGAGGCCCAAGCAGAGCCGGAATCGATTTCCTTCATAGACGATCTTGTCCCTGCCGCATCGAGCCCGCTCACCCTGGGATAATCTCTGATACATCGCATTTGGTTCGCATAGATGAGAAGTGGACCCCGAAAATCGGACAGTGCTATAAGGTGGAATCCGGCCTGACAAAAGGGATTCCAGAAGATGGCCAAACGACGTAATTTTTCGACCGAGTTCAAAGCAAAAGTAGCGCTTTCAGC
>Ga0255052_10003746_pt1 | contig 10454 bp, 7 predicted proteins | sample JV7_2_21_MG_FD_188632 | JGI IMG/M metagenome (GOLD analysis project Ga0255052, IMG submission 188632) | Seawater microbial communities from Jervis Inlet, British Columbia, Canada - JV7_2_21 | ecosystem: Environmental > Aquatic > Marine > Inlet | place: Canada: British Columbia | collected...
CCTGCAGTCGTCATGGGTAACCTCAGTGGTGGCTTCGCCATGCTGGGGCTTCTCGGCTGGATGGTCGTGGGAAAAAAGCAAAGCGGCGCAACCGATTCGAATACCTTGAGAAAGGCAAGCCTCGCCGCACTTGTTGTCCTCAGCGTGCAGATTCTCCTGGGCGGGCTGACCAGTGCCAATTTCGCGGCGTCTGCGTGCCAGACGCTACCGGATTGTCATGGCGGTTGGTGGCCAGGGCCGGAAATCTCGACTGCATTCGATCTCTCCCGTGTTCACGAAACGGGAGCGACCGGGATGGTGCTTGGTGGCGCAGAACGCGCCGGGATTCACAAGATGCATCGCATCGCCGCCATACTGGCAGCAATGGCCATTTTGTTTGCAGGAGTCACGGCGATCCGTTTGGGCCGCGATCTCAGAATCATTGGCGTGACAGTCGTGGCACTGGTCGCGACCGAATTTTCGCTCGGGGTTGCCGCCGTGATCACGCGCCTGCCGATCGGCGTCGCAGTCGCCCACAACTGGATTGCAGCACTCCTGTTGCTGGCTGTCCTGAAACTGCTTGCTGACAGCCAGGCGCATACTGATTCAGAGCTGATTTAGAGTGGAAACTACCTAAAGCGCAGCCCGACTGCCGCCCGGCCATCTCTGATATTATTCCCGCCCGTTGTCAGACCGCCTGTAAGAGAAACCGTGATGCAAACAAATACTGCTGAAATCAATCGCAGAATTGCCCAATGGCTGTTGATCTGCTGTGCACTTGTTTTTGTCATGGTCGTGCTCGGCGGCGTCACGCGCCTGACCGGTTCCGGACTGTCAATGGTCGACTGGAGACCGGTAACCGGCTTTCTTCCACCGATGAGTGACGAGGCGTGGCAAAAGACTTTCGAGATGTACCAGGAATCGCCCGAATTCCAGAAGGTCAATTCACAGATGGACGTGAATGATTTCAAGGGGATCTTCTGGCTGGAATTCCTGCACCGCTTGTTGGGGCGAACGATCGGCATCGTATTTCTGGTGCCATTCCTGTTCTTTGCGGCGAAGGGCTACATTCGGAAGAACGAATGGCTGAAGTACGGAACCATGTTCGTACTCGGCGGCATGCAGGGCGTGCTCGGCTGGTACATGGTCAAGAGCGGCCTGGTTGATAACCCACATGTCAGCCAGTATCGATTGACCGCACACCTGATCTTTGCGTTTCTGATTTACGGCTACATGTTCTGGGTGGCGTTGTCGTTGCTATTTCCATCCGACAGCAATGAGCGCCATCCGTGGTACGGAAAAACGCTGGCGCTAACGACGCTCATTTCCGTAACGGTCATATCCGGCGGATTTGTCGCTGGCCTCAAAGCAGGCAAAGTCTTCAACACGTTCCCGATGATGGGCGAATACTGGGTGCCGCCCGGGCTCATGGCGATGGAGCCATGGTGGCGAAACCTGTTTGACAACATAGCCACCGTGCAGTTTGACCACCGTATTCTCGCGATTACAAACTTCGCACTGATCATTATTTACTGGATCAGAATCCCGAAATCAGATCTGCCGGCACGTGTTCGAAGGGGTGTAAGTGCGTTGCTGCACACTGCGATTCTTCAGGTTGCTTTGGGCATCGCGACGTTGCTATTTGTCGTGCCAATTCCATTGGCGGCAAGCCACCAGGGTATTGCGATATTGCTTTTCACCGTTGGCCTTTATCTTTGCCACGCCTTGAGGCGCGCATAGATTGGCCATCGCGAGCGACTAATGCAGCTTATTCGACTCGCTCACCCTTTATATCTCGCATGGTGAATCCGTTGACGACACCGTCTTGAACGTCGAACTCAAACAATGTCCCATCTGTTGAGTCAAAAAATTCCGTTGCAGATTGTGGGAGTAGTTGTACTGGTTCATCAATGAATTCCGCAGTCGCTGTCAAACGATCATCAAGGAGCTCGATTTTCACCAGCCCGATATTTTCCAATTCGTAACCGCCAGCAAATTTTTCAAGGTCTGCGGTCGAGATTTCTTCAATTTCCCGAATGGTCGGCTCGATACCCGGTAACTCGTACTCATTCGCTATGGCTATTAACAATTCCCGGATTATGCTGCCATTGTCAGAGTTCACCATGACGACGACCGCGTAAGGATTGTCCTTCCAGGCTACAAGTTGGGCACGAAAGCCCTCATCGGCACCGCCATGCCCGAAAGTATGCTCGCCCACTCCCGGGCCCAGGCCGTGGTCATTCATGCCTGCAGTCAACATCTCCACAACGGTTTCATATTTCAGGATCCCGTCTTGTTTGCTCTGAAAAATTCGCTGAATCTCGACCGCGTACCGAATCAGTTCGCCCGGCGTTGTCCAAAGGCCCGCAGCCGCCATCTCCGGGTAAATGGGCCACTTTCCTTCTACTTCGTCGCCGTTCGACCGATAGCCTGTTGCAGCAATCGCGTGGTATTGCTCCGGCAACGGATTTTCATAGGTGCTGTTCGACATACTGATTCGATCGAGCACATTCTTTTGCATGGTTTCCGGGAACGAAATACTTTCCTGATCCTCAATTGCCAGTTGCATGATCGTGTATCCGCCACCGGAGTATAGCCAGCCCTCTCCAGGCTCCTTGAATACGCGCACCGGATCAGTGTTTCCAAGTCCGTCGAGGACGTCGACGACGCTCGGAATTTCGTCGCCTTTGTCGTAACCAGGAAAACCCCATACCGTCAGTCCGGCCGTATGGTTAAGTATTCGCCTGATTGATACTTTTTCGGTTTTGGTGAAGTCATTGTCGGGAACCTGCCACGATGTCAGGTATTTGTTGACGTTCTCGTCAAGATCAAACACACCTTCTTCAACCAACTGGTGAGCACGTAATGCGGCCACCGGCTTGCTGATTGATCCGGCGAGCAACATTGTGTCTGTTTCCATGGGCCGGTTTTCGGCGACGCTCGACATTCCGTATGCTCTAGCCCATTCGATTTTCCCATCAGCCACGAACGCGACGCTTAGACCTGGAATTCCCAGTTCATCCAGTCGTTCATTGATGTTGAATGGAACCGGATCCGCACCCTTTATCCAAAAGTCTGGAATCAAACCGCTTTCTATGCGTGCGACACGTGAGTCAGGAGTTTGTGAATTGGGCTCGCCGTCGTGCAAAGAACACGAAAAGAGAAGCAGGAGAACCGACAGAAAGCACAGTCTCTTCATAATCCTTGCTCCTTTTGGGCGGACCGGAAAAGCGCGTCAATCCTAAAGCATATACGTTATTGACACTCGTCGATGGCGGCTTTGGCTCGAAAGTGGGCGTCAATCCACCGAAACGCTGACCAGATATTACCGCGGAAACATTTTCGAGAAATCACTTTAAGAAGCACCCGTAAGTGCAGACCAGTCCCATCGGAACTAAGGTTGTTCCCGACCCACGCAACCCTTGCGCATGCTACTTATTTCTTAATCTCATACGATACGGTTGAATGGCCTGAATGACACAACCTTCAGACGATTTTCGTCTTGCGCAAACGCAATGGAGACTAGTCTTGCTCACCGCTATTACACGTGAACTGAATGCCGGCATTGGCAGCTGCGAATTGACTTTCCTGCCCAGAATCGAGATCGATGCTGAGGTCGCGTCGCGACAACATCAGGAGTATCAGACGGTGCTGTCCTCCCTCGGCTGTGAGGTTGTTACCGTGCAGACGGAACCAGGTCTGGCAGATTCCGTATTTATCGAGGACACCGCAATTGTCCTGGACGAGATCGCAGTGTTGTGCCGGCCGGGTGTTGAATCGCGACAACCTGAGGTCGCGGCTGTCGAAGGCGTTCTGAAAGGATTCCGAACGATTGCGTCAATCCAGCCGCCCGGTACCCTGGACGGTGGTGATCTGCTGCGTGTCGGCAAAATCATCTATGCCGGGCTTTCCACCCGGTCAAATCAGAGTGGTATCGAGCAGCTGCGTAGCATCGTTGTTGACTACGGATTTTCCGTGCAGGCAGTGGAAACAACAAAATGCCTGCATTTGAAGTCCGCCGTTTCGGAAGTCGCACCGGGAACGCTCCTGATCAATTCGGACTGGATCGACCGGTCTGCTTTCGGCGACTGCGAACTGATCGACGTTGACGGAGAGGAACCGCACGCAGCCAACGCGCTTCTCGTCGGGCAAAGAGTCATCTATCCCTCGTCGTTTCCGCGCACCATGGAAAAACTGGTCGCGCACGGCATCGAAGTGATTCCTGTCGACATGTCCGAGCTGCAAAAGGCTGAAGGTGCAGCTACCTGCTGCAGCCTGATCTTCAATACCCCATAACAAAGTTGGCCTTTCCGGGAAGAATCATGGCAAAGTGAGTTTTGCTAATTCAACTCCTTACCGTCATCTTTGGGGCCGGACATGGGTAATCAGACATCACTTTTAGGCAAGCTGTGGGATTGGCTAAAGAGCCTGGCTGCAGTAGCGATAATCGGTGGAATGGCCTGGTACGGATACTCGCTCTGGGACCCGGCGCCATCAAGCGTAAACGACTCGGTCCCCGGGGCTTCATTCAACTGCAGAAAAGCCCTTGCTGACCTTGCAACAGACTACACGTGCATGAATTCCGAGTCCTGCACCATGACGAGTGATGAGCGGGCCGAGGTGAAGCGGCTCGAGGCGAGTATCAATGAGTATTGCGACTAGATCGCCTGATCCGCCGCCCAATGCCTGTTGGCGGACAATCTCTTATTCCCCCATAATGACGTAATTCGCTAATATTCCTGCGGTTAATACCAATTGGGTCAATTCGCATCCTGGGCGACGATTTGCAGCATGAGCACCATTCACACAAATGAAGTCTTCTTTGATCAGGATCTGATCGAGCGATACGGCGGTCGCGGGCCACGATACACGTCTTATCCGACGGCATTGCAGTTCAAGGAAACATTCACCGCCGACGATTATCGTCGACATGCGTGGATCAGCAACCAATCGACACGGCCATTGTCGCTTTACGTGCATATCCCGTTTTGCCAATCACTCTGCTACTACTGTGCCTGTAACAAGATCGTAACGCGCAATGCCGAGCGCGTGAAAAAGTACATGCGGCATCTCGATCAGGAAATCGACATGCAGGCTGCGCTGTTTGATTCCAACCGAAAAATCGAGCAACTGCACTTTGGCGGCGGTACACCGACTTACCTCAATGAAATACAGATCAGGGCCTTGATGGCTCACTTACGTGACGCGTTTAACTTCGATGAAAGTGAATCACGTGAATTTTCTATAGAAGTTGACCCACGCACGGTTGACTCAAACATGATGGCCGTTCTCGCGGACCTGGGTTTCAACAGGCTAAGCCTGGGCATCCAGGATTTTGATCCTGAAGTCCAGCGTGCAGTCAATCGCATCCAGTCCACCGATGACGTCAACACGTTGATGCATGACGCCAGGGAAAATCTCTTCAGGTCCGTTTCTTTCGACCTTATCTATGGCTTGCCGCACCAGACCGTCGAAACTTTCAACCAGACGCTCGACAAGGCGCTCGAGATGCGTCCGGACAGACTCGCGATTTATAACTACGCACACTTGCCGACTCGTTTCAAAGGTCAGCGGATGATCAATGACGCCGACATCCCGTTGCCGGAGACGAAACTCGAGATTTTGCACCACACGATCGACAAGCTTGGCGAATCGGAATATGTCTATATAGGAATGGATCATTTCGCCTTGCCGGATGACGAACTTGTCCACGCGCAGCACAACAGAACGCTGCAACGAAATTTTCAGGGCTACTCAACGCACAGAGAGTGTGACCTGATTGCGCTTGGCGTTAGCGCTATCGGCAGCATCGGCAATATCTACGCACAAAACACGACGTCGACAATCGAATATGAATCACTGCTCGAGTCGGGCAAGCTCCCGATTAGTCGCGGCATCGAGGTTGATGCGGACGACTTGCTACGTGCCGAAGTGATCAGCCAGTTGATGTGTTACGACCGTTTGGTTTTCAACGAATTCGACGCTGCGAACGGCATCGAATTTCTTCAATACTTCAGCGATGAGGTGAGAAATCTGCGACCGCTCGCCGAAGATGGTCTCGTATCGATCGACGAAGAGCAGATTTCGATCACGCCAAAAGGCCGCCTCCTCCTGCGCAGCATTGCAATGGTCTTTGACCGCTACCTCGGCAAAGACATGCACGACGGTCGTTTTTCGAAAGCAATCTGATAATCTCCCCGGCAAATTGAAACCACAATGTGATACGTCGTTTCACAATATGAAAACCCCACCCGCTTCGCAAAAACAAACAGGTTCGAGACATGAGCAAAGTCCCTTCAGATATTGATATTGCACAGGCTGCGAGCAAGCTGCCTATTTCCGACATTGCGGCTAAACTTGGTATTCCGACAGAAGACATCATTCCGTTCGGGCACGACAAGGCGAAGATCCGCTACGAATTCCTGAGCACGCTTGACGACAAGAAGGACGGCAAGCTGATCCTCGTTACCGCAATATCTCCAACTCCGGCAGGTGAGGGAAAGACAACAGTCAGCGTTGGATTGGGCGATGGCCTGAATGTAATTGGCAAGAATGCGGTGATCTGCCTCAGGGAACCGAGCCTTGGCCCGTGCTTCGGTATGAAGGGCGGCGCGGCGGGCGGTGGCTACGCGCAGGTCGTCCCGATGACAGACATCAACCTGCATTTTACCGGCGACTTCCACGCGATCGGTGCAGCCCACAATCTCCTGTCAGCCATGATCGACAACCACATGCATTGGGAGAACCAACTCAACATCGATCCACGCCGGGTGACCTGGCGACGCGTAGTCGACATGAACGACCGCGCGCTCCGGACAATCACGTCCGGTCTGGGCGGATTCAATAATGGTGTTGTCCGCGAAGCGGGCTTCGACATCACGGTCGCCTCGGAGATCATGGCGATCTTTTGCCTGGCCGACAGTCTCGAGGACCTGCGCAAGCGCCTCGGCAATATCACGATCGGCTATACGCGCGACAAGAAACCCGTGCAGGTGCGAGCATTGCAGGCCGAAGGCGCGATGACGGCACTGTTGCGCGATGCACTACAACCGAATCTCGTGCAAACGCTGGAGAATAATCCCGCTCTGATGCACGGCGGCCCGTTTGCCAATATCGCACACGGTTGTAATTCAGTGATCGCGACCAAGACTGCGTTGAAGCTCGCTGACTACGTCGTTACGGAAGCAGGTTTCGGTGCGGATCTGGGCGCAGAGAAGTTTCTCGATATCAAGTGTCGCAAAGCGGGCTTGCATCCGGATGCCGTGGTTCTCGTCGCAACGACCAAGGCCCTGAAAATGCACGGTGGCGTGGCGAAGAATGATCTTAAGGGTGAAGACGTGGAGGCGGTCAGGAAGGGTTGTGCAAACCTTGGCCGACACATTCGCAATCTCGGCCAGTATGGCGTGCCGGTCACTGTCGCGATCAATCACTACGTGACGGACACCGACGCAGAACACCAGGCGATCAAAGAATATTGCGCAGAATTCAACGTGACGTGCACCGTATCCTCGCACTGGGAACATGGCGGCAAAGGCGCTATTCCGCTCGCCGAGGCTGTCGTCGACATGATAGGCAATCAGAAGTCCCAGTTTCGCCCACTATACCAGGATGACGTGCCGCTTTGGGACAAGGTTCGGCGCATTGCGCGTTCAATTTATGGCGCTGAAGACATCATTGCGGACAAGAAAGTGCGGCAGCAATTCGAGCAATTCCAGGAAGGTGGTTATGACCACTATCCGATCTGTATGGCCAAGACTCAGTACAGTTTTTCGACTGACCCGCAATTGCTTGGCGCACCATCCGGTCACGATGTGCCAATTCGTGAGGTGCGCCTTGCGACCGGCGCGGAATTCCTTGTCGTCATCTGTGGTGCCATCATGACAATGCCCGGATTGCCACGCGCACCTGCTGCGGAGCAAATTAGCGTTACAGAAGAAGGACGAATCACCGGGCTGTTTTAAAATGGGGTCAGAGCCCTTTTTTTCCTTTTCGGACTTAACGACCGCCCTGACGCCGGTAATATAAGGGCTCTGACCCCGAAAATGCGGGAACTCCGATGAATAAAAACATTGCACGCGTAGTCTTTTTGCTCCTGTGCCTGACATTCGCATTTCAGGCAAGCGCCAAAGGTGAGGCACAAAAACGCTGGGAGCGCATGAACCAGATTCGCCAGGAGAAGTTTGATCTTGTCCTGCCGGAGGTCATGCGTGAGAACGGCATCGACATGTGGATCACGGCCAACCGGGAAGGATTCGAAGATCCGCTCACTGAAGACTTCGGCAAGGGATATGTCGGCTCCTACGGTTACTACATCTTCACCGACCGCGGTGATGGCCGAATTGAGCGCGCCATTCTCGGCGTTGGGACGGCGCTGGTCGAAGACAACGGCGCCTACGACATCATCGGCAGTGCCGAGGAACTCAGAGAATTCGTGGAAGAAAGAAACCCACAGAACATCGCACTGAATTTCTCCCGAAATATCGGTGCGGCAGATGGGCTCAGCTACACAACTCACCAGAAACTAACGGAAGAGCTCGGCTCGATTTACGCAGATCGATTCGTATCGGCAGAAAAGCTCGCATCCGACTTTCGCTCGCGCAGGGTCGCTTCTGAAATTGCCGCATTCGCCTGGGCCGGCGAGATGTCCAGGAATATTGCCGAGCGCGCATTTTCCAACGAAGTCATAACTCCGGGAAGAACGACACTGGCGGACGTTGCCTGGTGGATGCGCGAGCAACAATTTGAGAACAACCTGGGCACATCATTTGGCATGCCGTCGGTCTACATCACCGGACCAGATGGATTTGTAGCACTCTCGAACGACCACGTTATTCAACGTGGCGACTTCCTCGCGATCGACTGGGGGGTCGGTTATCTGAATTTCTATACCGACATGAAACGTCATGCGTATGTTTTGCAGGAAGGCGAGACGCATTTGCCCGATAGCATTCAGAAGGCATTCGACAACGGGCGCGCTGTACGCGACATACTCAAAAGCAATATCAAGGCCGGTCGTACCGCTGGAGAAACCTACGACATAGTGAATCAGCACATCAACAATGCTGGTTTCAAGGTGATGGAGACGTTCAATCAGCCAACGGATGATCCCGATATTGTCGACGTCATCGTCGGTTGTCACTCTGTCGGTAACCTGGGCCATGGCGTTGGCCCATCCATTGCCTGGTTCAACCCTGAGCGAATGACTTACATGATTCAGCCCACGAACATGTTTTCGATTGAGTTGTTCGCCTACACCGCAATTCCGGAATGGGGCGGCAAGAAGTTACGCATACCCTTAGAAGATGACGCAATTGTCACCGCGCGTGGCGTAGAATGGTTATACCCGGTTAATCAAAAGGTTCTCCTGATAAGGTAGCCAAAATAAGGCCGGCATACATTTTGTGGGAAACTTGATGACCGGCAAGATCAAACTGTTAGCGGGGTTTGCCGCGCTTCTTTTGGCAATCAGCCCAGGGACGAACGCGCACCACTCATTCGCAACTCATTACGACGGGACGAATATCGTCGAGATCTCAGGGACACTATCCGCCGTCAAAATGCGTAGCCCGCATTCCTTTTTCGAGGTCGATGTCGTCACAGAAAGCGGCGAAACGGAATCCTGGGAGGTCGAAGCCCACGCCGTTCCGATTTTACGCAGGCTTGGGGTCAATCGGGACACGCTGAAAGTTGGTGATTCTGTGACCATTCGCGGCCCACGGAGCCGACGACCGGAAAAATTATTATTGTTCGGCGCCCAAATCGAGACCGGAAATGGTGAGAAATTCGAAATGCTCGATTCCATCCGTAAGGCACCGGAAAACCGTATTAGCGATACCCGGGAAGGCATCGAAGGCGTTGAACGATTGACTGGCTCCTGGATGACTTTCATCACCGGGCAGCGAGTCGCCGAATCGCCAATGCCGCTGAACGAAGCTGGCATCGAGGCGAGAGAGAATTTCGATCCGCTCGTTAATCCGGCATCTGACTGCGTACCACCCAATCTGCCGTCGTTGCTGATGATCCCCTACATCTACGAAATTACTCACTACAGAAATACGGTCACGATCTTCCACGAATATGGGCGCCTCTCCAGACAGGTCAGGCTAGATGCGACAGAACCAAACGTGACCGATCCGCAGTTCGGCAGACGGACGGGTCGATTCGAAAACGACACGCTGATCATCGAATCAAGAGACTTTCCGGCCTTGCGTGCCGGGTTAGCGTCAGGCTGGGAACCCAATGGCAACGGCGCCGACATTCCGTCCAGCGCACAGAAAGTGCTGATTGAACGGTACACCGTCAATCCAGATGGATCCGAACTCACCGTCAACTATACGGTGAGTGATCCAGCTTACCTGACAGAGCCGTACTCTGCGCAAATTGTCTGGCATCGGATCCCGGAAGATTCGCCAATTTATGAATTTGATTGTGATGCAGAGATCGCGTTAAGGTCGACACAGAACGCCGTCCCTATC
>Ga0255052_10003747_pt1 | contig 10454 bp, 9 predicted proteins | sample JV7_2_21_MG_FD_188632 | JGI IMG/M metagenome (GOLD analysis project Ga0255052, IMG submission 188632) | Seawater microbial communities from Jervis Inlet, British Columbia, Canada - JV7_2_21 | ecosystem: Environmental > Aquatic > Marine > Inlet | place: Canada: British Columbia | collected...
TATGGCAACTACAACGCATGTCCAAAACGCAATTATCAATACCGGGACACCGGTTGGCGGCCGAACAAGTAACGCAAAACTTCCGACACCGACGATAAACAGTCCAGGGACAAGCAGCATTTGCGGAACAAACGCCAAGCCAACCCAGCCAAATCCGCGGGACACTCCGGAAAGAAGGACAATCAATGTTAGGAATGGTACGCAGAGCAACGAGAGTCGGGTCGGAACGACGTAAAATTCCGGCAACACTTCGCCCAAGAGTTCGAGAACGATTGCGCCAGCCGCTGCGACGACGATGCCTGCGCCCAGGACGACGGCAGTACTGCGACGAATCAATCCGTGCAGAGGACCCCAGTCAGCCTTTATCGTATATTGCGGTACGAATCGTACCGCGGCAGCGGCCAAACCAATGGCTGCGGCAAAGGCAATCGGCATTGCCCAACTCCAGGCAAAAACATACACACCAAACTCGATGGGACCCATCCAGCGTGCGAGTAGAACCTGGCTGACGTAATTGAGGGCGGCCGATCCTATCTGAATGACCATGACCAGACCTGCTCCCGTAAGAACCGAGAGCAGGTCATCACCCATGCCCAGCTTCTGGGCGTAGGCAGTGAGAGTGCTCTGAAGCCTCGAAAATATCACGTCATTGACACATCGATTCAGCGCGTGCTGCGCAATGGCGCTCTCTTCCATTGTTAGATCGTGATCTTAGCAGGTCTGACGGAACTACTTCATCAGTAAGTAGTATTATTACCCGGGGTTATTGTTGGAGATCTAATTGGGGCACCGATTATGACAATCGGCTCGGCGGGTCAGGACTCGATGTGTCCGGTCTGCAACGCGGAGGCGCCCATCGACTTCTATTCCACTAGTTTGCCAGCAGATATCGGAATGTTGTGCGATTCGCCGGAGGAGGCGCGCGCAGCCCCAACGGGCCAGATTGATCTGTGTTTCTGCACCCAATGCGAATTTATTCATAATCGGAGTTTTGACCCAGAGCCGCTTTCCTTCGGTCCCGGTTATGAGGTATCGCTGGTTCATTCTCCCATGTTCCGGACATTTATTGAGGGCGTCGCGCAACGACTTATTGAGCGGTATGACATTCGCAACAAGACGGTTATTGAGATCGGTTGCGGCAAAGGCGAGTTTTTGACGCTGCTGTGCGAAAAGGGCGGCAATAAGGGTCTCGGATTTGACCCATCGCTTAGTAAGGAATGGGAAGGACCCGTTGGCGAGGGCCACATCCGCCTTATTGTAGATTATTATGACGAGCGCTACGCCGATATTTCCGCTGCACTAATATGTTCACTTTCGGTTTTTGAAGACATCCAGCGGCCGATCGAATTTCTGACAGGGGTGCGGTCCCTCATCGGTGCGCGTGACACGAAGTTTTACCTGGAGGTATTTAATGGTGCCAGAGCGCTTTCAACCTTGTCCAGTTGGAGCATCAACTATGAGCAATGTAACTATTGGAGTCAGGAATCGCTGGTAACTGCGTTTAGGCGAAGCGGTTATGAGGTACTCGATGCGGGGCAATGCTACGGCGACGGGGAGTACTTGTATGTGGAGGCCGTGCCTGCCGAATCGTTGGATACGGACGTTGCATTATCATCCGATCCATTGCCTGACGTACTGGAGCGATTTGCCGAGCATCATGCTGCCGTTTGCAAAGACTGGCGAAATCGTCTCGATGCGTTTACCGATGATGATAGTCGCGTTGTGGTGTGGGGGACCGGTGGGAAGGGGATCGGTTTTTTGAACGCAATGCCAAGTTCTGCGATTGGACGTGTCGTCGACATCAATCCTGATCGCCAGAACCACTTTACACCGGGCTCAGGTCACCGAATTGTGGGACCGGAGTCACTGATTGAATATCAACCAAACGTTATTATTTTGACAAATCCTCTGTATGCCGACGAGATCAAGAGTCAGGTCGGTGAACTCGACCTGAAATGCCAGTTTCTCGTCGCCTAATGATGTCGAAAATTTCGGAGTAATTGTAAGACTATCGCGTATGTACTCCTACTATCATAATGCGTTTTCCGGTCGATCAGTATTTGTTACAGGTCATACCGGGTTTAAGGGTTCGTGGCTAAGCCTGTGGCTGCACGAGCTTGGCGCGAAGGTCACTGGCTATTCACTGGAACCGCCTACAGAGCCGAATAACTTCACCGTTTCCGGCATCGAAGCACTTTTGACCAACCACCACGAAGCCGATGTGCGCGACGCCGATACCCTGCACAAAGCGCTTGCGCAAGCGGAGCCCGACGTGATTCTCCATCTGGCAGCCCAGTCCGTTGTAAAGACCGGCTATGAGATTCCGCGGGAGACTTTCGATACGAATGTAATGGGCATTGCCAGTTTGCTGGATGGGGTGGCCAAGCTGCATCGGCCCTGTACGGTGGTCGTCGTGACCAGCGATAAGTGCTATGAGAATCGTGAACAGGTATGGGGATACCGGGAAACCGATGCATTTGGGGATCATGACCCCTATGGGGCCAGCAAGGGTGCAGCAGAGATCCTGATTCGCTGCTATCGGGAATCATTCTTTCACCCAGATCGGCTTTCCGAGCACGGCATAAAACTCGCCAGCGCAAGAGCCGGAAACGTAGTCGGTGGTGGCGACTGGACGTCTAATGCCCTGACCGTGGATATGGTCAAGGCTTTCTCCGAGGGAAAGGAACTCGAGGTCCGAAACCCCGGCGCTTGCCGCCCCTGGCAACACGTTCTTCAGGCGCTCAGCGGTTATCTAACTCTGGCGGCAAAGCTACTCGATTCGGATGACCCGAGATTATGCGATGGCTGGAATTTCGGTCCGACACCGGGCAGCGAGCTTAGCGTCCGCGAGGTCGTCGAATTCTTCGTCGCCGAATGGGGCGGCGGTACCTGGCGCGATATCAGCAACTCGGTCCAGCAGCGTGAAGCAGAGATTCTCCGCCTGTCGATTGATAAGGCGATCTGGCAACTGGACTGGAAGCCTTTGTGGGGTGTTGAAGCAACATTTCGCAACGCAGTCGATTGGTACAAGGCGTACGTAGATGGATGCACATCCATGCAGGCGCTTAGTCTGGAGCAAATACAGGCTTACGAGGAAGAGCTTGCGTCGAGGTCTCGATAGTGATGGACGACGATTGAACGGAGGCAATATTGTGGATTTCTCTAAGTCAGCGGCGCTTCAGCGAAAGAGCCATGAGCTGATCCCGGGAGGGTGCCATACCTATGCCAAGGGTGATGATCAATACCCCGAACTCGCACCGGGGTTTATTGCCCGCGGCGAGGGGTGTCACGTGTGGGATGTCGATGGCAACGAGTACATTGAATACGGCATGGGGAATCGGACCGTGACACTGGGGCATGCCTACCCGGCGGTTGTAGAGGCCGCCCGGCGCGAGATGTTGAATGGCGCGAATTATGGGCGGCCCGCCCCAATCGAGGTGGCTTGTGCGGAAGCGTTCCTCGAAATGGTGCCGGGTGTGGACATGGTCAAGTTTTGCAAAGACGGTTCGGATGCGAATAGCGCTGCGCTTCGGCTCGCCCGCGCTATCAGCGGTCGAGATCTGATCGGAATCTGCAGTGATCACCCGTTTTTCGCTATTGACGACTGGTTTATTGGCAAAACGCCGATTGACGCGGGAGTCCCGCAAGCGGTCAAGGATTTGATTGTCCAGTTTCGTTATAACGACATCGATAGCGTTCAGGCATTATTTGACGCTCGCCCGGGACAGATTGCGGCACTGATCATGGAGCCAGCCAAGTACGAAGATCCTATCGATGATTTCCTGCACAAGACGCTCAAAATCTGTCACTCAGAAGGAGCGTTGCTGATTCTCGATGAGATTATTACTGGGTATCGGTGGCACAATGGCGGCGCTCAGACTCTGTACGATATCGTTCCGGATCTGTCGACGTTCGGCAAGGCGATGGGTAATGGTTTTGCAGTCTCAGCGCTGGCCGGAAAACGCGAATATATGGAGCTTGGCGGACTCACCCATGACAAAGAACGTGTGTTTCTCTTGTCGACAACCCACGGAGGCGAGACTCACGCGTTGGCCGCTGCCATGGCCGTCATGCATGTTTATCAACACGAGCCGGTCATCGAAACCATGGAGCGGCAGGGTGCCCGACTGAAGGAAGGGCTCGATGAAGCTATTCGAAGACACCAGCTGGATGGTTTTGTCGAGATTTTCGGTCGCCCGTCCTGCCTGGTTTATGCGACACGAAACGAAGATCGTGAGCCATCGCAAGCTTTCAGGGCGCTGTTCATGCAGGAGATGATCAAACGCGGCATTATCGGACCGTCACTGGTAATCAGTTACTCGCATTCCGACGAAGACGTCCGGAAAACGATCGACTGTCTCGATGGCGCCTTTGAAGTCTATGCAAAGGCGCTCAACGATGGCGTCGAACAGCACTTGATTGGACGACCGCTCAAGATCGTCTACCGACGCTACAACTAGGCGGACCGCACGCAATGAGCGACACGACTCAACATGCTCGCGTAGAAGGAGAGAACTCGTCGGGCGAGGCCATGTACCAACTGGCCTGCGAGCTCTTTCCCTTTCACCGGGGAATTACAGGCCCCGGAGTACGAGCGTCGCTGAAGGTCTTGCAGCAACACGTACCCCTTCAGGTGCATGAAGTGCCGAGTGGTACGTCAGTCTATGATTGGGAAGTGCCAAAGGAGTGGCGGGTCGGCAGTGCTTATATTGCGGACGCGGAGGGAAACCACGTTGTAGATATTGCCGATTCGAATCTGCATATAATTGGTTATAGCGACGCAATTGATGCGACAGTTGCGTGGTCTGAGCTACGCACCCATCTGGTGACGTTGCCCAAGCACAGAGGCTGGATTCCGTATCGATCGTCACATTTCGAGTCCGGCTGGGGCTTTTGTCTCACTCATCGCCAGTTTGAAGAGCTGGAGGCGCGTGGTGAAGTCGATTACCGGGTGGTTATTGATTCCGAACTGATTGATGGCGCATTGACCTATGGCGAGATCTACCTGCCGGGCGCAAGCAAAGATGAAGTGTTGATATCGACACACGTGTGTCACCCGTCACTAGCCAACGACAACCTTTCCGGCATCGTGGTCGCTACTTGGATAGCCAAACAATTCGCGAGCACGTCGAATCGCTATTCCTACCGCTTTATATTTGTCCCTGCGACGATAGGTGCGATTACCTGGCTGGCGCTGAACGCAAAAGGCTTGCCGTCGATTCGACACGGGCTCGTGCTAACCGGGGTTGGAGATTCCGGATCCATTACCTATAAGCGCAGTCGGCGCGATTGTGCGGAGATTGATCGCGCCACGGCACACGTTTTGGCACATTCAGCATACCCTTATGAAATCCGGAAATTCGAGCCTTTTGGCTATGACGAGCGGCAATATTGTTCGCCGGGTATCGATCTACAAATGGGGTGTCTGATGCGTTCGCCCAACGGCGAGTATCCCGAGTACCATACCTCTGCTGACAACCTTGATTTTCTGCGCCCCGACGCTTTGGCCGGCAGCCTTGAGACGGCCGTAGAGATTCTGTCAGTGCTAGAGGCTAACACCAGTTACGTCAATCAAAATCCGATGTGCGAACCACAGCTCGGCCGCCGGGGACTTTACCGTTCATTTGGCAATTTGAACGACGGCGGCGCCGCTCAGCGCGCTGTCCAGTGGGTGTTGAGCTATTCTGATGGGCACCACTCTTTACTAGACATAGCGGAGCGAGCGAATCTGCCGTTTGACCAGGTGCGTCACGCAACCGATGTATTGATCGAACAGCAGCTGTTGCTGGATGTCAATGTGGATGTCGGAGCGACAGAATGAGCCACCAATTTCGCAATTCGATTCCAACAAGTATCTGACTTCGGTGATTAGTTATCAGTTTAGCCGGTTCTCGTAGATCACAAATTCCTTTCCCAACCGATTGCGGAACGTATTGAGTTCGAACCAGCTCAGGCGGGTGTAAAAGAACTTTGGCAGGAACTGCCGAGCACTCAGGCTCTGGCTGGCGATCTGCGTAAAGCCAGCATTCAGGAATTGCTCGCTACAAATTGGGTCATAGTAGATTATATAGATCTTTCGTGGGTTCTCCCGCAGGCTACGCTGGACATTTTTCAAGAAATTATCCAATACAACTTCACCAAACGGATGGGCGAAGAACAGGACCAGCGGGGTTTCAGGCAGCGGAAAGACAACGGCGTCGTCGCAATAGGACCTGATGACTCCGCAACGCTGTTTGTCGCTTCGATAAGCCTCGATATTCTTGACTGCGATTTCGTGGAGATCCGGCGCATATTCAATGCCTATGCATTCCTTGAAGGCAAACTCGGATGCGACCAGCATTACCCGGCCTTTACCGGAGCCAAGATCAATAAATATGTATTTTTCGTAGTCGATCTGCAGTAGCTGGACGGATCGACGTACCGTATTCGGTGGCGTCGCTTCGTAGCCCGTGCCCTCGGCCCAGTTTACACTGTCTATGTCGGCTGCCCACTCTGCACCGCGGTTCCGCGTGGTATCTACCCCATGTATTTGATCGAACTCTTCGCCCTCCCGCCGCAGCCGGCGCTCGAACGGACTCCACTCGATGAATTTCCAGGAGATATACATTAGCGGCCAGATCAGGCAGCGGCCAATGGTAACTACCACGCCGTACTTCAGTATTGACTTATTGATTCGGCGGCGAATTTTGTTGATCAAGTCTTTCATCTGGACACACCACCCCGGCGCGATCTTGAAATTCTGTGATTGGTTGCTGTCTCAACGTCCCTATATCGAAAAAATCTATTTCAAGGCATCATTGCCTGACACGCAGGGAAGTTCCGACCCGGATATTGTGACGCCGTTTTTGTTTCTTATACGCGGTTGGATTGCCGTTGTCTCCTCGTCACTCGAGCTCCGCCTCCGGCAGAGGGTTTATTGTGGCGAAATGTGAGGAAAGTCACGATGACCTAAGCATGATTAGGTTAAATTTGCCGTGGAACATAATCAATAAGACAATCCTGCGCCGAGATCGGCATGCGCAACGCTTCGGCCAGCGATTTTATGTGAAATCAACACAGGGCGAACCATAGATGTTTTTGTTGGCGAGGTACGGACAATTAGCCAGAACGAGTCGAAAATAAATCAGATTGAGGCTGAAGCAGAGACCCCTCAATCGGGTCCCAACCAGGCTGCACAATCGCCAGTGAAGCAGGGATGCCGATTTTGCGGTACTCACCTTCACCAGCTGGTGGTAGATCTGGGCAAATCGCCGCTCTGCGAGAGCTTTCTGACTGCTGAGCAACTCAATCAAATGGAGCCCTTCTATCCTCTTCAGGCATTTGTATGCGACAAGTGTTTTCTCGTTCAGGTACTCGAGCATGTGGATGGAGTCAGTATCTTCGGTGGAGAATATGCATACTTCTCCTCGTTCTCCGATTCCTGGCTCAAACATTGTTCCGACTATACCGACCGGATAGTGGAGCGCCTTGGACTTGACGAGCAGTCGCAAGTCGTTGAAATCGCCAGCAATGATGGCTACATGCTTCAGTACTTCATGGAGAAGGGCATCAAAGTATACGGAGTCGAACCGGCCGATAACGTTGCCGAAGTAGCCGTGCAGAAAGGCGTTCCCACCCTGGTTGAATTTTTTGGCGAAGCAACGGCAAAGGATCTGGTAGCGGACAATATCCGGGCGGATTTGCTGATCGGTAACAACGTGCTTGCCCATGTGCCGGATCTGAATGATTTTGTGTGTGGGCTGAATATCGTGTTAGCACGCGCTGGGGTACTGACCATGGAGTTTCCCCACTTGTTGAATATGCTGGAACTGAACCAGTTCGATACTATTTACCAGGAGCACTATTGTTATCTGTCCCTGCATGCGGTGTCTCAGGTATTTGAACATCATGGATTGACGATCTTCGATGTCGAGGAAATCCCGACTCATGGTGGATCGCTGCGTGTTTACGCTCGCCATACAGAAGATGTAAGCAAATCCGTGCGCCCTGCCGTCGCGGAGCTTCATGATCGTGAGATCTTAGCCGGCCTCACGGACCTTGAAACGTATTCAGCTTATGGTGAGAAGGTGGCGGAAACCAAGCGGCAACTTCTGGAATTCCTGATACAGGCACGTCGTGATGGGAAGCGAGTGGCCGGGTACGGTGCTCCCGGCAAAGGCAATACACTTCTCAATTACTGCGGGATTCGCGAGGACTTCATCGAGTTCGTGGTGGATCGAAACCCGTACAAGCAAGGTAAATTTCTACCTGGCACACACATCCCGGTATTTCCGCCGGAGAAGATCGACCAAGAGCGGCCCGATTATGTGCTTATTCTTCCCTGGAACCTGCGAGAGGAAATTACCAAACAGCTGAGTCATGTGCGGGACTGGGGTGCAAAGTTCGTGGTACCCATTCCACGACTGGAAGTGTTCTAGTCGGCGTCGAAATCAGTACAGTCATTTGCTAATAGGGAGAGAGGTTTGAAAGTCGTACTTTTCTGTGGGGGCCTGGGTATGCGCGTTCGGGAGTACTCGGAATCGATACCGAAGCCGCTCGTGCCTATCGGCGAACGCCCAATACTGTGGCATATCATGAAGTACTACGCTCATTACGGCCATAAGGAATTCATCCTCTGCCTAGGATGGAAGGCAGACGTCATCAAGGAATACTTCCACGACCTCAATAGCAAGGCTTGCCATGCTGCCAACGAATCAGTCCAATCCAACGGTCCTGAGCAAATCCGATATGATGAAGAGGATTGGGATATTACGTTCGTCGATACCGGGACCGATGCCTGCGTTGGCCAACGCCTGAAGGCGGTGCAACCCTACCTCGAAGGCGAGGAAATTTTTCTGGCAAATTATGCGGACGGACTTACTGATCTTCCTTTGCCAAATATCATCGACAGCTTCCGGGAAACGAACCCTGTCGGCATGTTTGTTTCAGTACGTCCTACATATTGTAGTTTTCATTCAGTAAGCAGCCAGCAGGATGGAACAGTAAGGAGCATCGAGCCGCTAGTTGAAACCGACGTCTGGATGAATGGCGGCTTTTTCACCTTCAGCCACGAGATTTTTGACTACATCCGTGACGGTGAGGATCTGGTGGATGAGCCATTCAGCCGTCTTATTGCTGCCAGTAAACTGCGAACAATGAAGTTCGATGGTTTTTGGGCCTGCATGGACACTTACAAAGAAAAGGAGTTGTTGGCCGATCTGCATGCCGAGGGCTCAGCGCCCTGGGAGATCTGGAAGGAAGATCGGCGGGCGGTGTCTTATTCCAGGAGGCCCGGCACCAACAATCTCAGCAACAATACGAGTCGGCCGATGGCACTCGGGCCAAAGGAACCTTGAGTGATCCACTTGCCACTTAACGGCCTGCAGAGCGTCTTGGTCATCGGTTCCCATCCCGATGATATCGAGATTGGTTGCGGCGGCACATTGCTCCGCCTTCTATCCGAACAATCGGTACATGTTCACTGGGTTACCTTAAGTGGCGCCGGCCAACGCGGAGATGAGGCGCAGGCCGGCGCCGATCGAATTCTTCGGCAGGCAAGATCCAAGAGAGTGGCGATAGAGGATTTTCGCGATGCTTTTTTTCCTGCCAGCTACGCCGAGATCAAGGAGTACTTCGTCCGGCTAAGGCAGGATATCTCCCCAGACGTCATATTTACGCACCGGCGCGAGGATTTGCACCAGGATCATCGAGTCGTGGCTGAGTTGACGTGGAGTGCGTTTCGGGATCATCTGGTCTTTGAATATGAAATTCCGAAGTACGAAGCGGACCTGGGTCAACCCAATGTATATGTGGCGCTCGATGAGGCGCAGTGCGCCAGCAAAGTGAGTGCCATCATGGAGTCATTCCCGTCGCAACACGGTAAGAATTGGTTCAACGAGGATACCTTCTGGTCCACGATGCGAATTCGGGGCGTAGAGGCGGATATGAATACAAAGTATGCCGAAGCATTTCACTGTCGAAAGATGATGGTTTAGAAAGCATGTGAACGGGCAGATAACAAGAACCTGGTGCAAAAACGCGTGCTGGTCACGGGCGGAGACGGCTTTCTGGGCTCACATCTTTGCGAGCGCCTGCCGAATGATGACCCCAAGCCGCGCTGCCCGGATATTTCACTGGCCAGGAAAGTGTTGAAATGGTCTCCTGAGATCGAGCGGCGGGAGGGCCTGGCCCGAACCATCCCCTACTTCGACGAACTACTTCGCAAGGCCTGACAGACCGCGAGCGGGTTCCGTCCAGGTAGAGGCCGGAACCGAAAACACGTGATAGAGGCCCGAGGCGATGTATTGAATCCAAGAGTAGCGGGCAAAATCACTTTCCGGGAAGGCCCTAGAGACCCCTTATCCTGAAGCCGGAAATTCAGTGGCAGCTGTGACATCATGCAGGCCTATATTGCGTTTCGCGGCCGCGAGCCCGAGATGGATGCCTTGCTCAGACAAAGCGGTATTGACGGCCGA
>Ga0255052_10003749_pt1 | contig 10452 bp, 7 predicted proteins | sample JV7_2_21_MG_FD_188632 | JGI IMG/M metagenome (GOLD analysis project Ga0255052, IMG submission 188632) | Seawater microbial communities from Jervis Inlet, British Columbia, Canada - JV7_2_21 | ecosystem: Environmental > Aquatic > Marine > Inlet | place: Canada: British Columbia | collected...
GGTGCGGGTCCTGAAGCAATGCGCCTGCCCACGATATTGCCCATTCAATACCGACACCGTCCAGTGCAACGGTCTCAATTTCGAGGTCGAGCGCCTCTCCGTCCCGCCATACCGTCACATCGACCCGCGGCTTTTGCACGGCGCGTTCGAGTTCCCGGAAGGTCGTAACGATTTCATCGTCGACAGCCAGGATCATGTCGCCGTTCTTCAACATTTTTGCTGCAGGAGTACCGGCAACAAGACGCGAAATACTCAGTGCCCGCCGTTTATCCGGATTGTGCTTTTCGAGTTTCGCGAGCCAGGACTCATCGAGTCCCAGTTTGCGCGCCGCGAACAATGGCGTGTAACCCAGTTCCAGTTCCAGTGAATATACAGACCGTCCGGAACGGACGAAGTCGACAAACTCGTCGACCAGCTCGCTGGAAATGCCCCGGTTGAACTGCCCCGATTCGCCGCCTGTCTGGTAAGCGAAGCTGGCCCACTTGGCGACGACTTCGCCCTTTTTATTTACGAGCACACCGTCAATATCTGCTGGCGCATTGACCAGTGCGATTGTTTCGAGGTTCGAATCGCGGAAACGCATCGTGCGTGACAACGGCAGGGTAATCGCCTCGACGGAAGACACTATGCTGGCCTGGTGCACGAGCTGGTGGTCGCCCATCAATCCGATGACCCAGACATCGTCCCCGGCTGCCAGTTCTTTGGCCGAGAGTTTCGCGGCCTTGACCGGCGTATCACCGATCAGCTGCGGTTCGTAGCTAACCATTGCGAGGTTGTGCAGCGGATGAATGTACTCGACCTCGCCGTTGACCTGGAGAGATCCGGCAAATGTGATTGTGACGTCTCCCATCGCTATGGGAACCGTGTTCCTGTCGACTACTACGTAGCCGCGCTCCGTATCCACGATGAGTCCGGTGCCATAGTAATGCCGGTCTGCAACACCGGACACCGTATACGGCAAGTCAAATGTAACCATGACGAGTGACGGTGCGATTGCGTTTACTCGGGGATCGCCGTTTCCCGTGAACTGGGTACTGCCCGATTCCGGCGGTGACGGCTCGGGCCCGGCGCTTAGATCCTCACATGGCCAGACGCCACTTTCGTCATCGCGCGCACAATGCCGCACTGGAAACCAGGTGCGGTCCATTTCGACAGACCGCACGATACTGTTACGGGGATCTTCAATGGTATTGAACCGGAATGTCGTCCGGTTGCCGTCGGCCAGATCTGCAAGCTGAGCTCTTAAGTCCGCAATGCTGTTTACGGTTTCCCCGCCTACCTCGGTGATCACTGCTCCTCGCGGAATCGCGGAGCGAGACAAAATGTATCCGGGATTCGCGACGTAGACACCGCGGATCGGATGGTTGTAGTGGCGGGCCTGCTGATAGGATAAATCATTGACGATCGCGTCGCCGAACTCGAGAAATTCGTCAGGAGATATCTCATGCAGGTCGTCGACGTGTAACTCGTGCTCGAAGCTGCGGCCACCGCGCTCAATCTCGACCGTCACATCCATGCCGACCATGCCATCAAGCGTAGCCGCAAGCGGGACGAATTCGGTGATGAGTTCACCATTGACGCGGACGAGAATGTCCCCCGGCTCTAATTTTCCGGCGGCCGGCGATTGGGGAATCACCTGCCTTACGGTGAGCATGCCGGTTTGATCGGGATTGACGGAACGAACCAGCGACTCCGTTTCTGCGGCCAGTCCAAGACGACGCAACTCGTCGTACGTGCTGCGCTCAAATACGGTTTGCAGCGTGCCGCGTGTAACGTCCTGATCCGCCTGGATCAGCCGCAGTGCTCTATCAATGCGATCCAGTGGCAGAAAGAAGCTGCTGGCAGCGTTGTTATTGCCGCCGGCATTCAGCGCCACCACTTCACCTTCGATATTGACTACAGGAGAACCCGACGAGCCGCCGGAAGTGCCGGAAGCCGCCTGAAAATAGAAAGTGTTGAAGTCGTTGTACTTGCCGCGCCCGTAGTCAGGCGCCTTGCGATCCAGCCGCGCGATGGTCCCGGCAAGAATCGACAGTTTTTCGCCAGCGTCGTTGCCAATCACGCGAATTTCGCGGCCAATGCCCGCGGCGCCCGGCACCAGCGGCAGCTGGGCCGGCTCGATGTACACGAGATCGCCGGGGTCATAACGAAAGAAGCCGAAGTCATGCACGGGATCGCGGTATATCGGCGTCAAACGGACTTCCTCGTTATTCAGGAAGATTGCCTCGGCAACGACGGGTCCCGGCGTGACGACGTGCCGGTTGGTCAGTATCAGGCCGCGTTTTGCGTCAACGACAAATCCCGTTGCCTGGCTCGAGGAGTTCCAGCCGGTATCGAAAGCGCGCGTGCTATCGACGCGGATCGAGACGACACCGGTGGAAATCCTTTCCAGAGTGCCAACCCACTCCGGTTCCTCCGCCAGAACCGAAGATGCAAGCGTTAGAACAAATACCAAGGTTACGCCGCGCATTTTCTCTATCAATTGAGTCTTCCGTGTAAATTCAGGGCTGCGTGCGGTTTTTCCGCACCCAGAACTCCGACTAAAGCTAGCCGCCGCGGTTCCATCCGGGTCACATTGCGACAGCCGGTCAATGATTATGCCGGAAATTGTGGCCAGATTAGGGTGCAGCAAGCCTCAGTTTTCAATTTGCGACCCGGGTTTCCACGCCAGATCGAGATGTCGGGCGGCCTTGACGTCGTCCAGCCGGCGCACGGGCGTGCTGTAAGGCGCATTTTTGATACGCTCCGGGTCTGTTTTCGCTTCTTCCGCAATAGCAATCATCGCGTCCGTGAAATCATCAAGCGCCTCGCGGCTTTCGCTTTCGGTCGGCTCGATGAGCAAACATTCGGGCACCAGCAGGGGAAAATACGTCGTTGGCGCGTGAAAACCCTTGTCGAGTAATGCTTTGGCGAAATCCATCGTATTGACATGCAGCGTCTTCGCTTCGTTTTTCAGTGTCAGAATGAATTCATGGCTGGCGCGCCGCATTGGAAACGCCGCCTCAAAGCCTGCGTCTTTCAATCGTGCCATCAGGTAGTTCGCGTTCAAGGTCGCGTACTCGGCGATGCGTTTCATGCCGTCTCTACCGACCATGCGCATGTAGACATAGGCGCGCAACAAAACACCGGCGTTGCCCATGAAGCCGGACAGGCGCCCGATACTTTGCGGAAAATCTTTTTCCGTAAGCCAGTCGTATTGCACTGCGCCGTCTTGCTCGCCTTTACCGACAATTGGTAACGGCAAGAAAGGCCTTAACCGCTCTCCGACCCCGACTGCGCCGGAGCCTGGCCCGCCGCCGCCATGCGGCGTGGAGAAAGTCTTGTGCAGATTCAGGTGAATGACATCGAAGCCCATGTCGCCGGGAAGAACCTTTCCCAGGATTGCATTGAGGTTTGCGCCATCGTAGTAAAGCAAGCCGCCCGCATCATGAACGATTTTCTGGATCTCCATGATCCTGCGTTCGAAAACACCAAGCGTCGATGGGTTCGTGAGCATGATACCGGCCGTGTTTGGTCCCACCGCATCACGCAATGCCGCGATGTCGACGTCACCTTCCATGTCGGTCGGAATTTCCTTTACGACGCAGCCGCACATCGTCGCCGTCGCAGGATTGGTTCCATGCGCCGCATCCGGCACGATAATCTCATTGCGGTTCTCTTCGCCGCGGCCGATATGATAGGCACGGATCATGGCAACACCCGCAAGTTCGCCTTGTGCGCCGGCCATCGGCGTCAGCGACACCGCTTTCATCCCGGTGACCGCCTTCAGCATTTCCTGCAATTCATACATGCAGGCAAGAAATCCCTGGCCATGACTGACCGGCCCTAATGGATGCCGGGAAGCAAATCCGGGCAGCAGCGCCAGCGAATTACAGGCTCTCGGGTTGTATTTCATCGTGCACGAGCCGAGGGGATAGAAGTGTGTGTCGATCGAGAAGTTCTGCTGTGACAACCTCGTGTAATGTCGTACCACCTGTAACTCGGATACCTCCGGCAGCGTTGGCACATCGTCACGCCTGTATGCAGCCGGAATATCTTCCATTGCTTCATTGAGTGGCGCCTGCGCGAACGCGCGCCGCCCCGGTTTCGAGATTTCAAAGATCAGTTGTTCACTCATGGTCCATCCTCTCGGGAAAAGCTGCTATATCTCGACGTCCTGCGGATCTACCGTTATGCCAAGCGCCTGGTACGCCGCGATATAGTCTGGCTCTTCGCCGATGTCTGCGATCTGTTCGCGGTGCACAACCGTATTGTTTTCATCGAGCACGACCACTGCCCTCGAAAACATGCCGGCAAGCGGACCTTCAATAATTTGCACGCCATAGTTTTCACCGAATCCCGCGTGCCTGATCGCGGACAGTCCTACTACGTTTTCGAGCGAATTTTCGAGATGGAAGCGCGCATGCGCGAACGGCAGGTCGTAGGACACCATAAGCATTGCCACGTCGTCATGATTCTGTGCGAGTTTGTTGAAAACGATGACCGACTTTGCACAGACGGGTGTGTCGATGCTCGGAAATATATTGAGCACTTTTCGCATCCCCATGAAATTTGCGAACGACACGTCCTGCAATTCCGTATTAACGAGCGAAACGTCCGGCGCGCGACTGCCGATCGACGGCAATTCACCATACGTTTGGTATGTTGTTTCCTCGTAAGTAATGCTGTGCATGAGTTAAATTCCCTGCCTACGCAGATTTTGCCTGCGAGCCTTGCAACGCATTTTCAAGCGCCGTTGCATATGATTCGAGGTCCGCATCCGTCTTGGTCTCGGTTGCGCAAACCAGGAGTGCGTTGCCAAGTTCGGGGTAGTCTTTCGATAAGTCGAAACCGCCAAGAATATTATTTGCCGCGAGGGCGTCGAGTACCGGCCCGACGGGCCTATCGAGGCGCAACACGACTTCATGAAAATGCGGCGCCGAAAACGCTTTTTCCACAGCGCCTGAAGCGCTGAGCATTGCGGCGAGCTTCGCGGTCTGCTGCACAGAAGTCATCGCCACGCGCCACAGGCCCTGATGCCCGAGCAAGGCCATATGGATCGTCGCTGCCGTAACCATAAGTCCTTGATTAGTACAGATATTTGACGTGGCTTTGGAACGCCTGATGTGCTGCTCACGCGCCTGCAGCGTCAATGTGAATCCGGGCTTGTCGTCGAGATCGGTGGTTCGCCCGACGATGCGCCCCGGCATTTGCCTGACAATCTTTTCCTTGCAGGCCATGATGCCGAAGTACGGTCCGCCGGATGACAAAGGCACGCCCAGTGGCTGACCTTCGCCGCAGGCGATGTCAGCGCCTTCCGCGCCCCATTTGCCGGGCGCTTTGAGAACGGCAAGCGAGGTCGGGTTGACGATGGCAATAACCAATGCGCCCTGTGCATGCGCCCAATCGCACAATTCATCAACCTGCTCCAGCGTTCCGAAAAAAGAAGGTTGCTGGATGACGACTGCAACCGGCGGCTCGCCATCGATATTTAGTTTGCTGGTGTCGGTAATGCCGCTCGCAGGCTCCAACGGCAATGTCTCGAATGTCAGGCCCTGGCTGCCCGCGATCGCCTGCGCAACCTTACGATAAGTTGCAGTTACGCCGGCAGACAGCAGTATGCGTCTTGATTTCGATTTGCGATTCGCACGCACGGCCATGAGGGCTGCTTCCGCAAGACCGGACGCCCCGTCGTAGCACGACGCATTGCTGACATCCAGGCCGGTGAGGCTCGTGATCATCGTCTGGTATTCGTAAATCGTTTGCAGTGTGCCCTGACTCGCTTCGGCCTGGTACGGTGTATATGCGCTGTAAAACTCACCGCGCGTCGCAATGTCCCAGACGGCGGCCGGGATGTGATGCTCATATGCGCCAGCGCCGATAAAGCAAAGTGCGCCGCGATCCTCTGCCGCACGAACGCGCATCAATCGTGATATCTCCATTTCGCTCAACGCGGCAGGGACGCCATCGAGATCCCTGATCAGGAGCTCGGCTGGAATTTCGTCGAATAGCTCGTCAATACTGCTGGCGCCAATTGCGCCCAGCATTTCCTGAACCTCGTCGTCGGTGTGTGGAATAAAAGGCATGGTATCTATCTGTTTTTAATTAATATTACTCGTCCAGCTCGTCAAGAAAAGCCTGATAAGCGGCCGGGTCCATGGTGTCGCCGGCACCGCCTGATGGCTGCAATCGAACGATCCAGCCATCGCCATAAGGGTCGGCATTGATTTTCTCGGGATCGTCGGCAAGACCCTCATTGACCTGGGTGACCGTGCCACCGATCGGCGCATAAACATCGGACGCTGCCTTCACCGATTCAACCACCGCCATCTCACCGCCACTCTCGACATCCTGTCCAACTTCAGGCAGTTCGACATAGACCAGGTCACCGAGGGCCGACTGCGCATGATCGGTGATGCCGATCGTGACGCTGCCATCTTCTTCCTGCCGCAGCCATTCATGTTCTTTCGTGTAATTGAGATCGCCTGGCAACTCACTCATCGTTCTCCTCCCCTTGGACACACTCTGTTGTTTCTTCGATCAAAGATCGATACGTATTTTCCCGTTGCGAACAAACGGCAAACTCACGACACGTACGTCCAGCAAACGATTTCGAACTTCGACCTGCGCATGTTCGTAATCGCCCGCGGCAATGCGTGCCATTGCAATCGACCGCTCCAGTGTCGGCGAGAAACCGCCGCTCGTAATTTCGCCGTCGTCGTGACCGTCGGCGACGACGCGCTGATGATTTCTCAACACGCCTTTGCTCTCGAGCAAAAGCCCGACAAATTTCCGGCGAGCGGGATTCGAGCGCATTTCAGTGAGCGGCCCTCTGCCAATGAAGTCACGATCGTCCGGTTCCCACGCGATCGTCCAGCCGAGTCCCGCCTCGAGCGGTGAAATGGTTTCGTCCATGTCGGTGCCGTAAAGATTCATGCCGGCTTCGAGACGCAGGGTATCGCGCGCGCCAAGACCGCAAGGCTGGATGCCCGCGCCCAGGCATTGCCGCCAGAAATCGGCCGCCTGCCCCGCCGGCATGACAATTTCCCAGCCGTCTTCGCCCGTGTAGCCCGTCCTTGCAATGAACAGCTCACCTGCCTCCAGCGCGTAGAAAGGCTGCAACGCCAACGCAGCGTCGCGCCATTGATCCTCGAGCAGAGTCGCGGCCAGCGATCGCGCTTCGGGCCCCTGCACGGCGATCATCGCAAGCTCCGGTCGCTCGGCAATATCGACCGCATACGAAGCCGCTTGCTCGTTGATCCATGCAAGGTCGTTTTCGCGAGTTGCGGCATTAACCACTATCCGATAGCGATCCGGCGCGAGAAAGTACGTAATGAGATCATCGATGACGCCGCCATCCGGATTCAGCATGCAGCTATACAGCGCCTTGCCCTGTTGCTTGAGCTTCGCGACATCGTTTGCGAGCAGGCGGCGCAGAAACTCTGTCGCCCCGGCGCCAGCCAGATCCACAACGGTCATGTGCGATACATCGAAAGCGCCGGCATGCTTGCGCACAGCATGATGTTCTTCAAGCTGGGAACCGTAATGTAAAGGCATGTCCCAGCCGCCAAAATCGACGATGCGGGCGCCTGCCTCGACGTGGCAGGAATAAAGTGGTGTCTGGCTCCCCATGTTGCTGCTCTGGTCGCATGCTCCTCGGAAATGAAAAGGGGCGGTCGATTTTGCCTGTTCGAAGCAATATCGACCGCCCCTCTGTCCTATTTACCTGAGAGATCGCTGGCTAAGCGGAACATCTATGAACCGTCAGTTTTGCGCGATTGCGTCGTCAGCGCCGTGCTCGAATCCTCATGTATTACGTATACACTGCGGTTCTGCGCGCGGCGCTTCCTTGCACTCGCATCAAAACTGACGGTTTCCAGAGGTTCCTTGAAGCCGCATACCCCTTCGGTGGGCCCTTCAGGCCTCTCTCCAGAGCTAATCAGAGTTTGCAGTCCGTGTGCCTGAGCGTTTCCGAGCGTGTTGCGCCTTCGGCGCCTCTCCATCGAGAGGTCTCTTCTGCGAACTCTTTAGATTAGTGCGCGCAATAATAGCCAAGTCGGAATGCGGTTGCCAGCGGCCCTTAACGCGGCAACAATGCCGGTAAATAATAAGGAGACTCTCCATGCGCACTATCCGGTTAGTTGCGACTGCCCTCACGCTACTGGTGAGCATATACGCCCATGCAAATCCGGGCGAGGACTTCGCGGCACTTTTGGCCGATGCCTGGGAGTGGCAACTGAACGAGAATCCGGTAATGGCATCCTGGCTTGGTGATCGGCGCCAGAATGACCAATGGCAAGACCTAAGCCTCGAAGAATATGCGAGACGGCATGAAGATCAACGCGCATTTCTACGCCGCTTGCGGGCCATCGACTCGTCACAGTTAACCGCCCCTGATCAACTCAACTACGACCTTTTCCGGCGCGAACTCGAAAGCAGTATTGATGGCCATCAATACAAAAGTTACCTGATGCCGATTAGCCAGCGTGGCGGTGTGCAATCGATCGAGTCGACCGCGGAGACCATCCGCCTCGCGAACGTCGAGGATTACGAAGACTGGCTCGTGCGCATGGCCGGTGTCGAGGACGTGATCGAGGAGACGATGGAACTGCAGGAACAAGGGCGGAAATCGGGCTACATGCCACCCAAGATCCTGATGGAAAGAATCCCCGACCAAATCGCCTCACAGCTCGTCGAGGATCCTGAACTGAGTCCGTTCTTTATTGCCTTTGCCGAAATGCCCGATGCGATCAGCGAGACGGATCAGGAACGATTGCGGCAGACGGCGAAAGAAATTATTGATGAATCGATCGTGCCTGCCTACCGCCGTTTCAGCCGCTATTTCAATGACACATATCTACCGGCAAGCCGCGACAGTATCGGTGCGTCGTCTCTACCGAACGGTGAGGCATTTTACGAGTACCGCGTGCGTACCTTTACGACCACGCAAATGACGCCGGATGAGATTCACCGGCTCGGCCTGAATGAAGTCAAACGCATCAGAAACGAGATGCAGTTGGTCATCGACGAACTCGAGTTCGATGGAAGCTTTGCGGATTTCCTGCACTTCCTGCGCACGGATCCACAGTTTTATTACGACACACCCGAGGAGTTGTTCGAAGGTTATCTCGCCGTATCGAAACGCATTGACCCTGAGCTGGTGAAGCTGTTCGGCAAATTGCCGCGGATGCCGTACGGATTGCGGCCGATTCCGGACAACATCGCGCCGGACACTACAACCGCGTATTACAACCAGCCAGCCGCTGACGGCAGTCGCCCGGGTTATTACTACGTCAATCTCTACCGGCCCGAAGTTCGGCCCAAGTACGAAATGGAGGTGCTGTCTGTACACGAGGCAGTTCCGGGTCACCACTTGCAGATTGCATTGCAAATGGAGCTCGAGGAAATGCCGGAATTTCGCAAATATATTGACTTCACGGCATTCACCGAAGGCTGGGGTTTGTACAGCGAGAGCCTCGGCTACGAGATGGGGCTTTATAGGGATCCCTACTCTCGATTCGGCGCACTGACCTATGACATGTGGCGCGCGGTGCGCCTGGTTGTCGACACCGGCATGCATTACAAGGGCTGGACCCGGCAGCAGGCAATCGATTTTTTCATGGATAACGCGGCCAAGACCGAGCAGGACATCGTCAATGAAATTGACCGCTACATCTCCTGGCCCGGCCAGGCGCTCGGCTACAAGATCGGCCAGCTCAAGATGCTGGAACTACGGCGCAAATCCGAAATGGCGTTGGGCGACGATTTCGACATCAGGGCATTTCATGACGAGTTGCTGGGCGGCGGTGCGTTGCCGTTGGAAGTTCTGGAAACACGCATGAATCGCTGGCTGGCCGAGCAGCTAAGACAAAAAGCGGCAACCGACTAGGGCAGGTCATCGCCCCTGTGGCATTCGATACAGTGCCGCGGCGGCCCGCCAGCTTCGCCGAGTGCCGCCTTTTCCGCATGGCAGGTGCGGCACAGATCGTGATACTGCCTTTCGAATAGGGGCCAGACATCCTGGTTGGTCGTGTGACAGTTCATACACGGACCGCCGCCCGTGTCGTCGTTGTAGTTGTGGTGGCACAGAATGCAGTTCTCTGTCGTGTGATCCGCATGTGCAAATGACATAGGCAGTATCGGTTCGGGACTTTCGTAGTAAAAATCGCGCAGCGGCTTCTCATTCGCGATCGGTGAGCCAAACGCAATAATCAAGCCGGCTGCCACCAGTATCGCGATCAGAACAAACTTCATGACGGCAGATTCCTGAGTCCGGCGAACGCAATGATCAAGACGCCGCTAATAGCCAGGTAAACGGCGGGTGACGCTATCGCAATCTGCCCGAGCTTGATCCAGTAGGCGCGGCCGAGACAGACAGCAAGTGATATCAGTGCAAACAACCCTGCCTGATACCAGGTACCGAGATAAAAATTGCTGACAACGATATGGTAGGCAGCACCGGCAATCACGATG
>Ga0255052_10003751_pt1 | contig 10449 bp, 13 predicted proteins | sample JV7_2_21_MG_FD_188632 | JGI IMG/M metagenome (GOLD analysis project Ga0255052, IMG submission 188632) | Seawater microbial communities from Jervis Inlet, British Columbia, Canada - JV7_2_21 | ecosystem: Environmental > Aquatic > Marine > Inlet | place: Canada: British Columbia | collected...
CACAAGACTTCTCGAAACTCTCTACTTCGTGGCCAAGTATGTACTGCCCACTCCGAATCACTCTCAGAGCAGCCTGCTCAAGCTCCTTCTGATATGCAGAATTACTGCGGGCAGGATCTAAAAGAGGGACTACCACATCTAGCTCTTCTTCTTGGCCTTCCTCTTCCCTGCCTTCTTCTTAGCTGGCTTCTTGACCTTTTTCTTAGCAGGAACCTTCTTCTCAACGGACCTCACGACAGGTTTCTCTACCTTCTTGGGAGCCGGAGGGCTCCAGCGACCATCAGGCTCGTGTCCCAGCCGAATGAGCCCCTCTCCTGCCACGACTTTGAAGTGGTTACACTCCTCTTCAGTCCAAGAATGCCACCTCTCACTAACGCCTTTTCCTCCATCCTCATAAACCGAGTCGGAGTACTTACCAGCAGGAAGCTTAGCAAGCCTCTTATAGAACGCAGCGTCCATCTCAAAGCCAACGAAACGAAATACCTCTGCTAGAGTTCCCATAGGATCGCTAACAAGATCCTCAAAATGAAGTAGAAGGAAGTTGTCGTCATCCATAATCTCTGAGACAGAAGCCATCTCTGCCGCAGAAACGGCACACTCCTCCTTGAAAATAGCTGCCCTATCCCCGCCAGCCTTCTTACAACGAGACTCAACTCGACCTCGCTGATCTCTCATAAGGTAGACAAACTTCCAGTCATCCCCAGGAAGACCATCGTAGAATCCCCTCTGGAGGACGGCTGGAGGTGCCCAGACGTAAGCCTCGGGGCCCTCAACAACAGGCCGCTTCCTTATGCCGTCATCAATAACGCAACCATCAAAGGTAGCCTGGTGGTAGAGGCGACATTGATGCTCGGGGTCTGTCTGCAACCAAGAGGGAGATCCTCCTTGGTCAGCGAGAGGCTTACCTGCTAGCAGCGAAGACAAAAAAGTAGAGCCAGATCGTGAGGTCATTAGAAAAAGGACTCTGCGCATCGATTGTTCTCCTCAGGCTATAGTATCACTACACTAGGTAGGACGCCAGGTTCCCCCCAGCAAAACAAGATGTTGACTACCACATCGGTCTTGCGGGATTCCCGCAAACCTTCGATCTAGGCGGCACATTCCTGGTTATAACGCTGCCAGCACCAACAATAGCTCCGGCACCTATAGTTACCCCACAGATAATCGTTGAGTTCGCTCCAATCATCGCTCCCTCTTCAATAAGCGTAGGCAGGATTACCCACTCGTCTGCCCTAAGCAACTCACCACCCCCGTTGGTAGACTTCGGATACTTATCGTTAGTGAAACAAACGTGAGGGCCAATAAAGACATTATCCTGAACGGTTACGCCTGTTGGGATAAAAGCGAAAGCCTCGATCTTTACCTGGTCGCCGATCACGACCCCCCGCTGGATCTCAACAAAGGAGGCTATCTTACAGTGATCCCCAACCAGGCAGCCATACAAATTCACAAGCTCGGGATGATGGATCACTGTTCCCAATCCTAAGACAACATCCTCTGTAATCATATTATCCCCTTGCTGCTTGAAGGGTAATCTTGAGAGTCCTCAAAGCATCCGCCCCGGTAACAAGATCCTCTAACTGCCCGGTATGAATGGCCTCGACAAACTCAGATAGCTCCTCTTTGAGAGGTTCCTGCCTAAAAACCGCAACAGACTGTTGTACAGGATCACCATACTGAGCTACAAAGTCCTGAAACCCAGACACAGAATCGGCCAGGTTTGTGCCAAACCGAACAACCCTCTGCGTAATCATATCAACTTCGCAATATCCCCGTGTACCCGTAACCTCCAGCCTTCTAATCTTGACGGGCGAGATCCAATTAGCTTCGCAAGTAGCCGAAGCGGTCTCAAAGTCTAGGAGAACCTGGGCGGAGTTGATAATCCCATTAGCCTCGGTGCTATGAGTGGAGACAGAAATTGGCTCCCGACCAAAGAGCGCCATCAGAAGATTGAAATCGTGGGTCATAAGATCAAGGACGACATTATCGGCCGACCTAGGAGTACCTCCCACTCGCTTGATGCTTATGGACGTGATCTCCCCAAAAGCCCCCTCATCCACAAGGGCTTGCAGGGCTCTAAAGGCCGGATTGAACCTCTCTATGTACCCAACAGCGAGAACAAGGTCTAGCCCATCCGCAAGCTCTACGAGCCTCCTAGCCTCCTCCAGGCCCTCGCAAATGGGCTTCTCAAGCATAATGTGGACACCAGCAAGAAGACACTTAGTCGCGATCTCAGCGTGGAGAGGGGTTGGTACAGCTATAGAGACCGCAAGAGGAGAGTGATCCGAAAGTAAAGAATCAATACTAGAGTACCCATCAACCCCATACTGGGCTGACATCCACGCGGTTCGAGAAGAATCTATATCACATACTGCCGAGAGAACGGCGTGCTCTGCATAGACCCGAGCATGATGGGTACCCATAACTCCTAGCCCAACTACTGCTACTTGTCCTCCCACTATAGAATCTCCTCTAGAAACTGCTTGATGTTGTCAGCCTCCTCATCATAATTGATGATCTCCCGAAACCTTTTCAAAACTCTTTCCGACCACTCAAGGTTGTTGGGGGGGTACAGCATTTCCCTAATCAGATGGCAATTTTCCCCGAAGGAATGAGCCTGAAGATCAAGACACGTAACCCCCGACTCGAAAAGGTCTGGAGCCTCACCGCCAAACCCAACAACATCACTCATATATGTGACGACTGGGCGTCCCGAAGCGAACCAACCCATCGCCGTGTGTCCAAACCCATCTTGTGGCTTTAGATGCCAGCCAATATTAGCCTTTCGCATCATTGCCGATACTCCCGCAGACCCAAAGAGAGCTCCATCAGGACAGTCCGCACCATATGCTCTCATATCTACCTCCGGAAGGGCATCCTTGTAGGCATAGAAAATCTCTTCATATGGCAGGCAGTTCACCATACTGAAGATGTTCTTCGTACTCGGATTCGGAGGCACATACTTGTAGTGGTCAGGATCTATCTCCTGATGGTAGTAGATCGCATTCTGTCCCGGCTTAGGAATATAAGGCACCGTGTGAAGTACGTTAGGGAGATCCGTGAGCTGGCCCGTATTACCCATCTGGGCAATCAACTTGGCCTGCGGCTGATACTTATTCCTAAGGATCGTGTATGCGCTATCGTGAGCCTCATAGGTAGGCATAACTACATCAAAGTCCATAGACTTAAACACCTCAAGGGTAATAGCCCGATGATGATAGTCATGACCTGGGTCAAAGACCCTATAAACATCTCCTTCTTCGTAATGCTCTCCGTTCAGGTTCTCCTCTTGATCCCAGCCCTGGTCATTAATATCTAAGAACTGACCAACCGTGTCCATCTTATTGCCATAAGGTTCAGCAATCTTCCAGTAACCCCTGGTAAACCACTCCATCCCTATAGGACGATACAGCTCCCAGCCAAGCCTCTCCTCAAACAAAAGGTAAAGAGAATAATAGAGGTCGCTATGATGAAGGTCTGCAAAGACTTTCATACTGCTAGCCCTTTTCCTTCGGCGACTTCACTTTATCAAGCCAGATCCTAATGTCGGCTGCTTCCCTTTCAAAGTCTATGTCCTTTCTAAAGGTGTCCACAACAATCTGACATCTTTCTGCGTATGCATCCGGCTCAGCCCACTCTCTAATCAGCCGGATGGCCTCCTCTGTAGTTCGTACCTTAGGATCAATATCTATACAGTTGACCCCATCGTGAAGATACTCCTGTCCTAAAGCATTATACCGAAAGCAGTATTCCTTCCGTACAATACAGGGCTTTCCAGAAGAGAGTGCCTGCCGAAGAACATATCCACAACCGGCCATTCCTTTAGTGTGCCAGACAAACATTGAACTCTTTATTGCCTCAGGCATATCTCGTGGGGGAAGGGCCCCGTCATAGCAACTCTGCCCATACATCTTCCAGGTGAAGTCGCCCAGGATCTCTCTAAATTCAAGCCACGAACCTAGGTCATCCGGATAAGAGGGAAGACGGTGCGAGAAGCTATTGATTATCTTCTCCTCCACGATGCGATCGAGGCAGTAGTCCTCAAGATGCTCAGGACGAAACTTTATCCGATTCGCCTCGGGACACTCCGGGAATGGATCGAGAGTAGAAGAGAGAATATCAGTGCAAATCTTTGGTTCCTCTCCGGCATTGGCCATATGCCTAATGAACTTGCTGCTGGGCTTGTACTTCTCTGACAAGACCTCGAATCCCGGCTCATTCTCCCAGCAAGTCAGTACAAGAACGTCAAAGTCCATCTCCAGAAACTTATCGAAAGTGATTCCCCGATACGTAAAGTCATATCCAAACTCTGCCATTGGAGCATGATACACGTCGTTAGAAAGGGCTCCCTGTTGCCCAAACAAGAGCCCTGTCCAAATCCCTTTCTCCTCCCACTCTGGACTACCACAAGGGCTATAGAGGGTTGCTCCTAGCCTCTTCGAGAAGAGCAAATAGATTGCATAGTAGAGATCTGGATGACCGACACAATCAGCAAAAACGTTCATTACCAGATCCTCGCGATAACGCCATTCCAGTCCCCATACTCAAGCCTTATGGCCTTATCATCTATATAGACCTGAGCGTGAAACTTACCAACAGTCCCGTCGTCAATCTCATCAAACGGAATCTTATGCTCCTCAAGTGCCCTCAACATCTCCTCCATCAGAGCTGCACAATTGTCTCCGTGTTGCCGGGGGTTATTCCTACTGCTCCATATCACGATGGTATGGCCCTGACCCCTTAGACCCTGAAGAGCTTTGCGTGCCGCCGGGAAATCGGCCGTGATAGTCCCGTCATAATCTACAGCAACAATGCACATACATTCTCCCCAGTAATCATTCGCACGAGGTGATACCCTTCAGCAAATGGCCTTCCTATATTAGCTCCCCGGACTACAGCCAAAGAGCGGATAGCCTCAGAAGCATTGTAATATAGCTTTGCCTGAGTCTCATACATTGCGAGGAGCTCAACCTTCATCTCTACCGCCTCCGCCGGCAACGCCACGAAGAAGTTGGGAGTGAACTGAGGGCAAGAGCGCAATACCTCATAGCCCAGGATAGTGCTATTCCGAAACACCCGGAGCGACTCCTCGGCAACGATCTTATGGTCTTGATGGACATCACCCATCCAATGAGTAAAGACCATATCGGGATGGAAGCTATCCCTCTCCCATTCGAGCTCTGTCCGAATAATTGAGGAATATTCAGCAAGCCTCCGGTTCGGGAAATCGAGAGCACGAACCCGGCCGCCCCGCCTGGTAATGTACTTCTCTACCCTGCGAATCTCCGCAAGAATACCCTCGTTCCTCTCAAGGTTCGTACACTTAGAGAAGATAAGGTACCTGACCTTATGCTTCTCGTCCTTAAGAAGCTGACAGAGCAACCCTCCAGCACTGTGTTCAATGTCGTCAGGGTGAGCACCAACGAAAAGGATATTCATCCTTCCTCCTAGATAAAGCGAGAGACTCTAAAGGTATGCGGGACTATATATTCCTCTGGTGTCAGATCTCCCCGTCGTCCATTCCCCCAAAGCATATCGAGCATCATACCAACAAGATTATATCCAACGGGTCGCCAAGACCCAATACTTCCCGGAACGCGAGGGTTGATCTCCAAAAGCTTCAGAGCACCATCCTTATCTCTCTTCGCTTGGATATTGATGATATGTCTGAAGCTTACCCAGCGATTGATCGCAGCAATGAACTCGCAGAACTCACCCCCAGAATCAGGAATGAACTTAGCGGTGTGGCATATCCCGCTACGGGTCATCTCTCGCTCTCTGACTCCATAGAATAGAAAAGCTCCAGAAGACTCAAAGATACAATCGATGCTGTACTCCGCTCCCGGCAGGGTTTCGACAAGCATTTTGTGTCCGCTACACCACAACATTAGCTTTCGAACCTGACTAAGAGGGAAAGTAAGACCGAAAGCCTCCGGCTTCTTCCCTTCAAATCCTTCTGCCCACGTCTTGTCACTGACAATCTTCTTTGTCCCGCGACTGCCGTAAGCGTTCGTAAGCTTCACAAAGCAAGACTCGCCATCAGAAGATTCCGCGATAAATTCTCCCACTCTGGCCGGGTCCTCCAGATACTCAAATTTTGGAGAGAGATGAGGGAACCTGCTGTACAAATGCCCCTTGTCCAAAACTAGACTAAAAGTCTCCTCCTTAGAACAGAGAACCCGGCAGCCAACAGCCTCAAACCGAGAGACCGCCCGAGAGAGAGGAAGTAATTCGGGATCTGTCAGCGGCAGGACTGCTTCAATCTCGTTCTCCTCCACAATCCTAAGGATCTCCTCTACGTAACCATCCTCACTACCATTTGGTACACAGAAGTTCTTGTCCACCAAGGCAGCTCCAGAAGGGTTATGACTAGAGTCGCACCCAAAGATTCTCAAGTACTTCCAAGCATCCTTCTCCCACTCTTTTAGTAGCCGAAAGACCGAGTACCAGCCAGGACAGCCAGAGCCTGTAACCAAGATCGAACGCATCACTCCTCCTCAAACTCCAGTATATCCGACCGACCAAAAACCGACTCGAGAGTCTGTCTCCAAACCACGCCTACGGCCGGGGGAAGGGGGTACGGAACGATGCTGTCATAGTCAATAAGATAGCAGCCGCTCTCGTCAACAAGGATATTGCCACACGAAATATCCCCGAAAGTGAACCCCAAGGACTCTCCTACATCTATCGATTTGAGAAAGATATCAAGGACTTCGGGTTTTCGAGTCTCTTCTAGGGTACAGGGAGGGCAAGTGCCGTCTAAAACAAAAGGCAAAGTTCCGTGAAGGTCATAACCAGAAACGTAACGGGTGATATAGCCACCCCTTATGAACCGAACGAAGAGAACAGGATGCCAGATGGTAAGGATTTTCTCCATCTGCGTCCTCCAAGAAGAAGTAAGCCTGGAGGGGTTTGTCTTATAGACTAGGTCATCCTCTTTCCAGACCAAGGCCCCATCAGAAGATGACCAGCTCGATATGTTGCTCATCAGTATGCACCAGGGTTTCTTCGACTGCAGGAAACCTTCCAACAACCTGAGAAAGCTCAGAGACTGTCGGCTGAAAGTAAACTGACCCATCGTGCTCACCGAGCCGAAAAACGAAGATAGCAGGCCCGTCCACCTTATCCACAAGTCTCTTCACGTGATACTCGGCATCCTCTATCCAGTAGATGACCATACTGAAGATTGCAATATCGTAGCGGCGGGCGGGAAAGAAGTCTTCGACCCTTTGGTGAATGAGCTCAATGTTATCAACGCCGTAAGTATCCAAGATCTGACGAGACTCACTTATCCGCCCGGCACTTTCATCTACACCAATGACAGACCGTGCACCTCCTGCAACTGCCTGGATTCCATAACTACAGGTACAGCAGCCTATATCAAGAAAGTCCTTTCCCTCAAAGTCCACGTGCTTCTTGATACGCCGAAACCATTCATCGGTAGCAAAGAGACCTTTTACAAGAGTCCCATCAGGCATTGGGGTTGTCTGATAGAAACTAGGCATCGCCAACCCGCCTATATCCCTCACTGACAACCCACTTCATAGTACGGTTTTCAGGATCCTCAAGGTCATACCAGTCCCAAGCCCTCAAGCTTCGCTGACCCTCGTAGATAGAGAGCATCTGCATCTTTTCGTAGAGAGTGTCGAAAGACAAGAGTTCTGTCTTATCGAAGACTAGAAGGTCATCCCCAACAAGCCCCCTAAGAATAGAGTGCAGAGCTGCGTGCTGCGTATGTCCGTACTCTCCATCCTCATTGTGGGTCAGGACGTTATCAAACCCGCGGGACAGAACCTCTCCTAAGAGAGGGCCCACTTCCTCCTGGACAAAGGTCCCATTCCAGCTATCGTCGTGTTCCCAGAGGTCATACGTCAATCCCAACAGACTCATAACATCTCTGAACTGCGCTGCTGTAGCTCTGTTGGCTCCCGTAGCGCAGACAACGTGCCAGTTCCCACCTAGGAGAAGGGAGTGAGCAAAGAGAACTTCATCATCGGGATGAGCCACAACTAGAAGGTTATTTCCCTCCATCATTCAGCCCTCCGAATCACAATGATTGATTCCCCTTTGACCAACTTACTGTCCACAAGGCTAAGATCAAACTCTTCCCCAAGCCCAGCAGTAAGCTCCTCAACCTCTCGCATAGAGAGCATACTGGGGAAGAAGTCGTCCTTGTATGCTCCAAAACCGCTAGAGTGAGAGAGCAGAACGCCACCAGGAGCTAGGCGCTGGGCAATGAAACGGAAGTACTCCTCAAAGTGCTGCTGGCAGCAGCTGAACATCTTGAGGTTGACATCAACAATCGCCTGGTAGTCAGGGAGAAGACAGGCATCCATTCCGACAAGATCGTACTTGTTCTGCTTATAGATCTTGTAGTTACCGATCCACGAGAGGTTATAAGCTACATCAAGCTCCTTCTCGATAATCGTTAGGCCATCAATTCTGCCAAAGATATGTGCAAGCTCAATGAGAAAGTGCGAAGCTCCGATGCCAACATCCAAAGCATTCTGGCCTCCGAACTCTTCCTCTCGCTCCTTCAGGTAGGCAACACACTCAAGCTCCGCTTCAGTGATAATGGTTGCCCAATCATCCTGGTCATAGACCATCTCTAGATTGCAGGTCATTCTAGCTCCTCTAGAAAGGTCTTGATCTCCTCAAACTCCTTATCGAAATCGACAACCTCCCTAAACCTACTATAGGCCTTACAGCACATCTTCTGGTGTACCGGTTTCTTAGAAGCGTGGACGAGCTTATTCCTAAGTTCGTTGGGGCTCCGGCCGGTAATATCAATAGAGGTAACCATATCCTCGAGTAGCTCTTCGCCTCTCGAGCCAACATAGTCAGCCCCGTTGATAACCACAGGCCTGCCACTGGCAAAAGAGTTATGGAGGATGTGGCCATACCCCTCACCACCAGGCTTGATGTGCCAGGTAAAGTCAGACCCCCTAATGCAGTCAGCAAGCAAGTGAGTACCTACGATAGTTTCATCTAGACTCGCTAGAGTCTTACCAACAAAGGCAAAGTCCCAATCAAGTCCCGTAGACTTCCAGAGCTCCTCGCTCTCATCAAAGTGAACATAACTCCTCACAGCCTTATTACCGGTAGGGTTAGAGAAGTGGAAGACCTCTGTATCAAACTCCTGGCTATAGATAATGCACTTCGTCCCGGTGGGAATCTCTTTGGGCGCGGCGTGAATCATTACATTCTTAGCCCCCTCAGGAATCTCCCTGCCAGTAGTGCTACCCATATGATGTATATGCCTAGCCTGAGGTTGGTGGAGCTGACGAAGCCTTTCGGTTGGCTCAAAGTGCTGAGGAACAGAGGAAATCAGGACATCAAACTCCTCCTGCTTGAACCGCTCAAGGGTTATCCCGCGCTGGGTAATCCCTTTACTCAAGTCCTCAATAGAATAGATCCCGTTGCCGCAATCCTCTATGTTCCCAATCTTCACCAGCTCTGTAGCCTGCCTGGCCCAAGCTGCACCCCTAGAGGCCCAAAATGGACCTAAACCAGCCCTACAAGCCCCGGAAGTAGTAGAGAGATACCCCTGGGACACCGCTGTGTAACGGCGGTCACAGAGCGTCCAGAAGTCCTCTATAGGCCAGTCATACCCTATAGGCCTATAGAGCTCCCAACCCAAACGCTCCTCAAAGAGGAGCTGGAAGGAATGATAGAGATCAAAGTGATGTAGGTCTGCCAGGACTTTCATTATCGCAACCTATCGAGAAATGCCCTCACCCTCTGCTCGCTCTCGTCAAAGTCCACAACCTCACAAAATCTTTGGTGAGCGGCAGCACACATCTCTGCGTGTCTATCTGGTTCAGAGAACTCCAAGATTCTCTGGACGTTGTCCTCCGGCGTTCCCAGCTCCATATCTATACAGGTCACGTCGTTCTCAAAAAGAGCCTCGGCCAGGCGACCACGATAGTGCGACCCCCAGATAAGAGCCGGACGGCCCACAGCATAACTATTGTGGATTACGTGTCCAAACCCGTCACCCTCAGGCTTATAGTGCCAAGTGAAAGTAGAACTCTTCATCTTAGCGGCTATCGTTTTAGATCCGGGAAGAGTATCTCCCATTCCCGCTCCGAAAGCTCTGAAACTAAAGGACTCACTCAACCTGTCAGCATACTCCGCAAATAGCTCTGGGGCTCGCATCCAGTGGATATACGAGAAGATGCTTTTATCCAGCCCTGGAGGCTCATAACTAAAGACGTCTAGGTCAAACTCCTGGTGGTAAAAACAGACATTCATATCCTCCGGGACAGAAAACGGCGCGGCGGAAATGAGAATGTTCCCTACGCCTGGCTGATGACCCCAAGAATTTCCAACTTGAAAAACGTGGTTTGCCGCAGGGGAATGCTCAGCTATAAGCCGGTTGTAGGGTTCAATATGCTGAGGAATAGACGATATAACGATATCAAAGTCCAAGCTGGCAAACTTATCCAG
>Ga0255052_10003752_pt1 | contig 10446 bp, 9 predicted proteins | sample JV7_2_21_MG_FD_188632 | JGI IMG/M metagenome (GOLD analysis project Ga0255052, IMG submission 188632) | Seawater microbial communities from Jervis Inlet, British Columbia, Canada - JV7_2_21 | ecosystem: Environmental > Aquatic > Marine > Inlet | place: Canada: British Columbia | collected...
CGCCAGCTCATATTGCCTGGCGCTGATGCCATCGTGCAGATACGAGCGCAGAATTCCGTTCTCGACCATCACCGTGCGGCCGCATGCATTGCCCTCATCGTCATAATTGAGCGAGCCGCGTTCATGTGGAATCGTGCCTTGATCAACGATCGTGACAAACGGTTCGGCGACTTTCTTGCCAATCATGTCCGAGTAAATACTGGTTCCCTTGCGATTAAAGTCGGCTTCCAGGCCATGTCCGATAGCCTCATGCAACAATATGCCGCTGGCGCCGGCGGCCAGGATAACCGGCATCTCTCCCGCCGGCGGGCGCCTGGCGTCGAACAGGATTAACGTTCTGTCGACCGCCTCCTGCACCATGCGATCAATCCGCTCGCTCGTATACCAGGAGAAATCCTGGCGGGCGGCAATATTTGAAAACCCGGACTGCACGTTGTCGCCGCGTCTGGCGGTGACTTGCGCGGTCAGCCTGGTCATCGGCCGGTGATCCATGATCAGGTGTCCGTCGAGGGTCGCGATCAGAATCCGGTCGTCGACGTCGCTCCAGAATACCGTAACCTTGTCTACCGACGAATCCGCCTGCCGCGCCTGGCTATCGACGCGCTGCAAAATTGGCAGCTTTCGCCCTACACCTACCTCATCCCAAGGCAATTCGGTCGTGTACAGCTCGCCCGCCTGCCGCGGTTCGTATGCCTGCGGCGGTACAACGCTGCTGCCCGTTGCGATGGCTGCGGCAGTGCGGGCTGCCGCCAGCATGGATTCCAGTGTCAGGTCCTCGCTGAATGCATAGCCCGTTTGCTCGCCAATGACGACGCGCAATCCGACCCCTTGCAGGATTTCGGAGTTGGCGCGGCTCACGATACCGTCCTCCATGGTCAGGAAGTTCGCACGCTGATGCTGAAAATACAGATCAGCGGCGTCCGCACCATTTGCCGTCAGCTCGGCCATCACACGCGATATGCCTGCCTCGTCAACCGCAAACCACTCCATGAACGGATTGCGCGGTGTTGGATCGCTAATCACGGTAGCCTGGTTGACCCCGCAACCGGAGAGAAACACCGGCATCGTGACGACTGCGCTCCCGGCTGCGATTTGTCCCAGAAATTCCCGTCTTTTGATAATCATTTGAGCTCCTCGCTGCTCGAAAATCGACCTGTGGCGTTTAGCGGCTGCTGTCGCTCGCCTAGCGACGCGCCCGCATACGCCAGCGTAGTAACAACAGGAAACCAAACAACATGCCCCCCAGGTGCGCAAAATTGGCAATGCCCGGCGCCCGGCCGCTTAAGCCCAGATACAACTCCAGCAGGCCATACGCGAGTACAAAAAATTTCGCTTTCATGGGGATTGGCGGGAACAGCAACATCACCGTTCGGTTCGGAAAGGCCATGGCGTATGCCAGCAACAGGCCGAATACGCCACCGGATGCGCCGACAGTCGGATAAATGCCGCCTTGCAGCCAGGCCACGGTCAACTGCACGACACCGGCGCCGATCACGCAAGTCATGTAGTACACGATGAATCGCTTTGCACCCATCAGGCGTTCGAGATCACGCCCGAACATCCAGAGACCGAACATATTAAAAAAGATGTGATTCAGGCCGCCATGCAGAAAACCGTAACTAACCAGTTGCCAGGGCATGAATTCCGGCCTTGGCGAGCCGAATGGCCACAACGCAAAGTAGTAGGCCATGAGATTCGGCTGTACCTGCTGTGCTGCAAACAGCAGCCCGTTTGCGATCAGCAGACCGAATATGGCGCTGGGTATGGCGCTGTTGTCGGCCGGCCGGCGATTATAGGCATATTGATTCAATTCGTTCGATTATCCTGGATCGGACCTCAACTGTCGGACCGTCTATTATGCTGCGCGTTCAGAACTTATAAAGGGGTCTGGCGATTTTCATCTCGCGACTACCAGCCCCCACCGCCACCACCGCCGCCACCGCCGCCGGAAAATCCGCCGCCGCCGCTGCCCGATGATGATCCGGGTGGCGTAACGGAGGTACTGATGGCGCTGTCGAGGCTGCTCATGATGCCGGAAGTATTCGTGCCGATGTCGCGGCTGTCCCAGGAACCGTTGTACCAGGAAGGATGATAGCCGCTGTCTTGAGGTCCGCGCAGATCGTCGAGTATCGAGGCGAATCGCTCGGCCCACTTTTGCTCGATGCCCATCGCCAACGCGAACGGCAGGTATTTCTCGAATAAATGCGGCGTTTTTTCCGGCGGGTGTCTGAGATTCATCTCGTCTTTCTCAGCGATCTCGAGATATTCCCTGAATCCCAGAATCTCGTCCAGCAGCTTGCGACCCGGCCCGGTCGGCCGTTTCATGATCATCAGGAAAACGAAAAACGTAACGACCATAAGCACGATCACGACGATCACGGCCGGCGTCGGGCCGACGCCGATTTGGAGCGCCGTAACGGCGGCGACAAGACCGATAATCAATCCAGGTGCGCTCAACAGGCTATTGAGTTTGAAATAGCGGCCAGCGTAGTCACGTTTCAATGACCGCCGGTGTGCCGAGCGTGCGGCACTGATCCGCTTGTGGTACTCGTCGTCGAGAATCAGCGAGCTGCCTTCTGCAAACAGCGCAGCATGAAGTTCCTTCTCGCCTACAGCCAGTTGCGGCGCGTTATCACCGGGATCCGTTTTCCTGAGCGCATGCAGGTCGCCGGGATTTTCGATCCGCAGGTACCCCTTCACCGCCAGATTGACGATCGCAGCGGTCAGCACTTTGTTGTCGTAATACATCTGTTGGATGTAACGCAAAGATGCAGGGGAGAAGTTTGGCGGCGGTTCATAACGCGTGACGATAAGGCCCTGCTCCGGGTCCCGGCCATATTTGCGCCATAGCGGAACGAAATATACGAGCATCCCAAGCAGGCCGGCAAGCCCCGCAATCAGGTTGACGTTGTCGGACAGCAACCAGACGGTCCGCTGTAACACGCCGGGCTCGGCGACCAGGCCCTTCGGCCAGCTAACGGCGACGGTCAGCCCCTCGTGCGGCACCAGTTTCCGGGTCGTGTCGAACGAAATTAGTGCAGGCCCGTCAACGCGGGTCACGAAATCCTGGCCAGTCGACCCCAGCGGACCGGTAAAGGCAGCAATGTCAATGATCTGTGGATCACCCTGAAGATCCAACGCAATCGTGGCGCTGGCGCGATCGATCGGAAACGCCCACTCCAGGCCGGTGACACTCCAGTACAATTCGTCAAAATCCGCAAAGAACCCGAGCATGCGATTGGCCCGGTAACGAAAGATATAGCGGTGCACGCCTTCGGCAAGCATGCGCCGGGCGCTGCCAAAATAGGTGCGCACGCCATTGTCCCTGCGTTCGAAGTGAAAATCCTCCGCCAGGTCATTGCGCATCACCGCCAATGGCCGGTAAACCACCTCATGACGATTGCCATAGCGGTCGCGGTAGGTGGTCGGAAGATCGCGGTATATGCCGCGCCTTATCCTTGCCCCTTCCGCCCTGACCGTGATGTGCTCGGTTACCTCGATCCAGCCATCCGGCTGCACCCTGATGTCGCTGTGAAATTCCAGAATGCGCTCATCCGCGAACGCTACCAGCGGCAAGACGAGCGCCAGCAGTAATATGCGGTTTGTCACTCGACCGAGCCCAGATCGAGCAATGGGACGGCAGCGATCTCGTCCGCGGCTTTCTGAAAATAGCCGCGTTCCCGGAAATCGAACCAGTTGGCCACTATATTGCTCGGAATCGTCTGAATGCGCGTATTCAGCACCCGGACTGATCCATTGTAGTAACGCCGTGCGAACTGCAGATAATCCTCGGTCTCCACCAGTTCCCGCTGCAGCTGCAGGAAGTTTGCGTTAGCTTTCAGGTCCGGGTAATTTTCGGCCAGCGCGAGCAAGCGAGTGACGCCGCTGCCAAGCTCCTCTTCCGCCTGGCCGCGTTCGCTGACATCCGATGCCTGCATTGCGGCCGAGCGCAACAGGGTGACCGCCTCGATCGTTGCCCGCTCATAGCTCGCGTACTGATCGACGGCATTGACGAGTTGTGGAATCAGGTCATGTCGCCGCTGCAACTGAACGTCGATATCGCTCCACGCAGCATCCACCCGATTTCGATCCCGTATCAGGCGGTTGTAAAGCATTGCTAATAGTGTCGCTAGCATGGCAGCCAGCGCGATCAGCCAACTCACGATCATCAGCTACCGTTTCGTACGCGGACCGGGTCGCCAGGCGACACCGGGCTGCCCTGCAGCACACTGCAACGCCGAGCGCCGCGAAAGTCATTGGCGACGCCGTTTGTCGTGCCAATTGCCGCTGCCGGGTGAATGTGCATTGCAGCGCGTTTCTTGTCGAGCCTGGCAATGCCGATCAGCCTGCCCATACGATTTCCCGATGTGACCAATCACACCATTGTACTAGCAGACGTTCGCCGGGTGATCGTTCAGTACCAAAATGAAACGAAAAGCTGAAAAACGTTTGCGTCCAGGCTGTAGAGGGGCTCGTCTCCCAGGGGCGCGCCGGTCGCGATATTGCGGAACTCGTGATAATCGATCATCAGGAAATCGAACGAAAAATTAACCGTACCGCGCTCCAGGAAATTCCACCCGTCACGCATGAACTCGTAGGAGGCCGCGAACTTTAAAGTCTGACTGGTCAGTGGACTCAACTCCTTATCGCGCCCCCTGAAGTTTGTCGCCTCGGACCTGGGAAACAGGTCGCGGAAGAAATGCGCGCCGTTCTGATCGTGATAGCGGTACTTGCCGGTGAATGTAAAGTCACGCCAGGGGTGAATGTAGGCAATGGACAAAGTGTTTGCATTGATACCCCAGGTATCCGTGAACCAACGGTATTGAGCTTCCAGCGCCGCCCGGTACGGCAGGAAATACTTGGCGCGTATGCCGACCGCGTTGGTCGTACGAGTGTGTGGATACAACTCTGGCTCGAAGCTGTAGCCAACCGGACTGCCCGAATCCAGATACCGTACCGATCGGTAAGGATTGTTGAGAAATCCCTCATCGGTGATGGTTTCGATGTTCAGCGCCATAATCAGGTTGCGCGTCAGAATCTGGGTAACGCCGATACCGTAATGTTGCCGGGTGTTGTCCTCCGCGAACAGCGGATCATCGACGCGGCGCACAACGTCTTCACCCAGCGCATAACTCAGGGTCAGTGTCGTCAGGTCACCAAACATGTCCTGACTGATGCTCAGACTGTAGGTCTCTGCATCGAAGTCATTTTCCACGCTGGTGGTATAGGTGGCTGACATGGTCGTATTACCGCGCAAGTAATCCATACCCAACGATTTCTGGGTGCGTTTTTCCGTATACGGGCTTGCCGTCGTTATCACGTCAATGGACGCGGAACTGACCATATCGACATAGTAGTTGGCAGCGAACGAGAGACTTTTGCCGACCTGTTTGCGCACCAGCAACGACGGGCCCTCGATTCTGACACCGCCGCCTTCATAGAGGTGATACAGGATATCGGCGCGGTCTTCGGGCAACACGCCCGGCATCGCTGTCCGGCCGATCAGCAACAGCACGAATGCAGCGCAAATTCTGAGACGGGTAGCTTGCATGCGGAATCCTGTGCGGCAGACGGGCTAGTTGCAGCCGCAGCCACCCCCCGCCGTGCCTTCGCCGCCGCGCGCACCCTCGCGTGCCTCATAAACGTGGTAGATGTAGGCACTCGAGACGGGATCTGGGTCCAGGAACATGATCGGGTCCGCCAGGCGATCCCTCTCATACGGTTTTACCCAGGGTTCTATGCTGCCGCAGGCGGTCAGGCCTGAGATCAACAGCAAGGTCAGCACTACGCGGTAAATGTGACTCTTATTCATGTCCGTCCCCCATGCATCAGAAGAACACCGTCAGGCCCAGGGTTCCTGTCAGGTTGTGGGTCGTCTTTTCCTCACCCAGCAAATCGATGTCGTACAGGTAATCGCGGAAATCCAGGCGGATCGCCACAGAGTCGGTCAACAGGAATCGATAACCGGCGCCGAAATTGACCGTAAACCGGTCATCCCCGGCAAAACGTGTCGAACCAAGGCCGCCGACCAGGTACAGACTGGAATTGAAAGCCCGTCCTTGGCCGACAAATGCTTCACTCGGCAGAATGTTGTAACCGAGATTCAGGTTGTAATACGTGTATTCCCGTTCATCGTCGGACAGGAGCGGCGCCCCGCCACTCAGAATCTCGAAACTGGTCTGGCCGGCCGTGGTTGTGCCGTAGTTACCTTCGACGAAAAATCCTTCGGTAACGTGATACGCAAGACTGAGTCCGTACGACAGGTCAGAACCGAAATCCTCGATACTCATGATTCCAGCGAATGCGCCAATCTCGAAATCTTCGGTGTCAATCTTTGCTTCCTTGATCTCACGTCGCTCCACTTCGGGCTCGATCACCTGACCCTGCGGCAATTCGGCTGGCGGCGGCGCTGAGTCATCGCCCATGCCGAACAACCTCTTGGTAGAGGCGCAACCCGTCAGCCCGAGAGCCAGCAGAGGCATCGCTAGAAAAAGAACGCGAAACCGGCTTTCCATTCTTCTACTTCCTCGTTGTCGTCACGGCTCGTGAATACCACGTAGCTCTTGTACTCTGCCCTGAGGATAAAGCGCCGCGTTGCATAGATGCGAAAACCGGCTCCTACGTGAGCAATCTGGTCCGTGCGGTCTTCGCCCTGCACGATCGTGGATTTGGGCGAGGTCCGGATGACCCCCGTACCCAGCGTGAAAAACGGTGAGATCCGCCAATCAGGCCAGGTTTCGTGAACCACGTTAACACTGCCCATCCAGCCGTTCGAAAAATTTCCTAAAATCTGTGAACCCCATACCTCTACAGCCACATTGGGGTTGAGCGAGTACGCACCGTAGAGGGATACGATGTTGGCGCCGCCGAAATTACCGGCCAGAAGGCCCAGTTCCCAGCGGGAATTGGTGAAATCCTGCTGGTTCGCCTGGGCGAACTCGATTTCCTGCTCGCCGGTCTGCAAGGTTCGTTCCATCTGGGCCCGATCGACCCAACCCTCATTGCCGTCCGGAGCGCGGACCAGGAACCAGTCTGTACGCCGTTTCAGAATATCGACTGACTCGCCGCGTTCAACAATATGGAATTTCGGATAGCCACGGCCCGGCCCGGTGTGCATGTCCAGATAGGGGTCAGCCACCGATACGGTTCGATATTGATCGGCGGCCTGAGCAATCCCGGTGGTGAAAGCCTGGATCAGAAAGACAACCAGGACTGTCAGCCACAATGGGCTAATTGGTCGGGGCGTCGAATGGATTGTTGTAGTATTGCGCTCCGACATCCAGCCATTCCGCAAGCAAGCGTTTCTCCGCGTCAGACAAGTACCCATCGTGGCTTTGGTTCACAGCAAAACGATCAAAGAACCGTCCTGCTGCGTTGGCGCCAGCCGCACTCATTGACGAACTGACATTCACGGTCGAAAAGATGGGGTTGCCATCAATATCCACGCCGACCTGTATGAGTCTGTCCACCAATGCGCCATTCATGACTTCCTGCTCGTCATCATCGAACAGCAATTCACGATACGAATTAAATTGATCCGGTTCATCCGGGGAAATACCATCCGTCAGATCGAGCTGGCCAAGAGGCACACGCACCTGGGCCTGATCATCGACCGGCGAATGACAGTTCACGCAGTCGTTGCTTAGCGGCAGCAACGTGACCGGGTCGATTACCGGGTTGCCGAGGGCGTCCAGCACCGGGCGCAGCGCGGCCCACAACGGATGAATATGCATTTCGTAGTTGATAACGATGCGGCAATTCGCTAACCACGGCTGCGTGATGCAGCTCAGCGAGGTCGGCGCCGCAGTCGTCAAATCTGTGTAAGCATAAGTGAAACTGGCGTCCTTCAGCCGTCCGGCGGTCGCTTCGTCAGTCCAGACATCGTCGAAGTTGACGTTCATCGACGGCTCCAGGGACGAACAATTATCGGTCGCACAGCTAATGCGGGCGCGCACCTCGGCCATAGTCTCACCAAGGTCGCCAACAAACAGCGCCGGGTCGGTGCCGGGGAGGAACGGTCCGCCGGCAACTGTCGCTCCCGCGTACGCCGAGGCGAAGGCATCGAAGCGACCATGCGAAATGCCGCTGTTGGCCACGTGGCAGCCATTGCACTCCAGCAATTGGCCCGGGCGCAACTGAATCCAGTTTTGATGGCGCGCGGTGATGCGGTGGCCATCCGCGTCGAGGACACTCACCGTCAGCGCTACGTTTGCCGGCACCTTCACCATCACGGAGCCGTCCGGCTCGATCATGGAATAACCGACAATTTCCTTCATACCCTGGGCGCGATCGCGTCCGAAGGCCGTATTATTGATGTCCAGAAAATCATCGTCCGGTATCGACACTGCCTTCACGACCCGCAGGAAACGCGCCGGGCGCAGGTCTGCCGTGGTCTGCGCCGGATCGGCCAGCGTCTCGATCGCGGCGACTGCGCCACCATCGAAATCGTAGACACTGCGGATATTCAGCACTGCCGCAGCTTCGGCGACCAGGTCGGAATCGGCCGTAAAGCTGTTTTCACTGTCGAGAATGACCGGTGGCGCCAGCCGTGGATCTGCCGATACCACCTCGGTGAACATGACTCCCTGCTCCGGCGCCACGATCGGCAATTGCGTGTCGTCGCGCGGATCGTAGATCCAGACACCGTAGGTCGGGTCTGCAGCTTCAAGCAGCGGATCCGCCAGATTCTCCGCTGTGCACGGATAGAAAAACACGGGCTCGGTGGATGGCGGCGCATTCGGGTCAACAACGTCGGTCAGGCTGCATTGTGTCCAGCTCACCATCATTCGCCCGGTGCCATCCTGGATCGGGTAGACGGAACTGAACCTGCCGCCCGGCGAGGGCACGCCGGGATCGGTCGACACATTTACAATGGTAGCGCGTTGCTGCGCAGGGCCGGTCATGCCGGCGTTGTCCATCGTCGGCTGGGTATTCTCCAGGTAGACCACTGTCTCGATAACCACCAGGTCGCCACCGCCATCCGTATCAGTAAACGGTCGCACGACGGTCAGGATGCGGCCGTCTTCCATTTCCCGCGGCTTGGTAAACTGAATCACCTCACCGTTGCCGCCGGTGTCGTGGCTGTTCTGGCCATACAGCATTTCGAGCTGCGAACCGTCCGGGTTCATGCGGTACAAATTCACTGAATCGTTACGCCCGGCATGGTCCCAGCGGCTGAAAATGACCTGGCCGTTCGACAATACTGACGGATCGAAATCATGACTCTGATTGAAGGAAACCTGCTCGATGCCGGTACCGTCGTCGTTCATGACATGCAACAGGAATGCCGGCTCGTTCTGGTCTTCATCCTCGGCCGGAAACTGTGGCTTGCCCTCATCCAGCAAGACGGCGTTCGAACGCAACTGACGTGTCGAGGAGAAAATGATGCGACCGTCCGGCAAATATTTCGGCGCCACATCGTGACCGATCTCGGCGGTCAGGGCGGACGAAATGACGCGGCGCAACTCACTGGTCTCGAAAACGTACTCCCAGATGTTCCAGGTCGGCTGATCCTCGTCGTCGATGGCGAGATTCAGGTCGACCGGGCCACGCATCGCAAACAACAGGCTGCTGCCATCGTAGGCGATTTCGAGGTCGCGGACCGCACCGAGGCCCTGTGTCTCTGCTTCGGTGATATTGAAGTCGAGGGCGCTGGGCGACGCGCGATCACGAAAATAGACATCACCGCCAAAATCGAATGAAATCAACTCGCGTACATCTGTCTGCGCAAACTCTCCCTGGTCGTCGACCGGGAGAGGGGCTTTGATGTAAGCAATCGGGAAATCGACGACTACCGGATCGGGATCCTGTCCGGTGCCAAGTTGCACGCCTTCACCGGATTCGCAGCCGGCAATCAATGACAACACGGAGAGAAGTGCAGCAGCCTGCACTCCTGCTCTAACGGATCCTTCCTGTGTGTGTTGCGATAGCAAAGTCATAGCCTTCACCTCAAAACCTAAACATGAGTCCGGAATAAGATTTCCTGCTCATCCCGCGATGCTTTTGTGCGACAGCCGTAAATCCTTTTTTTGCTGCCGAATCAAAAACATGATGCGCACGACCCCACTATTTAAGTTCTCCAATAGTGGACGCGCGCCGCCCGTCATACCGTTAACGCGATCACAAAAGAACCGCAACGACTGTACGGCGGCTGCCACAGGCCGTGACGGACGTCACATCATCGCGATTCGGGCCTCGGCCTACGGCGGTGACGCAGCCAGTGTGCGTCACACCTGTTGGTCATTCACCGGCAGTATAAAGACACAATTTTTCCAATGTAATGTCTCGAAAGTACGACAGTGCGCAAAGTCAAATCCATTTTTTGCACGGCAAATCGCAACGAAAGGAACGCGGGCCAACAAATCGTTTTCGTGTCCCTCAAAACAACACACGAAATTCATTCGCATTGGGTTGCAATTTTTTTTCTGCTCGGTGCCGGTATTGAAT
>Ga0255052_10003753_pt1 | contig 10444 bp, 11 predicted proteins | sample JV7_2_21_MG_FD_188632 | JGI IMG/M metagenome (GOLD analysis project Ga0255052, IMG submission 188632) | Seawater microbial communities from Jervis Inlet, British Columbia, Canada - JV7_2_21 | ecosystem: Environmental > Aquatic > Marine > Inlet | place: Canada: British Columbia | collected...
GTTCGCGGGAGGCAGTGGCAAGTATGCGGCCGAGTGGATCGTCGAGGGGCAACCGAGCGACAACATGTGGGAGCTCGATGTCCGGCGATTCGACGACTATGCCGCCTCCACCCAGTTTGTGAGAGCACGAGCCCTGGAGGTCTATCGACGAGAGTACGCGATCCGTTACCCAGGTGAAGAGCTCCCCGCAGGTCGGCCGCTCAAAACCAGCCCGCTCTACGACAAGTTGTCGGACAACGGGGCCGTCTTTGGCGCCCGCTTCGGATGGGAGCGCCCCCTATGGTTCGCGAAGAACGGGACGGCCAAAGACGAGTACTCGTTTCGCCGAGGTAACTGGCATGCCGCGGTCGGAGAAGAGTGCCGGGCGGTGGCGTCCTCCGTTGGCGTCCTGGATCAGGCGAGCTTTGCGAAGTACGTCGTCTCGGGGCCGGGCGCAGAAGGATTCCTGGACTATCTCTGCGCCAACAAGCTTCCCAAGGCAATTGGAAGAATGACGCTTACCCAGATGTGCACCCCAAAAGGGGGAATCGAGTGTGACCTCACTGTCACAAAATTGGGTGGGAACGAGTACTACCTGATTTCTGCGGCGGCGACGGAGTTACACGACTACGCCTGGATCGCCCGCCACCTGCCCCGGGACGGCAGTGTGACCCTCGAGAACCTCACGAGTCGCCTGGCGACCCTCACCATCGCCGGGCCGCGATCCCGGGACCTGTTGCAAGCGCTTACGAGTGCCGACATCTCCAACCAGGCGTTTCGATTCTTCCGCTGCCGGGAGTTCCACGTCGGCATGGCACCGGTGCGGGCGCTTCGACTTTCGTTCGTCGGAGAGCTCGGCTACGAGCTCCACCACCCGATGGAGTACCAGCGACATCTCTACGACCTATTGATGGATGAAGGCGAGCAGTATGGAATCGTGGACTGGGGGTACCGGGCACTCGACTCGATGAGACTAGAGAAGGGCTACCGGCTCTGGGGTGAGGACATGTCCGCCGATTGGACGCCGCTCGAGGCCGGCATGGAGCGGTTCGTCGACTTCGACAAGGGAGACTTCCTCGGCCGCGACGCATTGGTTCGAGAGAAACAGGAGGGCCCTGAACAGGTTCTCGCCTGTCTGGTGATCGAGGCCGACGACGCCGATGCACACGGCTTCGAGCCGATCTTCGCTGACGGGGAGCCGGTCGCCTACGTCGCCTCGGGCGGCTATGGACACAGGATCGAGAAGTCGATCGCCTTCTCGTATCTGCCGCAGGAGCTGGCAGCGCCAGGCACGCAGCTGGAGGTCGACCTCGTCGGCGTCCGACGCCCAGCCAGCGTGGTCGAGGAGCCGCTCTACGATCCCAAGGGGGATCGTCTACTGGGCTAGGGCTCGAGAGGAGAGCCCGACATCGAAGCTCACAAACAAGCACTTCAGGGCACGGAGCCCGGTTGCTACTGGCTCGATCGACCCGAGCGTCCGGAGGCGACTCCGGATCTCACTGGCAATGAAGATGCCGACCTGGCGATCGTCGGCGGTGGCTTCACCGGACTGTGGGCAGCGCTGCAGGCGAAAGAAGACGCTCCCGATCGGAACGTCGTCCTGATCGAGTCCGATCGAGTCGCGCAAGGCGCATCCGGACGCAACGGCGGCTTCGCGGACCCTTCGCTGACGCACGGACTCTCGAACGGGCAGTGGCACTTCCCGAGCGAGCACGAAGAGCTCGAGAGGCTGGGGCGGGAGAACTACCGGGGCTTTGTCGCGTCGCTCGAACGCCACTCGATCGACGCCGGTCTCGAGCAGAACGGTGAACTCCTCGTTGCAACGGAGCCCTACCAGGTCGAAGAACTGCAGGAGTTCTGCCGGGAAGTCCAGAAGCACCCTGAGACTGCCGAGTACCTCGACCGCGATGCCGTTCAGGCCGAGGTCCAATCGCCCACGTATTGCGGCGGCGTCTGGCACAAGGTGGGCGGCATTGTCGACCCGGCCCGGCTCGCGTGGGGACTGCGCGACGCCGTCCTGCGACTGGGGGTTCGCCTCTACGAGCGGACTCTGATGCAGAGGCTCACTCGAGCGGGTGGCGTCATGGAGATCCGCTGCGCCGCCGGCCGCGTGAGGGCGCAGAAGGTCGTCCTCGCCACCAACGCATTCCCCAGCCCGGTTGCGCGGATGCGCCGGGCAACGATCCCGATCTGGGACTACGCGCTCATGACGGAGCCGCTCTCCGAGAGCCAACTGGAGAGCATCGGCTGGAAGAACCGACAGGGCATCGGCGACTCCGGCAATCAGTTCCACTACTACCGGCTAAGCGAGAACAATCGGATCCTCTGGGGTGGCTACGACGCGATCTACCACTACGGAAGCCGGATCGACGCCTCGATGGACCAGCGAGCCGCCAGCTTCGAAGGCCTCTCGCAGCGCTTCTTTGCAACCTTCCCGCAGCTCGAGGGTCTGCGCTGGACGCACAGCTGGGGCGGCCCGATCGCGTCGACCACGCGCTTCTGCATGGACGTCGGAACGGCACACGGCGGACGCGTATCGTGGGCGGCCGGGTACACAGGACTCGGTGTAGTCGCGGCTCGCTACGGCGCGCGGCTCGCACTCGACCTGCTCGATCGTCCGGACGCACCGACGCTTCAAATGCGCTTCGTAACAAAGCGTGCCATCCCCTGGCCGCCGGAACCCATCCGCGCCCTGAGCGTCGCAATCACCCAGCGCGCCATGGCCCGCGCCGACCGGAACGAGGGACGCCGGGGGCCCTGGCTGAAGCTCCTGGATGCTCTCGGACTGGGTTTCGACTCCTGATCCGACCCGGCGGCGACACTTCGCAGGAGTGGACCCCTGGCTCGATCGGGCTCCTTCCTGGCCTCGGCTCTCAAACTGCTGCTTCTAGCTGCATGTGCAGCCGAGCAAGCCACCGATACCTGCCGATGTTCTGAAGTCACCCTAGAGAGTCACCACTCCACCGTAGCGAACGCCGGTCAGGTAGGCCACCTCCCGCTTCCAGGTCGTCAGGTCGCTGTGCCGAAACTGGTCGAGATGGGTATGACCACAGGCCCTGGCCAGGACCTCCATCAACTCGACCGCCGCCCCGAAGAATCGAGCTAGTCGTTCGGCCGCTTCCTCCACCGGCAGCCGCGCTCGCAGGTGCTCCTTCTGGGTCGCGATCCCCACTGGGCAGTAGTCGGTGTGGCAGGCCCGCATCCCGAGACAGCCGATAGCCTGCAATGCGGAGTTCGAAACCGCAATACCATCGGCACCCAGGGCGAGAGCTTTGGCGAAATCGGCTGGCGTGCGCAGGCCGCCGGTGATGAACAGAGTCACCTCGCCGCTCTTGCCCCTCTCGTCCAGAAGGCGCCGGGCTCGCGCCAGCGCCGGCAGCGTCGGCACCGAGATGTTGTCGCGAAAGATCAGGGGGGCGGCACCGGTACCGCCGCCGCGGCCATCCAGAATGACGTAGTCGACTCCGATTCTCAGGGCCGCGTCCATGTCCTCTTCGATGTGCTGTGCGGACAGCTTGAAGCCGATGGGAATGCCACCGGTGGCTTCGCGCACCTCGTCGGCAAAGTGTCGAAAGCCGTCCTCGTCATCCCACTCGGGGAACCGCGCCGGTGAGATGGCGGGCTGGCCCTCTTCGAGCTCGCGCACCTCGGCGATCCGGCCCACCACCTTCTGACCCGGCAGGTGACCGCCGGTGCCGGTCTTGGCCCCCTGCCCACCTTTGAAGTGAAAAGCCTGCACCCGGGACAGCTTGTCCATCGAGAACCCGAAACGTCCCGAAGCCAGCTCATAGAGGTAGCAGCTGTTGACCTCCTGTTCCTCGGGGAGCATGCCGCCCTCGCCGGAGCAGATGCCGGTCCCAGCGAGCTCTGCACCTTTGGCCAGGGCGACCTTGGCCTCGAACGACAGGGCGCCAAAACTCATGTCCGAGACGATGATCGGGATGTCCAGGCGCAGCGGTTTAGCCGCTTTTGGCCCCACCACGAGATCGGTGTCTACGGTTACATCGTCCAGTTGGGGCACCCGCGCCAGCTGGGCGGTGACGAACTGGAGGTCGTCCCAGGTTGGCAGATCCTTGCGCGGCACCCCCATGGCGGCAATCGGCCCATGGTGTCCCACCTTCTCGAGCCCGTTCGCAGCCAGTGACTGGATGTATCTGACCTGGGTCTCGAACGGGTTCTTCGAGTGATCCTGATACGTGCCCTGATAGGACTCACGGTCGTAGGGCTGCGGGTTCTGCTTCGCCCAAGCGGAGATCTCGTCCTCGTCGGCCCAGACTGCGCCACCCTCGGTCCAAGCGGTAAATTTGTGCAGGCATTCCTTGGGATTATAGGAGCTGACCCCACTCCGGAGCTGATAGTCCCAGTTGTGCACCCTGCAGATCAGGTCGTCTCCGCGCACGGTGCCATCGGCCATCAAGGCTCCACGGTGGAGACAGCGTCCATAGAGCACCGAGACGTCCTCGTCGAAACGGACGATGACCAGATCCACGTTGGCAACCAAGGCACCAGCCGGTCGACGATCCTGGAGATCGTCCCACTGAGCAATCTGTACCTTCTTCATCTAGACGTCATTCCATCATGCCCCGACAAAAAACCAAAAGCGATTCGGCTGGACCCGTAATATGCTCCGCCAATATGAGAAGGCTACGGGCCAGTGTGCGGCTTCTTCTGGTGATACTACTGACGTTCCTGCACGTCCTGACGCTGCTGGCGGGCATGCTGCTCCTGGCTCCGTTGCCGCGAATTCGGGCTCGTTGGCGAATGTTCATCTTCCGCTCCTGGTCGCGCACTCTGTTACCCGTCATGGGGGTCGAGGTCGAAGTTGTCGGTACCCCGCCTGAGACCCCCTTCCTCCTGGTCTCCAATCATCTGAGCTACCTCGACATCCCGGTCCTCGGCAGCCAGGTGGGGGCCGTCTTCGTGGCCAAGTCGGAGATCTCCAGCTGGCCCGGGATCGGTTTGATGTGCCGGGCGATCAACACCATCTTTATCGACCGCACCCTGAGTCGCGACCTGCCCCGGGTCATGAAGGAGATCGACCGTGAGATGTCCCATGGCATGGGGGTGGTCCTGTTCGTCGAAGGCACCAGCTCCAAGGGAGCCACCGTGCTGCCCTTTCGACCCTCGCTGCTGGAGCCGGCGGCCCGTTCGGAGACGCCCGTCTCCTATGCAGCTTTGAGTTACCGAACTCCTGAAGGCGAGCCTCCGGCACACCTGGCGGTCTGCTGGTGGGGTGGGGTGGCCTTCGGCCCCCACGCCAGGGAGTTCGCCGGCTTGAAAAGAATCCACGCCCGGATCGCCTTCGGTGAGGAGGCCATCCACGATGCCGATCGCAAACAGCTCGCACGACGGCTGCGAGAGGCGATGTTGGAGAAGTTCGAACCGGTGGTCGTCGAGGAGTGATCAGCTCTGGTGCCGCGGTCCTCTCCCGGGTCGCTCCACTAGCGCCGAGAGCTCCTCAAAGGTCACTCCCAGGCGACGTGCGGTATTGGCGGCCAGGGAGGTCTCGGCGACACCGGCACGAATTGATAGGTCGAGCGCTGATCTCCATCCAACTCGATTCACCACCTCCTTGTGGCTGAATTCGTAACCGCGACGCATGAGGTTGACGCGATCCTCGAGCCGCAGCCAGGGCCGTCTGTAGAACGGGTTTGTAGAGTTCTCGGTCAGGTCGTCCAGAATCAGATCGCGGATCTTGCCATCTGCGCCCCCACGCAATCGAAAGGTCCACTTGGCCAGGTGATTCTCCTAGTCCAGGAGATCGGCGTCGGTTTCGAGCTCGCGAAAGATCTCCTGTCTGAATTCGAGGGTCGGCAGATCACAGGGCGGTCGCGACAAAATCTCCCGCAGGAAGGCACGGTTGACCGGAATCATCGGGGTGCGCCGACTAACAGATATGATCCTCAGCACTCATGAAGATCACAAGCATTTCCGTCCACCAAGTCGACCTGCCCCTGCACGAGGGCAGCTACAACTGGTCCGGTGGTAAGTCGGTGTCGGTTTTCGACAGCACCATCGTGCGCATCGAGACCGATGCCGGGCTTACCGGCCATGGCGAGGTCTGCCCGCTGGGACCCTTCTATCTGCCCTCCTACGCTGCCGGAGCCCGGGCTGGGATCGCCGAGCTCGCACCCCATCTGCTGGGTCAGGATCCCACCCAGGTCGACAAGCTCAACCGCCAGATGGACGTGGCTCTCAAGGGCCACCCCTACGCCAAGTCGGCCATCGACATCGCCTGCTGGGACATCCTCGGTCAGGTTTGCGGACAACCCGTCTGCACGCTTCTCGGTGGTCGATACGGTGACGACTTCGTCCTCTACCGGGCGATCTCGCAGGAGGCTCCCGACCAGATGGCTGCCAAGGTCTCGGGTTACCGCCAGGAGGGCTATCGCCGATTCCAGCTCAAGGTCGGAGGCGATCCGGATACGGATATCGAACGCATTCATGCCGTCTCGGCACAACTGGAACCCGGCGATGTTCTGATCGCCGATGCCAACACCGGTTGGCTCAAACACGAAGCTGCCAGGGTCGTCCGGGCGGTCCGCGAGGTGGATGTCTATATCGAGCAGCCCTGCCTGACTTATGAGGAGTGTCTGTCCATCCGGCGGCGCACGGATCATCCCTTCGTCATGGACGAGTCCATCGATTCCATCCACACCCTGCTCCAGGGGCACGCCGACGACGCCATGGACGCGGTGAATATCAAGATCAGCAAGCTCGGCGGTCTGACTCGCGCCCGACAGGCCCGCGATCTCTGCGTCTCGATCGGTCTGGCCATGACCATCGAGGATAGCTGGGGTGGTGACATCACGACAGCCGCTATCGCCCATCTGGCCCACAGCACGCCCACGGAGTTACTGTTCACCAGCACAGATTTCAACAGCTACGTCACCGTCAGCACGGCAGACGGGGCACCACACCGGGACAACGGCCGCATGGCCGCGTCCGAGACACCGGGACTCGGTATCTCTCCCAGGATGGATGTCCTCGGTGAGCCGGTCGCTGTCTTTACTTCCTAGTACCGCGAGCCCTACCCATCGATGCCAGCGCTTTGTATCGTGGCCCTCTCCGGCGCCTTCGGATCTGCTGTTCTCGCGCCCGAGGCAGGAGGGACGCTGCTGAGCCTGATCGCCCTCATTGCCGTTGCTGCCCTGCTCACCGAGGATTTTGCCTGTCTCGGTGCCGGCCTGCTGGTGGGACAGGGACAGATCGGTTTCCTCACCGCCACTCTGGCCTGCATGGTCGGCATGTTGGTCGGCAACGTGCTCTTGTACTGGGCGGGTAGCGGCCTGGGAAGGCCCTGCCTGAGTCGGGCGCCACTGAAATGGATTCTGACCGACGAACAAGTCGGGCGCAGCTCCGAGTGGTTCCAGCGCCGTGGTCCGTTGGTGGTCTTCATCTGTCGGTTTCTGCCAGGAACCCGGGTAGCTGCCTATTTCACTGCCGGTCTACTGCACACAGGATTCCGACGATTCCTCTTCTATTTCACCCTGTCTCTGGGCATCTGGACGCCGCTGCTGGTGGGTATCGGTGGTTTCTTCGGCGCCCGCATCTTCGACTATTTCGAGGTCTTCGAGCGCTGGGCGCTGCCTTCGGTCATCGTGCTGGCGGTCCTGATCGGGTTGCTCGTCAAGCTTTTGGTGCGGCTCTTCCCCCGCCGGGGTTAAGATCGCATTCCCTATGAGCCTTTTTCCGTCTGGCTGCGTAGTGAGGGGTGAACCTGGGCCCAACGACCTGGAGGTGTGAGTGGTGAAGAAGATCCTACCTTTGGTAGTGCTGTTGGCGCTGCTGTCGAGCCTGGCCGCGTTGCGTCCGGCATCAGCGGTTACTTTCAAGCTGGCCACCCTGGTGCCCGACCGCTCCGTTTGGGGCGACGTGCTCCGAGACATGGGGGCCGAATGGAAGGAGGCGACCAACGGCACGGTCAATCTGCGCATCTATCCCCAGGGTGTCGCCGGCGACGATCCCGATGTGGTGCGCAAGATGCGGATCGGCCAGCTTCACGCCGGCAGCCTGACCCTGACCGGTCTCTCCGAGATCGACGCCGCCTTCAACGTCTTTAGTATCCCCCTCTTCTTCGAATCCTACGACGAATACTTCTTTGTCCTCGAAGCGTTGGAGCCGGTCTTCAAGAAGCGCCTCAAGGAGAAGGGCTTCGAGCTTCTGCACTGGGGACATGGTGGCTGGGTCCATCTTTTCGCCACCGAGCCCATCGCAACTGTCGACGATCTCAAGAGTCTGAAGCTCTTTGTTTGGGCCGGCTCGGACAAGTTGGTCCGTTGGTGGAAGGACAACGGCTATCGGCCGGTTCCCCTGGCCCTTACTGACATTGCCACGGCGCTGCAGACCGGCATGGTCGAGGCCATGCCAGCCACCCCGCTATCGGCGCTGTTGTTTCAGTGGTACCGCAGTGTTCCCAATATGTTGGGCATGGGATTCGGGCCCTTTCTCGGTGCCACCCTGATCACCACCAAAGCCTGGAACCGACTGGATGTCATGGACCGACACGGCATCATGCAATCGGCCGAGAGGGCGGCGGAGCGTCTCCGCGTCGAGGTGCCCTCTCAGGACGCCGACGCCATCACCGAAATGAAGAAGCGCGACCTCAAGGTGACAGAGCTTGACGATCCCGCCGCGATCGAGGCGTGGCGGGCCGAAGCCGAGAAATTCGCCGCCAACATGCGCGAGACCTTTGTGCCGCCGGAGATCTACGACCTGGCTATCGAGGCCCGTCAGAAATATCGCAACCAGTAATAGCAAGCTGTAACAAATTTTGAGCCACCGTCGTCTGGAAGTATGGAACGCGGATGAAGGGGTTCGAGGAGATGGTGGCAGAGCAGCAGCGCAAGGTCTACTCCTTCGCCCACTATTTCCTCGGCAATCCGCAAGAGGCGGAAGATGTGACTCAGGAAGTTCTTCTCAAGCTTTGGCGTAACTGGCAGAGGGTCCGCCAGGAGAGCGTGCGGCCGTGGTTGCTGCGGGTGACCCGCAATGCCTGCTACGACCGCCTGCGCCAGCGACGCTCCTCGTCGCGCGTCTTCCTTCCTGATACCGATCCCGAGGTTCTCGAGACAACCCCTGGCTCCGGGTCGGATCCCGAGGATCTCGCACAACGGGCCGATTTCCGCCGCCATCTACTTGCGGCCCTCGAGATCCTGGCGGAGCCCTACAGGAGCATTTTGATCCTCAGGGAAATCCAGGGTCTGCGCTACCGCGAGATCAGCGAAATTCTGGACCTGCCACTCAACACCGTCCGCGTCTATATCCATCGCGGTCGACGCCAGCTGCGCGAAGAGCTGGCGGGGAGGTACGACAGTGTCTCAATGGCCTGAGAACTGGAGTTGCGAGGAGGTGTGGGAACATCTCGAGGAGCTTCTCGAAGGTGAGCTGCCCGAAACCCAGGCGACCCAGATCCGGTCGCACCTCGACCAGTGTGCGGCCTGCGAGGCTCAGACCCGTCTAGCGATGGAGATTCGGGGAGAGCTTCGTGCGCTGCCCGAGTTGGACGCTCCGGCTCCACTGCTGCAGGCAGTACTCGATCAAACGGTCAAGGCCCAAGAGCCGCGTCTCTCCCTCGGTGAATTGTTGGGCAGCTGGCCCCGGCCCATCTGGGCGGCGCTGGCGGCTGCCAGTCTCATTCTCGTCCTCGGGTTGACTGTCCTGAGCCAGCGCCCAACGGCACCCGAGCAGCCCGATGCGGCAGCCATCGCCCAGGCCACAGCCGAGGCCCGTTTCGCCCTCGCCCGGGTCGGTGTCCTGACCCGCGAGGCAGGACTGACGATTCGAGACAAAGCCCTGCGCGATCAGGTTGCGGTGCCCACCCAAAAAGGTCTATCCCAATTCCTGGGGCAGGTCTCGGATGCGGAGTCCCGCATCCCTCATGAAGGAGTCAAAGATGTCTAGGCTGCGAGCACTTCCTGCCGCCCTGGTGGCTTTTCTGCTACCTGTGATCGGGGTGGCACAACCCGGTTCCGACCATCCGGGCTACTTCCCCATCGAAGATCTGGAGATCTTGCCGGAGGAGAGCATCAATCTGGAGATCAATCTCACCGGACCGATGATGAAGTTCATCGCCCTGGCCACTGACGAGAATGATCCCGAGCTGTCGAAAATGGTGGAGGACCTGGAGTCGATTCGCGTCCGCGGCGCCGATCTCGAGGGAGTCGACGTCGAAGAAGCCCGCTCCGGTATCCAAAGAGCCACCACGAAGCTGGTAGACGCGGGTTGGTCGTCCATGGTGCGGATGCGCGAAGACGACGAGGAGGTCTACATCTACTTCAAGGAGGAGGCGGGACAGATGGTGGGGCTGACCGTGCTCTCCTTAGAGGGGGATGAGGCCATGTTGATCAATCTAGTAGGCAAGATCGACCCGACCAAGCTGAGCAGTCTTGCCTACGGTCTCGACCTGCCCCAGCTCGATCGCACCACAGAGAACACTGCAGAAGACGACTAGGGGGACACGATG
>Ga0255052_10003754_pt1 | contig 10444 bp, 6 predicted proteins | sample JV7_2_21_MG_FD_188632 | JGI IMG/M metagenome (GOLD analysis project Ga0255052, IMG submission 188632) | Seawater microbial communities from Jervis Inlet, British Columbia, Canada - JV7_2_21 | ecosystem: Environmental > Aquatic > Marine > Inlet | place: Canada: British Columbia | collected...
GTGAGTATGTTTTTGAACGTATGAAAACGGTTGAGGTCGCGGCGGACAGGATGGCTTTTTTCAGGGTGCCGCATGGCTCCTCGTTTTCCTTACGAGGATGTCCGGGACGGCTAGGGTCAGAATGCCTTGACCTGTTCGCCCGACCTTAATGATGGCTCAAAGGTACTTTGATCTTAGGAAGGAATTTCAATCCTAAAGATCCTGTAAACCAGCCTGCCACAGTCGGGCTCTATGGACAGGTTTCGCCACCAGCCACACCGCACCTCAATCATTCTTCTATTGATTTGTTCCTGGTACTCTGACCCTGCGAAGCCGCCCCTGCGAAGCCGCCTGCGAAGCCGCCCTCAAGAACAGCTCTTGCGGGCCAAGCAGGACCTGGAGCTGGATATTGGCGTGCTGGCTTGGATTTGTGGGCTTTGCTACTTGGAATCTGGTTGATTTTGTGTAGCTCGATACGTCCCTGATAGGCCTTTAAGACTAAAGACAGGGCTTACCCTGCGAAGCCCCTGAAACCGCCATCGGGAGGTTCAGCGGTGTAAATGCTTGTAAGGTATAACGTTAGGTGTGACGTCACGGTGGTCCCATTCGCCCTTGACAAGCGCATGATGTGCTTTAACTCCTGTAAAGCCCTTGTGAAGTGGAACTGCACCCAATTGTACATGCCACTGGATCTTAGAGTCACCTAATTTGCCATAAATAAACATTTTCCCCTTTATGTTCTTGCAGAATCGTGATTTCTTTGCATACTTAGTTATCACGTCATTGATTAGAATTAATCTAATTGGGTAAATGGTACTTTCAGATTAAGCTAACTTGTGCATGATGATTAGGTAGTTGTGGATTCTACCCTGCGGTAAAGATGGATTGTAAACATCTTTAACAAACTTGCACACAGAGAGGTGCTCAAATGGCAACTAGCATAGCGGAGTATGCTGAGACACCACTCATTCAGACTATTCAAGATCTTTACACGTCGGAACTCAACCTGCCCTCGAATGTATTTGACTCTGATGGACGTATCAATGTTGTGCAACCAAGCAACATGACTCCCATTTGTGCAGAACTCATTAGAGAACAGGCGAAAGGTATTTCAGCTTGCAAGGAAAGTGACAGACAAGGAGCCCTCTTGTTGCACAATGTTCTGATTGGAGAAGAAGGTTACGACTGTAAAATAATCAAGCGTTTTGGTAGTGTAAAAGCCACATTTCGCGATTCATTTTGTTCGTGTCCGGCCATTGGTGTGGTTTATTCGTGTGCTGCTGGATTAATTGACTGCGCCATTCCAGTTTTAGATCCAATGTACCCAGGCTCCTCAAGAATGCTCTCCATAATATATGTTGGTCAATATCTGGATGTTAAGGAAAGCCTAAATAAGAGTGTAAAGGTCATCTGTGAAAATGTATCAAGATTACTTACCTCTAGTAAACAATCAGATCAGATTGAGAAAATACTCCATTGCTATCCAAGGCCAGCCCAATGGCATGAAATAAATGTTGCTACGCATGTAGTATATGCGTTAGGAAACGCTACAGCACAGGTTGCATATAAGTCGTGGAACAAAAACGGAAATAGGAAATTGACCTATAGCAGAAAGAACCTTTTAGAAATATATTTCGAAGCATTCCACATTCTCAGCAACTGCACAAACGGATGCATTCTCCATAACAACAAATGGACAGGCACGTTCGATCCGATTGTCAAGTGTGAAGGGTATGTTGAAGCGAGGTGCGACAGAAACGTTGGTTATGTGTTTAACACATTGAGAATGAATAGCGCAGTAGATTTTTTGCGGGAGGATGACCAGACTGTCAATCCTTGGCAGATCGGCGAAGCTTGGGTACGACGAAATTACGCTTTTGCCGTACGGGGACGTAGGGACGGACTGCTGGCCGTTGTTAATCTTAATCTTGATGAGGGCACGTCTGTTCCGAGCGAAATCTGCTTTGAGGCAATGAAACACCTCGCACGGCAAATGGGTGCTTTCATTGAGTCAGAAAACTCATTAAGACACTTTCATCGACTGATTGATCTTTGGAAAGAAGTGGATCAGGTGGCGAGGGAGTATCCAGCCAATACCCGACTGCTCTGCGCCGAAGCAGCAAAGGCCCTTTCAACAAAAGCGGAGGGCCACAATACTCGCCCCACCTGTCTTGTATGGCTAGTAGATCGTGTAGATGATTCAGAATCGCAATACAGGGGCGATGAGAGTAGCACTTTAACGTGCTATGCAATCGGTCATAACTATCCATCAGATATGGATTTAACATTTAAGAAAGATGATGCCGAGCAAATCGTTGATATCACCCCCATTGATTGGGAGAGCATGAAAGAGGTCGTGAAGAAGGTTATCCTTACGCCCAGTGAGTTAAAGAAGACATATTCTGACCTTGGAAATTCGCGGGCATTTGACAAAGCTTATGTCAAACTTAGTGATGAAAACGATCATATGATGGTTTTGCCTATACTGGGAAGAGATGAGAACGACATTGAAAATGCTGCGGGATTTCTGATAGTGATTGATTCATTGAAGTCGTATCTTACGGAGGAGGAGCGACAATTGTATATGAGTCTCTGTCACCGCCTCTTTGATGCACTTCAGCTCGTTACATTGAGAAGCCGTCTTGAAATAGAATCAAAAGTACACGACCATCAACGAGATCTTTTGGATTGCTTTGGAGTGACTGATCGTAAAGATCGACTCAAGAAGTATATCCAGCAGGTGACTCAAGATATTCGTAATGTTACCGAGGTGGAAGGAGTATCTGTTTTCTTGCGGAACGACTACCCGGATATGGATTGTGACAAGAATCCGCCAATTAAACTATGGGCCTCAAGTAACCTCCGGAACGGAGGATCCTCCTGCATCTATGATATAGTAAACAAGATTGATATTGGCGAAAACGAATATCACAAGGTTACTTACAAAGCTAGAGAAGGATGTACTGGATTCGCAATGTACAAAGAAGGAGATGTTTTTAGGATTTCTGACCTCAAACGTCACTCAGAAGCTATTCTGAATGGAGAAGCAACTGGACCCAAGTGGCAGGAAAGGTATTTGGAACTCAGGGACCCCGGTTTTGGCAGAAGAGGAATTATCTGTACAAAGCTCAAGGACAGAACAGGGGCGGCCATTGGACTACTGCGAGCTTCAAGTAGACAGGATGGTTTGAGGTTTACTAGATTTGATGAAGATGCGCTATCAGCTGTCGCTAGTGTGCTCGCGAGGGAGATAAGCATATGCACATATGAGGACAAACTAGGACTTCGCGGGCAGTCACTTGCAGCAATGTCTGAGGCTATTCGGATTATCTTACAATTAAATCCTTTCCTCGAATCATATGCATCTTGCTTGCTACAAACTGTCATGCTGCCAGTTATTGTTCCTGGTGGGATCGGAATGGGAAGAGTAGCTTACTGTGAGATACGAGATGGAACCGTGATTACTGCACCTTTTGTTCTTGGTGGAAGGACACAAAATGAGAACGTGCGTATCAAGGAGTTAGCACAACGGACATTTAGCAATGTAAGAGAACCAAACAAAGGGCATCATTTAATTGAAGATGAATACCATGGATTGCTGCAGGAGCTTAGAAAGAATGGAATGGATTTTGTTCGTGATCACTTTGAAGTATTCTTTGATCAAGAAGGATATGATACTTCTGTCTTGTCTCAAGCTCTGAAGTGTCGAACGTATAGAATCGTGGAAAATGATTCTGGAATAAATGCCTTGGACCGCGATGTTTTTCAGGCCTTTCAGGGAAACTTAGAATCACAATCATCTTTTGCCTACATCCCGATCAAGGGAATATTTGGGAGTAAAGGCATTCCTAGGGCGTTTCTATATGTCGACAGCCCATTTCCTGACAATGAAATAATTACTTCCGATCTAGTTCAATCTCTCTGGACATTTGCGTCGATTCTAGGCGGTATGTGGTCTGCAGCACGCCTTCGGGAGGAATCAAAAGAAAAAGCACAAAAGATATCACATGAAATTGCCAACCTATTAGCTGGTGTTGTGGCTGAGCATAAACTGTTATCGCAAAATCCGAATTTACAGCTAAGACTCGAGTCCACTTACTATCGTGTGTCTGCAGTCTTAACTGCATCTGATAGTTCAAAGCGGGGACGTTTGCCAGAGGATTTGGATCAAAAGGTTAACTTAGACGAAGCCTTCAAAAGACTACGGAGCTTATATAATGAAGATGCGTTTGATTACGGTCTAAAAACAAAGGACGGGGAAGGTGTAATCATACCTTCGAATCCCTCAAATTTTATCGTCAAGGGAAATCGAAGCTATCTTGACACTGTACTTGGTCAACTCTTGGATAACTCATTGAAGCAACTCAGCCGAATGGTACCTAAAAAGGGACTGAGACAATGTGGTTTTATTGATCCCAAAGAGGTAGTGATAAGTGGCGGTAAATATGTGATGGTCGGCGTATGGGATACAGGCCCTGGAATTCCTGATGAAGTCGTCGTTGATTTGAGTGATAGGCCCTACAATGAATTAGATGGTGTTAGAGGTATAGGAATTGGACTCGCAACGTGTAGAATGCTTTTGGATATCTGGGTTAAGGAGCTTCCCAACAAGCTTGTATGGCGAAAACGGGAAGGCGGCGGCACAGAGTTCAATGTTTGGCTTCCCTTAGTTACCACAGTAACCACCGATAGAAAGAAGGAACCGGAGTAGTTTTACAAAGGAAAAAGAAATGGAGATTCTAAAATGTCGCGAATATTAGTAGTAGCTGACAAAGGAGAACAAAGTAAACTGTTAGACGGTGTTGTTGAAGAACTTGAGTTGAAGTATGGGCATGTGGTGATACGCGAAAATGATCTAATTACAGAACCCTTTCGTGCTCGTCGGAATGAGTGGAACAAGCTTCGGAACTTCGTCACCGAAAGAAATGTTGACACAATTATTACTACACCTTTCATGCGAAATGACATGCCAACAGCCCCTTATCTGCTAGCCGTTACTCGCAGGACAAAGGGATTGGCTACTAAAAAACTGATAAGGATAGTGTTAGAGCCAAACGTACAATGCAGCGTTGCTGGCTTTTCTAGTGATCTACCGCAATGGCAGTGCTGTGTCATAGAACCTATAGATGATGGCATTACGAGATTGGCACAGTGCATTAAGCAATCTGTGGGTGAACGGCAAGGCCGATATTATTTTGTGGATGACCAACGGAATTCAGGGTTAGGGTTTTTACATAATGTCGCTAGAAGAATAGGTGTAGAGCCATTATCTGACTTCTTTACCTTTGATCAGGCTTATGATGACCTATTAGAGAGAAACAACGAGTCGCCTGCTGTCATCGTGTTAGATACAATTGAGAATCCAGATGGCTATAAAACAGGCATTGGGATGTACCGGTCGATACACTCTACAATTCTCCTTTGTGAAGTTCCTATTGTCCTATTCTCGCTAAAGCTCTCTCGTGATAAAGAGCTGATTGATTCAGCAAGACCTATGGAGGAACCAGTTGTTCTTGGACCAAATGCCGCGCAAACAATAAACGAGTTAATACGAGGATAGACAGTAGCCTGGTTGCTGCACTGGTCAGAGGGCAGAGTATAAGGATAGATAATGCTCTCGATGTGAATTTGATTATGAAATTACTATGAATTGTTATGGTTCTGTATGCCGATAAAACAGATTAAACCAGTATGACTATTTGCCATTTGTTAAGGAGTTGCCATGCTAAATGAACAATGTACACTCAAGCACACAGGATATGAGGTCAGTGACGGTTTTATATGGGGACCTCGAAGTCGAGGTGAGTATTGGATCGAAGATGAGTATATATTTGGACCTGGAGATGCGAGCAGCTATAGGATTAAAGGGGGACGCATATGTGGTCCGGATGGTCATTGTGATTTCTTGATCGATGGAAATTCTATCTACGGTCCACGAAAAAGCCTTCCGTGGCTGCGCTGATTACTTGAAAACACAAAACTGTGTGATCTATGTCTAGGTGTGAATTGTGTATCCAAAAGGTTGAATCACGTAATAATCAAAAGAATATTCACCTTCTGATATGGTATCGGGATGGGTAGTGTCAAGGATCTTTCGCACTTTTGTCTATAAGTCTTCTCTGGTCATGGTTGAAGTCACTGAGACCCCCATGGGATCTCGCGGATTTTATCGGGCTATCCAGCCTCGGCCTGCACTTCGTTGTGCATTTCTCTCAACCGGTTCATATTCATATATCGTCTCGTGCCCCACTTGGTCCCGGCGATGTGTCTGAGCCTGGCCGCGGCCAGCATTAATGCTGAGTTGCCGTCAGGGAAGCAGCCAACCACACGAGACCTTCGGCGAATCTCGCGCATGATCCGTTCCAGCGGATTGTTCGTGCGAATCTGTCGCCAGTGCTTGCGTGGGAAATGGCAATACGCAAGTGTCTCTTGAGGGCCCTGGCGAATCCTCCTGGCAGCCTTACGCAACTTCATACTCTCAAGCTTGTCCGCTACAGCCTCCGCTTTCTTTGTTGCTTCGGGGAGGTCTTCCTGAGCATGAATCGCCTTTGGCATAGCCGCTACCTCTTTCATCTTTCCATGCGGGATAACTGAGAAAACGTACGGGCTAAACTTGCGAGGCTAATGACTCAGCAATTCGGAAATGGATCGAATGGCGTTTCGATCGACAATGTGGTATCGATCTTCCGGCGGGCGCAGCGCGCCGCCGAATGTTATGTGCGGTCGGTTTTGTACGGATGGGTCACACCTTTGCTCGAGTGCGGACAGATGAACCTGTTTGGCTCCTGTCTGTTCCACAATCGCCCGGACGTTGAAGGCGAAAAGGGAGTCGGGGTTTAATTCGTGCAATTTACCGACCCGTATTCCTATTCCTCAGGTAATAACTCGAAGTGCTGGCTCCAGCTCAATTCGGCAGGCGCCTGCCGAATTCGATGATAGGCCAGTTCAATTTGGCCGGCGCCGGCGAAATGTTGTGAGCCAGGCAGAATTATCGCATTTTATGAGACTTGTTATGAGCGCTCCAACATGCTAAAGTAGAATTATACATCACTTGTTCGAAAGAAAGGCTTGAGATCAATATGCTAAAACAATCAATTTCAGCTATTAACATGTCAAAGGGGATAATTTCTTTTGCAGCAGTCTTAATGGCAATTACCGCCCTGACAAACACCAGGCTCTGTCTGGAAACTCCATCGTCGGCCCGAGATCGCGGCATTTTTTCGTCTGGCAAGGACGGCGAAGCAGGCGATGTTAGTTTTATCGTCGATGGAGCCGGACGCGGCCAGGCGGAGAAAGGACCGCTCGAAGCCAGATCGAGTTTTCAGACAGAGCCTAGTGTAGCGAAAGAAGAATCCCTCCGTTCAAAGCTGGACTTTCCCATTCTTTTTACCAAGCGCGGCAACTACCAGGGGATCCACATTTACGACACCTGTTACCAGTGGCATCCGGGCGGCGGCATTTACATTCTGGAAAATCCCTCTGACCCGCCGGAAAAACACCGCCTCCAAGTCGTCATTGACGAGAACAGCAAGAATTCACTCGGTAAGGGGATGTACTTCGATCCGGACCTCTCCTTCGATGCGAAGAAAGTACTCTTTTGTTTTAAAGGCGAACCGAAGGGAAGCTCCTACATCTACGAGATAGGGATTGACGGGAAAGGACTGAGACAGATCACCAATCCGCAAGCGGATTACCTGCCTTGTGAAGATGACGGCAAAATAAAGTCATTCTACCACGGCGCGCACGGTTCACTCGGTGCTGCACAAGACCTCACACCCGCCTACCTTGCCAATGGCAAAATTGTTTTCACTACAATGCGGCACAACGGTCTCGTCCCATGCAACAATACGGGCGTGGCAATTCTGCATGTGATGGACCCTGACGGCGGCAATATCCATCCTATTTCAGTCAATAGCGAGACAGAATTTGATCCAAGCATTATGATTGATGGCCGCATTCTCTACGGAAGATGGGAGTACGTTGACAAAACAGCGTTGACGATCCAGAGCCTCTGGACCGTTTATCCGAGCGGAACAATGGAAACGGCACTCTATGCCAACAACATGGTTTTCCCGGAAGCGGTTCTCGACTCACGCCAGGTCTTTTCCAACCCGTATTACGTTGTCAGCACTTTTTCCAAACATAACAGCACCCCGCGCGGTACAATCGCACTGATTGACATGCGCATAGGAAAGAACGACCCCAAGGCTGTTTTTAATTTTTCCGATCCCGATAATCCCTTGCGCGATACAGGCGAAGCCTGCGAACCATACCCCATTACAAAAGACCTCATGCTTTTCAGCGACCGTAACGGTAAAAAGAACGCACTCTTTCTGATCAAACGTAATGAGGATGACTCCCTCACACGTGAACTTCTCTTGAGCGATCCCAATATTGACTGTCATTCTCCAATTCCGCTTAAGGGGCAGCAGCTTGCGGCAGTTCGCCCTTCGCAGGGTGACCGCAGCAAGGACTACGGCTTCTTCCTGCTGCAGGATGTGTATCAGGGGATGCCCAAAGTTCCGCGCGGCTCCATCAAGAAACTCCGTGTGGTTGAGGAAACATCACGGGTCAGCCCAACGCCCGGCAGTGGGCCTTTCAACCAGACGTTCACAATCTCAGCGGCGCTGGCATGGACCGGCAAGAATTACCTCGGCGAAGTATCCGTTGAAGAAGATGGCAGTGCTTACTTCGAGGTACCTGCGGGAAAAATGATTTTCCTCCAGGCACTTGACGCCGAAGGACGCTGCGTACGGAGCATGCGCACGTTTATGCAGGCGGCACCAGGCATCACACGCAGTTGTATCGGCTGTCATGAGAATAAGAAGGGGACATTGAAAGTCGAGAAAACGGCGATTGCCCAAAGGAAAGCCGCGCAGCAATTACGGGATGAATCCTGGGGCTCCGGCGCTCTCGACTACCCGACAATGGTTCAGCCCATCCTGGACAAACACTGCGTAAAGTGTCATGGCGGAAAAAAGGGATTCGCTGCGGGACTCGATCTAACGGGCGGCTGGACGGAGTACTTCAACAACAGTTACGAAAACCTCGTGTCCAGGCGTGAAGTCCAGTACAAAGCCGCATTGATTGCCGGTGTTTGCTCGATGAACGGGACAGCACACTACTCAGCACCGATATTCCCGGCTTATGCGATCGGATCACCAGCCGCACCTCTGGCAAAGGTCATTGTCGAGGGAGACCTCGGACACAAAGACCGTTTTGAAATGACACGCCCCGAAAGAGACCTCATACTCGCCTGGATCGACGGGAACGGTCCCTACCACGGCACGTGGAACTACACGCCCAGGGCGTTCCAGCTTAAGGAGTGGCAGGACACGAAGAATCAGCTTATCGCCGAGATGGCAGGCGCAGGCTGTGTCAAATGCCACAACACCAAAGGCGGAGGCGGACGATTTGAGCCTGACTGGTTCAATCTGATGAATCCAAAACTGAGCCGTGTTCTCCGTGCTCCGCTGGCAAAGGGCAAAGACGGTTACGGCGAGGCGTTTTGTCGTGATGCGAAGGTTGATTCGTTCAGGCGGCTCCGCATTTTCAGCACCGGACAATACGAACATGCTGTTAAACCGCTCGACAGTTTTCCCAAACAGGTATGGCGAAAATGGGATAAAGGCAAAGACAGCGGCAAACCGGTTATCTCCTTTGAAAACACAAGAAACAAGCACTATCAGAAGATGCTCGACATCATCAGCAGAGGCAGAGACCTGGTCCTGGCGAACCCGCGTCTTGACATGCCGCGCGGTGAAGTCTTTGCCATTGCAGGACGGCATCGCAACATCTACCCGGTTCGTCTTCCTGGAGAACTTCCGGAGATTACGGCGGAACAAATACCTGAAGGAGAGGTGGCTATCCGCTGGGGCCTGACAACGCACACATGGGGACTCTTCGCCGATATTTACCGAAGCAGCAAACCTGACTTCGAGCTTGGCGCCGAAACAAAAATCGCCCGTACAGAACTTGGCTGCTTTATTGACCGTTCAGCTCTTTCCTCCGGAGAACATTACTACACGGTAGTGTTTGACAACGAAAAAGAACGTACTGAGCCTGTACGAGTGAGCGTTAAAGTAAGAGGCAAAAGGGTTGCAAACTGAATGCAATCCGTTATACAGTGTGCTTTCGGCAGACGTTTGCCGAATTCGATGATAGGCCAACTCAATATTGTCGGCGCCGGCAATATTGAGTGAACCAGGTAGAAGTGTTGCATTTTATGGAGGTTTCTCTCGGGAAATCCACTGTTCAGTTTATTCGATAAATCTGCCTTTAACTGTGCCGCCCCGTCTTCGGCTGGCAAGTGCCACGCCAGTCGTTCCTTTGTGGCATGTCACGTGATCGAGCCTGCGCTTGGGACTACCGTGAGAAAGTAAAAAGGCAAAGGGAAAAATAGACACGGATTTCTCGGATTAACACGGGTTTTTGGCCACAGAGGGCAGAGAAGACACAGAAAAGA
>Ga0255052_10003757_pt1 | contig 10438 bp, 6 predicted proteins | sample JV7_2_21_MG_FD_188632 | JGI IMG/M metagenome (GOLD analysis project Ga0255052, IMG submission 188632) | Seawater microbial communities from Jervis Inlet, British Columbia, Canada - JV7_2_21 | ecosystem: Environmental > Aquatic > Marine > Inlet | place: Canada: British Columbia | collected...
CCTCAAGCGTCGCACGCTCGTATTGGGCATATTGATCTACGGCTGTAACCAGCCGCGGAATCAGGTCATGCCGGCGCTGTAGCTGAACGTCAATGTCGCTCCACGCAGTGTCAACACGATTGCGGCTGCGAATGAGCCGGTTATAGAGAACGACGCTCGCAGCGGCCAGCGCAAGAACGATAATGACAAGTATCTTCATGGCCGCAATCGTATCACCAGTTGGAGCGGCCCTTTTGGTCAGGACGACCTTATGACGCGACTGGGGCAAGGTAAGAACGAAGTGCGATTGGTATCAGAGACATTCGCGCTCCGAGGAGCGCTCCAACAGACGCTCGCGGGCCGCCTACTACTAATACCAGAAGGAAAAGAATATCTGGATGATATCAGCGTCGAGCTGATACAGGGGCTCACTTCCCAGCGTCGCGCTCGTGCTGATGTCCGAGAAATCGTGATAGTCGACCGCAAGCAGGGAATACGAAACGTTCGCCGTGCCTCTCTTGATAAAGCCCCAGCTCTTTGGCTCACTGAGGAACTCGTAGCTCGCCCCGAGTTTGAACGATTGACTCGTTAGCGGACTGAGCTCTTTGTCCCGGCCGCGGAAGTTGGTGGCCTCGGACCGAGGAAACAGGTCACTATAGAAATGCGCGCCGGTTTGATCGTGATAGCGGTACCTCGCATTAAACGTGAACGCACCCCACGGATGCGTGTAGCCAAGCGATGCCGTGTGTGACTCGATGTCCCAGGTGTCTGTAAAGTAGCGGTACTCGACTTCGAGCGCTGCACGATAGGGCAGATAGTATTTAGCACGCAAGCCGACTGCGTTGCTTGTGCGCGTATTCGGATACAACTCTGGCTCGAAACTGAAGCCGATTGCCGTGCCCGAATCTGCGTATCGAACCGAGCGGTACGGATTGTTCATGAAGCCTTCGTCGGTAATCGTCTCGAATTTCAGCGTCGTGATCAGGTTGCGCGTCAGAATCTGCGTAATTCCAAGACCATATTGTTGACGCTTGTTTTCCCGTTCGAAGGCTGGGTCATCGGACCGGCCAACGAGGTCATCGCCTAGCGAGTAACTCAGCGTCAATGTAGTCAGGTCACCAAACATGTCCTGGCTGACCGAGAAACTGTAGGTCTTGGCGTCAAAGTCGGATTCGACACTGCTCGTGTAGCCAACGCTCATCGTCGTGTTGCCACGCAGATAGTCCATTCCGAGGGACCATTGGGTACGCTCTTCGGTGTACGGGCTCGCGGTCGTAATGACGTCAATCGAAGCCGAACTGATCATATCGACGTAGTAGTTGCCGACGAATGAGGTGCTCTTGCCTACCTGCTTGCGAATCAGGACAGATGGTCCGTCGATTCGGACTCCACCGCCTTCGTACAGGTGATACAAAACGTCGGAGCGGTCCTCAGGCAGGACACCTGCCATCACGCTGCCGACTGCAGACATACCCAGTATTGAAAAGCAGATTCCGCGCCAGAGCCTCATTGCTACTCAGCCGCCCCTAGTTGCAGCCGCAACCGCCGCCGGCAGCACCTTCGCCGCCACGAGCGCCTTCGCGCGCTTCGTAGACGTGCTGAAAATACGCACTGGAGACGGGATCAGCGTCGAGGGCCATGATGGGATCTGCCAGCCGGTCGCGCTCGTAGGGCTTCACCCACGGCTCAAAATTGCTGCATCCCGCCGTACCCGTAAGCAGCGCAATAATCAGCAATAATCGACCTGGTCTGTTGATTCGCATAACCATATCCCTAAATGTATCCCTGCAGGAGTGACCAAATCCGTGAACCCTGCCTCAGAAGAACACCGTGAAGCCGATCGTCCCCTCAAGATTGTGAGAGGTCTTCTCCTCTCCGAGGATATCGATGTCGAACATGTGGTCACGAAAATCCACGTGAATCGCCATTGAGTCAGTCAGCAGAAAACGAAATCCGGCGCCGAAATTGACAGTAAATCGATCGTCGTCGGCGAAATTCGTGGAACCCAGACCTGCCATGAGATAGAAGTTGGTGTTGTAGGCGCGGCCCTCGCCGACGAACACCTCTCCCGGCAGGATGTTGTAGCCCAGGTTGAGGTTGTAATAGGTCAATGTCCGGTCATCGAACAATCTCGCGCCACCCGAAAGAGACTCGAAACTCGTCAGGCCTGCTTCGGTCTGGCCAACCGATGCCTCAACAAAAAATCCTTCGGTTACGTGATAGGCCAGACGAACGCCATAGACCACATCGCTGCCGAAATCCTCGATGCTCATCAGACCGACAAAGCCGCCAACTTCGAAATCCTCGCGATCGATGGCCGGTTCTTTTATTTCGCGGCGTTCAACCTCGGGGTCGATAACCTGGCCCGGCGGTTCGGACGTCGGCGGCGGCGCCTCATCGTTGCCGATACCGAACAGGTTCTTCGTGGCTGCACAGCCAGAGAACATGACCACCAGGGTGATCAGAAAAAGAACGCGAAACCGGCTTTCCATTCTTCTACTTCCTCATTTTCATCACGGCTCGTGAATACCACGTAGCTCTTGTACTCGACACGAAACAAAAATCGTCGCGTCACATAAACCCTGAGGCCTGCACCCACGTGCCCGACCTGATCGGTGCGGTCGTCGCCCGCAATAATCGTCGATTTGGGCGAGGTGTGTATGACCCCGGCGCCCAGCGTAAAAAACGGTGAAAACCGCCAATCGGGCCAGGTTTCATGAACGACGTTAACACTGCCCATCCAGCCATTCGAAAAATTTCCTAAAATCTGTGAACCCCATACCTCTACGGAGACATGCGGGTTGAGCGAATACCCGCCGTACAGCGATATGATGTTGGCGCCGCCGAAGTCACCGGCCAGGATGCCGGCCTCCCACCTGGCGTTGGTGAAGTCGTCGAGCGTGGCGACGGCAAAATCGACCTCGGCGCCATCCGGCTTGAGCGTCAGCTCCATCTGCGCCTGATCGACCCAGCCTTCGGTGCCATTCCTGGCCCGTACCTGGTACCAATTGGTACGCTGCATGACTATTTCGACGGATTCACCGCGATCGACAACATGGAATATCGGGTAGCCCCGGCCAGGCCCCGTACGCATCTCGAGATACGGGTCGGCAACCGCCACTTTGCGAAGTTCTTTGTCGGCGGCCTCTGCGTGTCCGGGTATGAATGCGATTAGCGCCAGGGCGACAAGGCACGCACACCAGACAGACGAATTACTCTGGGACGTCGAAGGGATTGTTGTAATACTGGGCTCCGACATCCAACCATTCCGCAATTAAGCGTCTCTCCGCGCTAGACAAAACATTGTAGTGATCCACATCCGCCGGATCTTCGAAACGACCGAAGAAGTCTCCCGACGCCCGAGCACCTGCAATACTTGCCGGTGAGGCAATCGGAATCACGTCAAATATCGGGTTCCCATCGATATCGACGCCGACTATGGTTAGCACATCAACCAATGCGCCACCAACCACTTCCTGAAGATTATCAGTAACTAACAGTTCGCGATAGGCATGGAGGTGATCGGGCTCATCGATCGACAGCTGATCCGTCAGCTCGAGTTGGCCAGCTGGTGGAATTACCGTCACGCCGTCACTCGGATCGATGTAGGGGAAGGTGTGACACAGCGTGCACTGCTTGTCGACCTGCGCACCAGTGGGGTCCAGAATCGGGGCCCCCATATCATCAAATTGCGGGCGTGCTATGCCCCACAGCGGATGAATGATCGACTCGTAGTTGATCACGCTGCGGCAATGAGATTGCCAGTCGGACTGACAGGCCAGCGTCGTCGGCGACAGCGTTGTCAGATCGCTGTACAACATGTCGATATCGAGATTGGCGGCACGGATGACCGGGTCAGCCGTCCAGACATCGCGATAGATCACGTTCATCGACGGCTCGATTGACGAGCAACCATCCGTTGCACAGGTGATGCGCGCACGAACCTCCGCCATTGTTTCGCCAATGTCGCCGACGAACCACATCGGGTCGGTGTTGGGGAATTCTATGCCCGCTGTCGGCGCACCCGCATAAGCTGCGTCGAAAGCCTCAAAACGACCGTGCGACAGGCCACTGCCGGCAACGTGACAGCCGTTGCATTTGAGCTCCTGGCCGGGCCGCAAGGAAATCCAGTTCTGGTGTCGCGCCGTGATGCGTTTGCCATTTTCGTCGAGTACGCTGATTTGTAGCGCGACGTTGGCAGGCACTTTCACCATAACCGAACCATCTGGTTCAACCATCGCGGTCGCCACGATTTCCTTCATTCCGAAAATAGTCGTGATACCAAAATCCGTATTGTTGAGGTCAACAATATCGTCATCCGGAATCGAGACCGCTTTTTCGATGCGCAGGAATCGCGCCGGCCGATTGGCGGCTGACGTCAGCACAGGATCGGCCATCGTCGGAATATCGACGATCGCACCGCCATCGAAGTCATACACGCTGCGAATATTCAGTACGGCCTCAGCAGCGGCGCCGAGCGTCGGATCGAGCGCGAACAGATCAGAACCGTCAGGCACTGCCGGTGGCGCAACTTTCGGGTCCGCGGCAACGACTTCGGTGAAAATGAAACCCTCCTCACCACGAACAACAGGCAATTGCGTATCGTCGCGTGGGTCATACATCCAGATGCCATACAGCGGCGGCGCAACGACATAGGATCCGACGTCTGGTGTGACGGGATTGTCGGGGTCCGGCTGCACGAACAACAATGCAAGACGATCGTCGGTACACGGAGTGATTGCGGTATCCACTGTCAGCGGGTCGCCGTCATCCGGCAACTGTTCAAGCAAGCGGCACTGGCTCCAGCTCACAAGCAGACGATTGGTGCCATCAAGAATCGGATATACCGAACTGTAACGCCCGCCCTTCGATGGCACGCCCGGGGTCGTCGTCACTTCGTTGATCGTCGCGTCTTCCTGGGCCGGACCGGTCAGAATGCCAATATTGGGGGCCGTCGGCTGAGTGATTTCGAGATATTGCGGGGTATCGATTGCAACCAGCTCGCCACCGCCTTCGGTGTCCGTGAAGGGACGAATCAATGACATGACGCGGCCATCCTGGAGTTCGCGCGGTTGCATGAACTGCACATCGTCGGGGCCCGAACCCGTCGCGTGGCTTTGCTGTCCGTACAGTAACTCAAGAGCCGAACCATCTGGATTCATGCGGTACAGATTCACCGCGTTATTAAAGGCTGCATGGTCCCAACGGCTGAATACTATCTGGCCGTTGGAGAGAATGGCCGGGTCGAGGTCATGGCTCTGGTTGTAGCTGACTTGCTCCATGCCCGTCCCATCGTCATTCATCAGATGCAAATTAAACGTAAACTCGTTCCGGTCCTCGTCGACAGCCGGAAAACCTGGCTTGCCCTCGTCGAGTAATACGGCTTGCGAGCGAGTCTGCCGTGTCGATGAGAAAATGATGCGGCCATCGGGTAAGTACTTCGGCATGATGTCGTGGCCGATCTCGGCCGTCAGGTCTGACGTAATGACGCGCTCGAGAACCGATGTTTCAAACGTGTACTTCCATATGTTCCAGGTTGGCAGGTCTTCCTCGGCCAGGTCCGGATCAAACGGGAAGCGCATTGCGAACACGAGTGCGCTACCGTCAAAAGCAATTTCAACATCACGAATCGCGGCCAGCCCTAAGGTCAGGTCACCAGTTATGTTGACGGGTTCGGCGCTCGGTGATGCACGATCGCGGAAAAACAGGTCCGCGCCAAAATCGAATGTAATCTGCACACGCAGGTCATCCTGTACAAAATCACCATTGACATCCACGGGAATCGGTGCACGGATGTACGCAATTGGGAAGTCGACAATGACCGGATCCGCATCCTGCCCGTCGCCAATACTGACACCGTCGCCGGAACCGCCACAGGCAGCGATTGCTGCCGCTGCTACTATCAGCGTAGCGCTCCGAAAAATTCTGACAAGTCCTTCCATAGTCTGTCGCACTAACCTGATCATTTCTTTCACCTCGAGTCTTCCAGGCGACCCGCGAGGAAGTCGTTAGTGTGGACGCGAAACGGCGCTTATACCGTTAACACGATCACAATCCGCACCTCAGTATAGGTGAGGTATTGCGGTCGATGTAATGTCGAAAAAGGGCGACAGTACGCAAAGTTAAATGTCCTTTTTAGCGCCATTTGCTGACCGCAGTCGCACAGTTACTGACGCGCCGAAGCGACAAACCTTCGTAGACCTACACGAGTCGATCGGCAAAACAGTTCCACCGGTCCTTTTTTTTCAGCGCAATGATCGGGCTTGTTTTTGCGCCACACCTCGAAGCAGCATTAACTTTGGTTTGTTTGTGTTTGTTGTTTGGATGTGACGCCGCTAATGGCTCATGTCTCTCTTCAGCGACAGTTGCACACCCGCCAACAATCAGTAGCTTAGCTTCGCCGGTCATAATAGCTGTGCGCAAAGCCCGACACTAACTTGACATAGTGTTGTTTCGGTTAACCCCTATAGCAGCAGCATAAGGTATTGTTTTGCATCTACTTTTATAGCTATTTTCGTGGTATTGACCAGACTGGCACAGCACTTGCTTTATAGATTGCGGATCGATTGTTTTTGCAGGGTTGCCCGATCCTGAAGGCGAGGACTGTGAATGCTTTCACGGAGATTTGTTAAGCGATCAGGCAGCATTGGGTTGGTGAAGACGTCAGTCAGACGTATCTACTAACCCCCTGAAACATCGAATAAGCAAGTCACGTTGGTGGATTGAATTAATTCGTGAGCATAGTTATGAAATACAGGACGTGGATAACAATGAGACAAGCCAAAGACCAGGGATGGACTACGCCGCTTTGGCGCATTTTGCTCGTCGCAGTATTGGCGGTGAGTGTAATGACGCCGGCTCAGGCAGGTTTCCGCGAGCAGGCCAAGCAAATTCATGACCGAATCGCGGGTGTGCCGCCTTCGGATACGATCTTGAATCAGATGGAAGATGCGATTAATCCCGCATTGCCCGGTAATGCGAATGACGCCGCCGTCATCGCCATGGACAACGTGAACTTCTATAACGTGACGTTAAAGAACTTTGCCGCGCCATGGACGAATCGCGACCAATCGGTGTTTGTGCCATTCAACGACTACATCGCCACAGTCATCGGCATGATTCGCGACGACGTACCGTTCAACACCTTGCTGTCGGCGGACCTGACCTATGTCGGTAACACCGGCGTGGTACCGTCCGGACCGTCTGCGACCAACAACGATCACTATGCACAACTTGAAGCAAACAACATTAATTTGCGTGATGAACTGACTGACGTTCCGCAGTCCTCCATTAGTGGTATCCCGTTTGCGGCGACAGCAGGAGTAATCACGTCGCGCGCCGCTTCGGAAGCTTTCTTCATTGCCGGTACGAACCGCGCGATGTTTCGCTTCACGCTCATAAATCACATGTGTAACGACATGGAACAGGTGCACGATCCGAAACTACCGCCCGATCGAATTCGTCAGGATGTCAGCCGTAGTCCGGGTGGTGACAGCCGCTTGTTCCTGAATAACTGTATCGGCTGCCATACGGGCATGGACCCTATGGCACAGGCATTTGCGTACTACAACTACAACGATGTTTCAGGTCGACTCGAGTACACCGCAGGTAGCGTACAGCCGAAGTACTTTAACAATGACCTGAATTTTCCGCAGGGCTTCAGAACACCCAACGACAATTGGGATAACTACTGGCGCAAGGGCCAGAACGCCTACCTGGGCTTCAGTCCGTCGTTGACCGGAAGCGGCGTCGGCGCGAAGTCGCTCGGCGAGGAGCTTGCCAATAGCGAAGCTTTCGCGGCCTGCCAGGTCAAGAAGGTATTCCGCGCAGTGTGCCTGCGCGATCCTGAAGACATTCTCGACCGCGCCAAGGTCGACCAGGTGACAACTGATTTCATGACAACGATGGGCTATCGGATGAAAGATGTCTTCGCCGAGACCGCCGTTTACTGCATGGGCCTGTAGGGAGACCGAATAATGAACAGAGCAACTGGAATTGCCATGCAGTCAGCACCGATCGACAGGAATGACCGCCCGTCGATGAGGGCTGTGCTCCTTGCTGTCGCAGCGAGCATTGTCATCACCGCTTGCGGTGGTGGTGCCAAGACGACGAGTTTGCCACCGCCACCAGGTGGCACCAACAATAACGCCGCTTACACGGGCCCCGCACCACGAGATGCTGACGTTGCCAAGTTTCAACAGGAGTTTTGGGCCAACGCCAAGACGACTGACCGTTGCGGTTCATGCCATAACGAGTCGGTCGGCCAACTGCCGATGTTTGTGCGCAATGACGACGTGAACTTGGCCTACGACGCTGCTCTCACCGTTACCGACACGACACAGCCGTCGCTGTCGCGCACTGTTGAAAAAGTGGGTGAGGGGCATAACTGCTGGGTCGCGGACCCAGGTGTTTGTAGCACGATCATGACGACCTGGATTGAGAACTGGGTCGGCGACACGGCTGGCGGCGGACGTCAGATAGTATTGACGCCACCACCGTCACTGGACCCCGGTGCGAGCAAGAACTTCCCGCTTGACCCAGGCGCGTTCGAGACGCTGATTCATAACCCCATTCTCGAGGTCTACTGTTCAAATTGTCACAGCTCGGAATCACCCAACGCGCAACAACCGTATTTTGCTGATCCGGATATTCCGACGGCCTACGACGCCGCGAAGCCAAAAATCAATCTTGATACACCGGCTAATTCGCGTCTCGTTATTCGCTTGCGCAACGAGTTTCACAACTGCTGGAGCACTTCGTGCGCCAACGACGCGCAGGCCATGGAAGATGCGATCACGGCGTTTGCCGACGGCATCACGCCGACGACAGTCGATCCGAGTCTCATCACTAGCAAGGCACTTCGCCTCGTCGACGGCACACTGGCATCGGGTGGCAATCGTTTCGAGGACTACCAGATAGCGCTTTGGGAATTCAAGACCGGCACCGGTCTCATTGCGTATGACACAAGCGGCGTGGATCCTGCGATTGATTTGAACCTCTCACCAGAAGTTACCTGGTACGGCGGTTGGGGTATCACGATGAATGGTGGTAAGGCGCAAGGCTCGACCACGGCCAGCGCAAAACTGCATCAGATCATCACCGACCCGGCGAGTGGTGAATTTTCGATCGAGGCCTGGGTTATCCCTGCAAACGTCACCCAGGAAATGGCACGTATCGTGAGCTACTCAGCCGGCGACACGGCTCGTAACTTCACGCTGCAACAGACCTTGTACAACTACGACTACCGTCTGCGCACCGATCAGACCAGCCTCAACGGTGACCCGGAATTATCGACGCCTGATGCCGACGAGGTCCTGCAGGCCACTCTGCAGCACGTGGTCGCGACTTACGATCCAGTTGATGGCCGCAGGATTTACGTCAACGGAAATCTCGTAACCGATGTCGACCCGGTACCGGGCGGCACATTTATCGACTGGCAGGACACCTTTGCCGTCGTACTTGGTAACGAGGCCTCGGGCGACGCGCCCTGGGAAGGCACTGTTCGCCTTGCTGCGATGCACCGTCGTGCGTTGACGCAGGAACAGGTTGTGCAAAATTATGACGTCGGCGTAGGTGAGAAATTCTTCCTGCTGTTCGATATCTCGGAAATCATCGCGGCAGCCGCACAGTCGTCGTACATCCTGTTCGAAGTGGCACAGTACGACAGCTACGCGTACCTGTTCGACAGACCACACTTCCTGACGCTGGACGGGTCAACGCCCGAGGGTATTCCGATCGAGGGTATGCGCGTAGCCATGAACGGACTCGAAGCGCCGGTTGGTCAGACGTACGCAACTCTGAACGATACCTTGAGTGCATCTTTGTTCGTCGAACTGGGTCAGCCATTATCAGTACTTGGTGCGGTTCTACCGCTCGAGAAGGGACCCGATAACGACGAGTTCTTCCTGACCTTTGACCGCCTTGCCTCAAGCAGCTTTAGCCGCCCGGATGACCCGACATTGGTCATCGCGCCAGTTGACCTGGTTCCTGCCTCGCGTATCGGAGTGCGAACTTTTGACGAGATCAACGCAACATTCTCGACGGCAACCGGTATTGACTGGACTGACTTTACGAATGTCGATGTGACGTACCAGGAGCTCAGGCAATCGCTGCCAGCCGTTGAAGACGTCAACACGTTTCTGTCATCGCACCAGGTTGCGGTTGCACAGCTCGCCATTGCGTATTGCGATGCGTTGATAGGCACAAACGCCAGCCCGAATCCAGATGCGGCGACGTACTTTCCGGGTTTCGATTTTAACGCCCCGGCCGGAACGGCATTTGCAGCTGGCAGCCGTGACCTGTTCATTGACCCACTGATCGACAATATCATGGGTACGAACATTGCGAGTCAGCCGTCCTATGGCAATGTTTACGACGAGCTCGCGGGCTTCGTAGCACCGATACCCGTGGTCAATCGACCGGACAATCTCCTGAAGCGCCTCGTCGATGGTGGCAGCGA
>Ga0255052_10003759_pt1 | contig 10436 bp, 12 predicted proteins | sample JV7_2_21_MG_FD_188632 | JGI IMG/M metagenome (GOLD analysis project Ga0255052, IMG submission 188632) | Seawater microbial communities from Jervis Inlet, British Columbia, Canada - JV7_2_21 | ecosystem: Environmental > Aquatic > Marine > Inlet | place: Canada: British Columbia | collected...
CGTTGCTTGCTTTTGTTGTTCTCCTAACAATTGCCCCTCCTCTTTTTGAAGTTGCAATAGTTTATCATTTTGATGTTTTGTTTTGAATAGTTTTTTGGAGTTTTTCAACAGCCTGTACACAATTCACAAGATTCAAGACAAGCTGGAATGACAGAGGGGGAATGACAAATGTTTCTTTATTTCTTTTAACTCCCATTGATAGTTTAAGGGATGATTCGGGACTGAATGGGTTAAGAATTAAAATGAGAAGCGAAGCGGCTATTTTAATTTAGCAGACAGGCCTGAAACATGCCGTTAAGAAACAATCGCGGGCGGCCTTCTTTTGGTTCCGTTTTCTTGGCCGCGCAAGAAAATGAACCGGGGTTTGGTCAGCGCCCCGTATTTAATGAATTCAATCTGGATTCCCCGAATTAAAAAATCCCCCCTCGCCCCCCTTTGCTAAAGTGGGGAATAAACAAGGAGCTGGATTCTCGATGCGAGTCTACGCGAAGGAATGAGAAACTAGATTCCCCGGTTAAACCGGAGAATGACAGAGTCGGGTTAAAATCCCCTCTGCTTTCTTAAAGTCTGATAACTTTCGTTAATCTCCTGAAATTTCTGGTGGGCAAACTCAACCAGTTCTTCACCAAGATGGTTGACCTTGTCGGGGTGGTATTGCTTGGCCAGATGCCTGTAGGCTTTTTTGAGTTCCTCGTTGCTGGCGCTGCTGTCAACACCTAAAACTGTGTAATGGTCACCCGCTTTGGCAATGGGGTGTCTTGCCTTGATCCTTTCATGTTCTTCATGAGACAGATTTAATGCAGAGACAATTTCATCAATGGCTCTCTGTTCACCATCAGTAATGACATGGTCGACAGCTGCAATGTTGTAGGCAAGGTCAAGCAGAACAAATCTCTGTTCATGGTTGGCAAATTTATCAATGGCAAGGCAGATCTGTCTTAGGTCAGGGTCCCTCCTGTCTGTCTCATTAATGATGGCATCGATAAATTTCAGCTGTTCACCGCTATAACCGAGGGATTTTGCAAAGAAATTATGGATAACATTTCGCTCTTCCTTGCTTATATGGCCATCGGCCATACATATCTTCGTCATGATGACAACGAGGTTGGTTACAAATATCGCTTCGGCATTAGTCTGCCCCTTGCTGCCTCTTAACTGTTGTTGCGTCCTACTGGAAAGTGCCGATTGAATTGCGGCACCCACAATGGCGCCAAGGGGACCACCTACAAACCATCCCAAACCTGCACCGAAGAACCATCCCATAATCTATCCTCACGTTAAATTTATTTTTTAATAAGGTATCTAATATATACACTTTACTGTCAATAATCAAGGGATGATAGATGATAAGAAATCGCTAAATAGTCTCTCTTTATTATTCTTCATTATTATATAAACCTCTTCATCATCTCAGCGGTAAAGTCATCCACATTATTGAGAGTGATGCAGTATGATTTTACAGCGTTTTCAGCATGCCTCATCCGCACAGGATCATTTATATCATCGAGATATCTGAACACTCCTGCCCTTCTGCCAACTATATAAATCAACTGCTTTTGTTTGTCCATTGAGAGGAAACTCTTAATAGGCGCAGTGATCCTTTCCTTATCATCAGGCAATTGACCCTCGACCTCCTGAAACAGGTTCAGGATATGGTCGCTCTTTACTGTGCTGGTAATTCCATTGAGGTGCTCAAGAAAAAGAAGCAGCTCTTCCGCCATCTCAATGTCACCCATTTTTGTAAACCTGCCTGCCTGAACATCCTCAAACAGCTCTACCTCCTCCGGGACTGCAAGCGTCCTGATCCGTATAAAATCAGGGTTGATCTTATTCATTGCGTCGGCTGTATCCAGAGCATTTACCCTGGAGAGCTTCCTGCCCCCGAGCCCGGGCATATAATACTCTGACAGTTCAATCCCTGCCCGCCTCACTTTCTGCCCGGCTATTATATGTGTTTCCTTGTCCACGCCTTTCTTTATAAAGTCCAATACCTCATCAGAGCCTGATTCCATCCCAATGTGAATCCTGTTTAAACCCGACCCGGCAATACGGGCCATGTCATCATCGCTGATTCTTGCAATGGATCGTGAGCGGGCATAGGTAGTTATGCGCTCGACCTGAGGGAAGGTCTTGCTGAGATGCTTTAGTATTGCCACTAAGTTATCGGGCTTCATGGCGAGGCTGTTAGCGTCCTGCAGAAATATGGACTTCATTCCGTTTAGCACCCAGCTCCTGGCAATTTCAAAAGCGATCCAATCATTTTCAGAGAGCCCGTCCTGCAATTTCGTTAACTCCCGGCGTGCTTCGCCGCCGGACTGTATATTGCTCCGTTGAATGAGATCAGCATACTCTTTGATCAAGTCGATATCTTTTAGAACATGGCTGACCAGACGGATACTGAACTTCTCTCCTTTATAAAGGTTGCAGAACTTGCACCTGTTCCAGGGACAGTTTCGCGTAATCCTCAACAGCAGGCTCTTTGCTTCACTCGGCGGACGGATAGGGCCAAGTTCAAAACCATCATATTTTTCTTCTGGCTTCATAATTACCTTCACTAACCCACATTATTCATCAATATCCTGAATCAAAGCAGGTATCAAAAAAAAACGGTTTGAATACGGCAACATGCATTTATATGAAACAGATCAGTATAACGTATTAATAAACACCGTGTATCAGAAACCAGATCGGCAAGAGCCGCTCCCAAAACGTTTTTTTTTGATACCTGCTTTGCCGGGTGAATAATATGGGCAAAATTATGATGTTATCAATGTGTTGACTGAAGCAGAATTGTAGCAGAAAATAGCGCAAAGGACAGAAAATACAGGAAAGTACAGGAAACAACAGACTGCGAAAAATCCTTCAATTTCAAAGAATTAACTAAAAACTCAGGCCAGACGCCCACTTACAAAATTACCTCAAGATTTTATATTTGCTTTAACCAGAGATGAAATTATGAACTTATCACAAATCATGTGTTGACAAGCGGTGGAAAAATGATATTCTATTGGTACAAACCGATCGTTTACGGTAATGACCGGCAATTAAAGACTTTTCTGGGCCGGATGAAGGTTAACTCTTATTTTCAGGAGATCCAATGCAATGAGAACTCTTGTTTTGTCTCTGGTCGTTCTATTTCAATTTATTGCCCTGAACGCGCAGGCTCAGGAAAAAGTTTTCAGGGCCACAGTTGACAGTGATGGTGTGCAGAGAGTGGAAATCACCGGGGGGTCATATTATTATGACCCTGACTATATTATCGTGAAGGTCAATGTGCCGGTAGAATTGACCGTGACAAAGACCCCTGGAATAACTCCGCACAATATTTTAATAAAAGCGCCTGAAGCAGGAATTGAAATTAATGAGAACATTAGTACCGAACCAAAAACAGTCACATTTACCCCTGTGAAAACCGGAAAATTCGACTTATACTGTGACAAGAGATTTCTTTTTTTCAAAAACCACCGGGAAAAAGGAATGAAAGGTATCCTTGAAGTTGTTGAAGAATGAGCAAAGAGCTCATAGAATATCTTAAGCTATTTCACGGGGCATATAACACGGTCATTATGTTATTGATCGTTTATCAGGGGTCGCTCGGCCTGCGGATAAGAAAATCGGTCAATCTTCCGGTCTATATCATAAGAAGGCACAGGAAAATCGGACCCATTGCCGTTCTGCTGGGCATGACGGGCTTCATTGCCGGGATGACTATTGTTTTCCTTGACCACGGACGTATCTTCAAATACACCCTTCATTTCGTGTGTGGACTGATGATCGTGACTCTGCTGATAACGACATTTATCATTTCAAGGAAAATCAAAGGCCCGGAACAATACTGGAGAAACAGGCATTATGCCATCGGAATATTGATTGTCCTGTTGTATATCGTTCAGGTTCTTCTGGGCCTTGGTGTATTGCTGTAATCTAAGCTCGGGGTCCGGTCTTTAATTTTAGTGTTATCAATTGCCGGAATGACAGAGGGTGAGGGCTGGATCTACAGTTTAGTCGCTTCTTAAATCAGTTTGCACGTTCTTAAGCAGCATCACGAGTAGCCTTAACCTTGAGTGTTATATGTTCATGAGCTTGAAGTGCTTTGATAATCTCAAGGATATTATCTGCGCGTGGATTACCACGGGGGCCGAGCATGCGGTGAATACTTTTTCCTGGTTTGCGTATTTTTTTGGCCAATCCTTCGAAGGTAATGGTCGCATTGATATAGTCACGGAGAATTGCTTTGCCTGCATTAAGGTCTCCTGCCAGTAACTCATTTACTGCCTCAATCAACATTTCTCTTCTGAAAGAGACGTCCTTTTCAGCACGCTTTAGAATCGTTTCCCGGAAATTTCTGGTTATTGCCATGATATCACTATCCTTTATATTTTTTATCAGCTTTATATTGCCGCCACAATGCCTGTGCTTTATCGATGTCTTTACTCTGTGTCCTTTTACTTCCTCCCCCGAGCAGGATAATCAGCTTATTCCCTTCTCTGCCGAAATAAATTCTGTAACCAGGGCCAAAATCAATCCTGTACTCCATGACTCCCCTGCCTACCGATTTGACGTTCGATAAATTACCTAGCTCCAATCTATACAATGCTGTCGTTACTTTTGCGGCTGAGGCTGCATCCAGTGAGTTAAACCACCTCTCAAAAAGAGATTTGCCTTCCCGTATATATTCGACTATTCTTAACTTGTCATTACTCATAATAGTAACATATAGGTTACTTTAAATCAATAAAGAAAAAGTGATAACAACAGGAGATTTAATTTATTTCTAAAAAATGAACGCCTATGTCCCCACATTGAAATTCAGAGCAAACTATTATTACTTACTTCCTGTGCCATGTCAATTCTCCACGCATTGCGTGGATATTTGGAAATAATGAATAAAACTGACGCATATACCATTTTTTCTTTATATCTTTTAACTCCCATTGATTGTTTTAGGGATGATTCGGGACTGAATGCGTTAAGAATTAAAATGAGAAGCGAAGCGGCTATTTTAATTTAGCAGGCAGTCCCGAGACAGCCCGTTAATAAACAATCACCGGGCGGCCTTCTTTTGGTTCCGTTTTCTTGGCCGCGCAAGAAAATGAACCGGGGTTTGGGGCAGAGCCCCATATCTAATTAATTGAACCTGGATTCCCGCCTTCGCGGGAATGACAAACGAACTAAGGAAGGTATTTTCTTATTCTCGCCAGACTCTTTTTCAGGTCCTCAACATTATGGGATTCGATTGTATAGACACAATCCACGCCCTCAAGTTCCCTGAACAGTAAACTGAAATCAAAATCTCCATCTCCGATAGCAAGATGCTCATCTTCATATCTTGAGTTGTCATGGAGATGAAGCTCTTTGATATAAGGTCTGGTCAGACCTATCCATTCTGTGAGGGGTACCTTTGAGAAGAGGTTGAAATGTCCGGTATCAAAACATATGCCGAAATTTTTTGAATCTATCTGATCTGCAAGAAGCCTGAGATTTTCAGGTGCATCCTCAAATATATTTTCTATCGCAATTTCGATCCCCATGTCAGCAGCCCTGCTGTTGACAGGTTTCCAGGTCTGAACACTGCCTTCCAGCCATATATCCACCCTGTTATCATACTTCCACCGATCATATCCCGAATGAAATACAATGACCCTTGGCATCAGTATTTCAGCAATATCCAGGAGGTCAAAAAACCTCTTCATAGTTACTTCCCTGACTTTTAAATCGACAGCGCCAGGGGACAGGTCCATAAAAGGGGCGTGCACAGATAGCTGAGGTTTATAATCAAGTTTTTTCTTAAGATCAGCTATATCGTCCTTTGCAAGACTGTCCACGGTTCTTGCACCAAAGTATATTTCGAGGTTCAATCTCTCATCTTTAATAAAAGCAAGATATTTGTCTATCGACTCATACGGTACATGGACATGCGGCTTTGATGAAGGCAGGTCGTTCTGCAAGGAGTTCACTATGCGTTAACAGTTTTTTTCTTTGTCCCGGTTTTTTTGTCGGATTTTTTATCTTTCTTTTCTGCGGAGGAATCTGCAGGCTTTTTGGCATCCATCGCCTTTTTCCTGTCAGCAGAAGGATAATCCGTTACATACCAGCCGGAACCTTTCAACACAAATGACGTGTTTGTTATCAGTTTTTTTAATTCCCCTCCACAGGAACTGCACTCTGATAAAGGAGCATCGTTAATTTTTTGCATTACCTCGATTTTTTCACTACATTTTTTGCATTGATATTCATATACAGGCATAAATCTATCTCCTACAACTACCTGATAACCTATTGGTCTTTATAAGATATTCAAACAGGCAAGTCATGATGAGTTTCTGCTAATTTCCATCCTTTGAAAGCTGCAGTAATCATTAATATATCATATACTTTCATTTCTTGACAAGTTTGGATACTTATGTTGCTTAACTTATATTATTCGCCCAACAAAGCAGGTATCTATGGATAATGCAGATTAATCAGTGGTGTTGATCAGGATTCGTAACTTAAAATTTCCCTGATTTTATTTTTAAGTTCTTCAAAATCAGAGGACTTTGTAACATAGTGGTTAGCAGCAACTGCAGAGAAATCACTTTTATAAACACTGTAAGCCGAGCATATTATCACAGGAAGGTCATACTCTGTTTCTCTGATTTTTCTCAATATGCTCAGGCCGTCTTCACCCGGCATTTTAATGTCCAATGTCACCAGGTCCGGTTTTTCGGTCTGGATCATCTCGAAAGCCACTGCTCCATCTTTAGCGGTCACAACATCATATCCTTCATCTGTCAGTTCTTCCACAAGCAATAATCTGATATTTTTTTCATCATCGACTACAAGAATCTTCTTTCTCAATTTACATATCCCCCTTTTTTTCATTCTGCCAGTGTTCAACGAGATATGGTTTTAATTTTTCGAAATAAGAACACTGCTGAGTAATCAGTTCTTCAGCCTGATAAGAATCGAGGTTTTGAGTCCGGCGCACGAACGAAGCGGTCATGGCGTAGTAAATCGGCACCAGTGCTTCTATAATTTCTGCCGGATCCATTCCATCAGTACGTAAATTATAGGCTATCGAGAAATCAAAGAGAGATTTGATCCATAAATCCACAGGCATTTCAAAGAGAGCAGGGTCAGCCTTGGCAACTTCTTCCAGTTTCTTACAGTTCTCAGGCGCCAATACTTTCCTCCATACAGGCATATACTTTGGCACACTATCAGAGAATTTATCGATCAAGTTGCTGACGTCTATATCAATCGGTTTTGGTGCAACTTCAGATTCAAACCCGAAGATAGCAGTAGGCTTGCTCCCTTTAACACGGACCCAGCTATCCATGTAAATATTGATCAGGCTGAAAATAGTGCCGACAACCTGCTTGAACATCGGGCTCAGATCGTTGCCAGGGTCCTTTGCGTCATGAATTTTTGCGCCGAGAAAAGACTGGCATATCCTGAAATTCTCACAAATCGCCACCGTTGTCATCCATATGTCGATGCCAAATCTTGCGATATCAGTTTCCCAGACATCCTTTGAAAGGAGACTTTCTATCAGTTCCAGAGAAAATCCGAAATCCCCTCCTATAGGCTGTCTTACACGTCTTCCATACAGCGCCAAGGTAAGAGGAAAGGCTATCATATTGGTAATGGTTCCGTCGTACTTATGACGGCTGTAATAAGGAGCAACAAGTCCAAATTCTTTATAAATAATGGGAGCAATCAGCAGCTCTATCCACTCGGGCGATATGCTCCTTAAATCAGCGTCAAGCATACACCCTGCTTTGACATCAAGGATTTTGGCAGCCTCAAAAATAGCCTTAATAGCGGTACCCTTTCCTGAAGTGCCGCGGTATTGTGTAACCAGGACTTCTGTTTCAAATTCAGGTTTTGCTATAAATGAGTCCTCAAAGTAATTTTTATCCTTCAGACCGTTAACTGCATTCCGGGTTTTTTCATGATCTCCACCCTCCGAAATCAATATGACACTTTTTCTGTTTGGGAAATATTTGGCAAGCCCGAGATCAGCAGCTTTTATAACGCGCCCGATAGAGTCCGCATTGTTGTAGCTCGGGATTCCGATGATTATATCCGCATGCTTCAGATTGTGTAACTGTTCCTGAGCATGATCATCCACTGCAAGTTTCTGATTTATCAACGGAGATTCACTGAGGTTCAAGGCAAAAGTTCCTTTCTATAATTTTGCATTCTTACTAGTCTACACATTCATAAAGGAAAATGCATCGGCAAAACTGTTACTTAATCCGCTATAGAGAGTATGACCCTGAATAACGTGCCCTCTCCTTCGCTGCTTTCGACCTCTATAATGCCGCCGTGGGATATAATTATTTTCTGGACAAAAGCCAGACCAAAGCCAATGCCTTTTTCCTTGGTTGTATAAAAGGGAAGAAATATTTTTTGCCGGATATCTTCAGGTATACCACAACCCGTATCCATAAAATCTATCTCAGCCCTGTCCTGTCTGCAGGTCAATCCTACTTCGAGAGAGCCGCCATCAGGCATCGCCTCGACAGCATTGCGAATAATATTTGTCACAGCCTGTCTGAATAGTATTTCATCAGCCTTAACATTAATATCAGTATCAATGTTCATAGCCACTGTTATAAGATCACTGTCCCCAATAACCGTAGCTACAGACTCATTTATGATGCCGCTTACATTTATGCTACTCATGTTAAGGGCCGCAGGCTTCGCGAATGCGAGCAGTTCAGAAATAATCTTGTCCATATTCTGTATCTCTGCCGCAATTGAGCCCACTGTAGGCTGGGATGCGGGATCAACTTTCTTGCTGAGAAGATTAGCATAACCTGCTATTACAGACATCGAATTTCTGAGTTCATGCGCAATGCCGGCAGACATCTCACCGAGCTGGCTCAACCTCTGTTTCATATCCACCTGAGCCTGAAGCATTTTGATATCCGTTAAATCAGTAAACACGAATATCAGGCCAATTTCCTCCTCTGCAGCGTTCTTTAACTGTGAACTCGTAATGCCAAGCCAGATATGTCTCTTGTCACTTGTAATATAGGGATATTCCCCTCTTGAAATAGTCTTATGGTCCTTCATTATAGTTGTCAGCGGCTCTGCAAAGACTTCAGTAAAATCCCTGTCAAGCAGATCCACTGCGTCAATCCCCAATATGCGTTCTGCGGCCTGGTTTATGCTTTTAATATGCATCGAACTGTCTATACTTATAACTCCACTCGGCACACTCTGAAGAACATTTTCATTATATGCTTCGATTCTTGACGCCTTTTCCTCGGCAAAGGCCTTTAATTCCTCAAGCTCTTTTTCTTTAGCTTTCAGTTTCCCTACAAGATCCTGAAAAGTGTCCACAACAAATTCAACCTTGGAAACGTCTTTTGTGTCTGTTGATGTGCTGAGTGTTTTTTTCTGCTTTGAGAAAAAATACTTTATAGAGATAACCGCAATTGCAATAAGTAAAATAAAGACGATCCCCATAATATATGGCTTGCCATTGTCGGAAAGGCCCGGGACTAACATAACCCCGACAGCAAATCCAATGGATAAAAATACTAAAAGAGCCCACACTCTGTTAAAAGAATTACCAGGCATAGAGATACCAGTCTAAAATGTCCTGCCCCCATAAGAGGCTTATAACAGCTCCGGTCGCGAGATACGGACCGAACGGTATTTTCGATCCCCACTCTCTTCCTTTTATTGCTATCAGAGCAACTCCCATAATTGAGCCAAGGAGACTGCCGACGAACGTTGTGAGAATTATACCCTTCCAGCCAAGGATGCCTCCCATCAGCGCCATCATCTTTATGTCCCCGCCTCCCATCGCCTCTTTCTTCAATATAGCCTTGCCGATGACCGCAATGAGATAGAAAGATCCCCCTCCCGCGATGCAGCCTATGACCGAACTCTGGTAGCCCAGCAAATTAACTCGCAAAAAAGGATCCGGAAGAACAACAGAACCGAGGATCAGGGCAACAGGAATTCCGGGCAGAGTGATGCTGTCTGGAATAATCTGATGATCAAGGTCGATAAAAAATATAACTATCAGGCTTGAAATAAAAACAAAATAAACAGGTAAAGCCCATGAATTATCAAAACCAAACCTGTTCAATACTGCGATGTATAAGACCGCATTGAGCAATTCAACAACAGGATATCTAAGCGAGAGTTTTGATTTACAATATCTGCACTTGCCTCCCAACAGTAAAAAACTTAATACCGGAATGTTGTCATAGAACCTGATATGCTCTGAACATGTTGTACATCGCGAAGAGGGGAATACAATTGATTTGCCTTGAGGCATGCGGTATATGCACACATTAAGAAAAGAACCTGTAATTAAGCCAAGAGCAAAAATGAATGCATAAATGATCATTCGGGCAGTTTATTAATATTCTTTGCCTGTTTCCCGTAATCCTTTACTGCATCTCTTAAATCTTTCACTTCATTGAGCG
>Ga0255052_10003761_pt1 | contig 10434 bp, 11 predicted proteins | sample JV7_2_21_MG_FD_188632 | JGI IMG/M metagenome (GOLD analysis project Ga0255052, IMG submission 188632) | Seawater microbial communities from Jervis Inlet, British Columbia, Canada - JV7_2_21 | ecosystem: Environmental > Aquatic > Marine > Inlet | place: Canada: British Columbia | collected...
TCATGCCGAAGGCATGAGCTCCGGCCTGCTCAAGCATGGCACGATTTCACTTATCGACGACGACTTTGTGACAGTTGCAATCATCCCTTCGAATGGCGAAAACCGCTCTCGAATTATTAGCAATGTGCAGGAGATAAAGGCCAGAGAGGGCTTGGTTATCGGCGTTGTGTCTGGCGAGCCGGTTGAGCAATGTGACATCAGCCTTACAGCGCCTGACTGCCATGAGCTTATCGCACCCTTTCCGCTAACCGTGGTCTGCCAGCTACTTGCATACTTTACGGCGGTGCATCACAATCGAAATGTTGACCGGCCGCGCGCGCTTGCAAAAAGCGTGACCGTAGGATAGATGGGCGCTGAAATTTCCAATCACCTTTTATATTCTGAATTATAAGATGATTATTTATGAGTCTTGATTTGGCTTTGCGGGTTGCCTCTGCAGTTGAGGGAGTGGTTCGGGAAAATGCAAGTCGCTCTGACGCTGGAACACACGCATATATCGGAGCCGATGGCGAAGCCACATATCTGCTGGATGACATCGCTGAAAAAGCTGCCTTTCAAGTTTTGGAGGATGAATCTGTTGTCGTGTTGAGCGAGGAGGCAGGACTTGTGTTTTTCGATGATGCGCCTGAACTTCTCTGTGTGCTCGACCCACTTGACGGCTCGACAAACGCTGTTTCAGGCCTGCCTTTTTACTGCACCTCTGTTGCCTTTGCACCGTGGTCGAAGAGAGCGACTCTTCAAGACGTTCAGACAGGTGTGGTTGCAAATCTTGTGACCGGTGACACTTTTGAAACAGAACTTGGAGGGGGCGCAAAGTTCAATGGCAAAACAATCAAAACATCGGATAATGTCGATCCCAAGGATTCAACTGCATCCATATATTTAGAGTCTGATTTCGATTTTATCTCAAGGTTTTCAAAGGTCCGGTCAATGGGTGCAGTTGCGCTTGAACTTGCCCACGTGGCGTCTGGAGGAATTGACGTTTTATTTGATAATCGAGGCAAGTTAAAGGTTACAGATGTTGCCGCTGGAAAACTGCTCGTAGAGGAGGCGGGCGGAGTGGTTACCGACGCCTTGGGCAAGGATTTAAATCATAGCATAACAAGACTAGAACAGGTATCAGTTCTGGCCGCTGCAAACCCCGGCTTGCACACGGCGGTTTTGACCACTTCAGGTGAAATATGAAAAACGCACATATTGTTGTGAAGAAAAACGGGCGAAACGCTCTGGACGTGGCTAAAGATGTGATGAAATATCTTGAGTCAAAAGGTGTCCAAGCTACCTGCGATGTAGCGACAGCTCGGGACATGGAGATTCAGGGTGTGGACACCGGTGAAGCCGTGGGAGACGCGGTTTTTGTGCTCGGCGGCGATGGAACCCTGCTCTGGGCTGAATCCAAGATATCTGGCCGCGGAATTCCGATTCTCGGCATAAATTTTGGGACAATGGGTTTTCTAACTGAGATCAGTCCTGACAGATGGCAGGAGGCGGTTGACCGTGTGCTTGAAGGCCGCTACCGGATTGAGGAGCGCAGAAAAATAGACGTTTATTTGAACGGTGAGCGCATCGGCCGTGCACTAAACGAAGTGGTTGTGAAGAGCGCGGTACCGGTTGAAATGCTGAATCTTGAGGTGCGAGTTGACGATCAAGAGGTTGAAACCATGATGGCCGACGGTGTAATCGTTGCCACACCCACAGGTTCAACTGCTTATTCCATGTCTGTGGGAGGGCCGATTGTCGATCATCGCGTTGAAGCTTTTATCATCACATCAATCTCTCCTTTTAAACTCGGCGCCCGGCCGATTGTAGTCCCCGATTCATCGGAGATTCGGGTGAAGCTGCGGGGCGGGAAAAACGGTGTTGTCGTAATTGACGGCGAGTCCCGGCAGGAGGTAACATCTGACGATGAGATTTTGCTTTCAAAATCAGGGGACCGCGCCCAGCTTGTGAAGCTGGAAAAAGACTTTTACGCGAAGATAAAGCAGAGACTGAGGAAATAATTTTTATGCTTCAGATAGGTGTTATCGGAGCTGGGTCTGCGAGTGATTCTGAAATTGCTGTTGCAGAAGAGGTTGGAGCAGAGATTGCAAGGCGTGGACATGTTTTGGTCTGTGGAGGATTGGGCGGTGTTATGGAGGCTGCGGCGAAGGGCGCGAAATCGGCTGGCGGGCTTACAGTTGGAATTCTGCCAGGCGAATCGGCTTCAGATGCAAACCAGTATATAGATGTAAAAATAGTATCTGCCATGAGCCATGCTCGAAACGCAATTATAGCGCGAACATCTGATGCTCTCATCGCTGTTGGCGGTGGAGCGGGCACGCTATCGGAAATCGCACTTGGACTGAAGATCGGCAGGCCCGTGGTGCTTGTTGAAAATGGGCTGCCAGATTTTTATCCAGATTCAAAAGATGTTGTGATTGCAAAAAACCCTGGTCACGCAATTGACATTTCCGAAGCGCGGGTGCCGCAGTTAAAGGAAGAATAATCATGGTAAAAGTTGAACTTATAACATATACGAAAAAAGGTGTTGAACTGATAGCTGAAAGCGCAAGAGTTAGCGGTGTCCCGCCTGGGATGAGCGACGCTGAGATTGTTGGAATGATCGTGGAAAACGATTATATGAGCGCAATCGAACACATCTCATTCACATTCGACATTAGCGAGATGAGCATTGCCGCGAGCAGGGAGTTTTTGGAGCATCGGATTTCAAGTCACACAGGTCGCAGCACACGGTATAATGAGGAGGAGGGATTCAATTATTTTATTCCAAAAGAGATTCAGAACAATCCTGCTGCTTTAGAGGAATTTAAACGGGCGATGGAGTATTCGAACGCATCGTATCAGCGGCTCAAAGAACTTGGCGTGAAACGTGAAGGGCGAAGATATGTATTGCCAATGGCCATGCACTGCAGATACTTGTGGACGGTTAACGCCCGCTCACTTGTAAATTTCCTTGGGCTCAGGCTTTGCGTCAGGGCTGCACCGGAGCTTAGAGACCTTGCAAAAGAGCTTCACACAATCGCGGTCAAACTCTATCCAGAAATATTTGTAGGAATTGATTGCCGAGGCCAGATACTCGGCGTCTGCCCTGAAAACCAGGTTCGCGACGGCTTCCCATGCCCCTATAAAAAAGGCAAAAACCGTGTGCCCACGAAGGCTGATGTTAAGAAGAGTAATAAAGAGTAATTCACTCAAACGCCGGCGTTGCTATAATATAAATATGATTCCAGTAAAAGTATAGTGTGGATGACGCGGGGAGATGAGTGAAATGTGGCAAACTGGTCCGGCTGGTTATCGGATGGGAAAGTTTTTCAGACTGCTTGTATTGATTTTCACTTTAGTAATTTTAAGCGGGTGCTTATCAGCCTCTAGCAGCACGTCAACCACTTCGACTACATTGTCAAGCCAGCCTGCAACTCTTCCACTGGTTACCGCAGCACCAGTTGACTCTCCACAGCCCTCTCCAACACCGGCGCCAACTACACCCGCACCGATTGAGACAACAGTTTCAACAACAATATCTACAACAACCACTACAAGCACAACAACCACAACTCTGCCCCCCATTAAGAAACCCTCTGAGCCAGCAACTTACCTGCTGACATTCACTACTGTTTGGAGTAGCCAAACACATCCCACAGATTTCCCTGAAAACCCGCATTTCTCAGGGCTTATCGGTGCTTCGCATAAAGCTGATATTCGGCTCTGGACGGAAGGAGAGCTTGCGTCAGAGGGAATAAAAATAATGGCCCAGGATGGAGAAAAAAGCCCGCTTGACATTGAAATCGATTCTTTGATTGCTGGCGGAGGTGCCTGCGCAAATATTTCAGGCGGTGGTGTCAGCCCTTCACCCGGACTGCGAACCCTTGAATTCACCATTACGCCGGAGTGCACTTTTGTTTCGGTTGTGAGCATGATTGCGCCGAGCCCTGACTGGTTTGTTGGTGTGTCAGCCCTTGATTTAAATGATGACGGCGAGTGGACTGATGAAGTTGTAATCAGTCTCCAGCCTTTTGATTCTGGAACAGACCTCGGCAGCACATATGCTTCACCGGATGAAAATGCAGAAAACCCGATTCCAATCCACAAAATCGACTACCCACCGCTCACTGTGGACGGAATAGTTCCACAAATGGGAACATTCACATTCACGCGTTTGGACAGTTGATTCGACGATAAAATAAAAGATTCCTTCAAATAGAGGCCGATATGACTTCAGATAACGAACCTAAAGGCGCGATTCTGCAGAGAGATAAGGAAACATACGCTATTGTGCCAAGAATACCGGGCGGCCTAGCGAAACTAGAAAATTTTAAAGAAATCGTCAAAGTTGTTGAGAAATATAATATCCCGATTATAAAGATTACTTCAGGGCATCGCCTGGCTCTTGTTGGCATGAAGGGCGAAGTTGTTAATGACATTTGGCATGATCTGAAAATGGATGAAGGCCGGGCCGTTGAGCTTTGTCTGCATTATGTTCAAGCCTGCCCAGGTAATGCTGTGTGCAGATTCGGTGTTCAAGATTCACTGGGTCTTGGGATAGAAATCGAAAAATTTTTCTTAAACATGACCATGCCTGCCAAAGTGAAAATCGGTGTTTCTGGTTGTCCATTCTGCTGTGGAGAAAGCTTTGTCCGTGATATTGGCATCATTGGCAAGCGCCGGGGGTGGACAGTGGTTTTCGGCGGGAACTCAGGTCGGCGGCCTCGAATCGGGGACGTTATCGCTGAAAACAACTCAGGAGACGAGGTCAAAACCCTAGCGAAGCTTTGTTTAGAATTCTACGCTGCAAATGGGAAAAAGAAAGAGCGCACAGCCCGATTCATTGAACGTATTGGAATCGATGAGTTTAAAAAAGCAATCAAGGAAGGTATGTGTTCCCAACCCCATATAGCGCCGTTGATAAAGTTTCACCATCAGATCAAAGATGACTTAGGAGAAGGCTATGAAATCCCATTATTTGATCCATGCGACGGGGGCATTAAGTCAAAGGCATTATTTTTATTGGAAGCACCAGGTCCGAAAGCAGTAAAATCTGGGTTTATTTCGCGAAATAATCCTGACCCAAGTGCAAAAAACATGGATAGGCTATTAGTCGAGTCTGGCTTCTCAAGAGGAGAAACAATCTTGTGGAACATCGTTCCGTGGTATGTGGGTAAGGAGAGGAAAATACGTTCAATTAATGCAAAGGATATAGATACCTCGATGCCTTATTTGGAGTGTTTGTTAAAATTACTGCCAGAGTTAAGAGTAATAATATTGGTTGGGAAAAAAGCTCAATCAGCTAAAAAGAAGATAAGTAAGATTACGAAATTACCTTTAATTGTTTCTTACCACCCAAGTAATCAGTCGATAAACAGAGATAAAAATAGGCGGCCCGATATCTTGAAGAAGTTTAAGGATGCAAAAGAAATATCTAACAACCCCATCTAGCCTGCACCAAAAAACGGTACGGCTGAAGAAAGTCAATAGGAAACTGATGCATTAAACTTTTTTTTATTTCCATCCGCGTTTGGGTGGGCGGTTGCCGCTTTTACGCTGCGGCCGTCCACGTGAATCAGGCTTTACAACCACGATTTTTTCCGTATACGGAGTCTTTTGTTTTTTAATGTTGAACTCCCGGTATTCCTGCTGGATACGGCGGAAATCGCTGGCATCATAGTTGCATATCAAGCTGATAGCCTTGCCTTCTTCACCTGCACGCGCGGTTCTGCCGATACGGTGCACATAATCTTTTGAATCGCCTGGAGTTTCATAGTTATAGATATGCGAAACATTGTCGATATGAAGCCCGCGAGCTGCAACATCTGTGCACACAAGCACGCCTGCTTTTCCCGCATTGAAGCTGGTGATGTTTTTAGTGCGCTTGTTCTGCGTAAGCCCGCCGTGAATCGAAATCGCCTTAATCTTATTTGCCTTCAGATTTTTCACAACAAAATCAGTGTTACGCCGCGTGTTACAAAAAACCATGACAAGATTTGAATTCTCATTATGCAGGAGATGCACAAGCAAGCTGAGCTTCTGATTCTTAGAAATATCATAATAGACCTGGCTGAGCAGGGTTGGATCAACCATCTTAGTTGCGTTCACAGTCACAGGATGAGTCATGTGTTTTTCAGCGAGATGTTTAATATCATAGGAGATTGTGGCAGAGAAAAACAGGGTTTGTCGTTCCCAGGGGCAGCGGCTCATAATCCGTTCAACATCGTCGATAAAGCCCATGTCAAGCATTCGATCTGCCTCGTCAAGCACAAGCAGGCTTATTCTGCTTAGATCAATTGTGCGTCGTTCAAGATGGTCGAGCAGTCGGCCAGGTGTTGCAACAACTACTTCTGAGCGTGATATATCTCTTATCTGCGGGTTAATGGCCACGCCGCCGTAGACAGCCGTGATTTTAAGCCTGCTACCGGAGGAGATGTCTCGAAGCGATGATTTAACTTGTTCAGCCAGCTCTCGTGTCGGTGTGAGAACCAGCGCTTGAACTCCTTTGCCTGGACTAAGGTGGTCAATTATCCCGCTTCCAAAGGCAAGTGTTTTTCCAGAGCCAGTTGCTGACTCACCGATTACATCTTTGCCTTCAAGTATCAGGGGTATTGCTAGTTTCTGGATTTCAGTAGGCTTTGTAAAGCCCAGTCGTTTCACAGCCTGAAGCAGATTAGGGCTTAGGCCAAGGTTTTCAAAATGATTCATACTCTATGTACCTCAATTTAATTTATTTATTTTTTATTTATTTTATGCACTCTACTCAAGAAGAAAAAGCGAAATGGTCAAACCATTTGGGTTTTATGAGCAAGTGCCTTCTCTTAAATGTTAAGTGACTATTGGTTTTTATAGCTTCAAATCAAAAGACACCTATATAACTGTTTCCGTTGTATCTTGTATCGGCTTTGCACCTAAAATACTAAAAAAGCAGTATTAAAGGTGCAGACTCATCATTTTAGGTGCAGATTGAAAACTACAATAGATTTTTAAATTATAATAGGACACGTCAAAATAATATATATCAAAGAGGTGGAAAAAAATTATGGAAGAAAAAAAAGAATCATTTTTCGATTCGTTGTGGTTTAACGCTATAATGAGTATTGTAGCAATAGTTGCTATCGCTATCAAAGTGATTTATCAATCCTATAATTTTATGATAATAATCTGGTTAATTATTGCATATCATTTCATAACGACCACACTGAAGAAGAGAAAAATTAATTAAAAATTTGGCTTTATCCCTAATTCATGCATCTCAGGGATTAAAACTACAATATTATGAGCTATCACTTTGCATAGACACTCGTTTTCCCGGAATCAGACTTTCTTGAACTTCCCGATCTTCGGCTCATAAATCTCGCTTTCAGAAAGCAAGCTGTTAAGCGTCTGATCAAGCTCATTGTCACTGAGCCCGGACTCCTTTAAAACAGCGTTATAGTCTGCGCCACCACCCTCGTCAAGATGAGCGATAATCTCAAGTATCGCAGGTTTCAAATCAGCCGGCGACTGCTCCGCCTCAGTGTCCAAAACCTCTTCCAACGGCGCGGTGACACCAGTTTTTTTCGCTCGCAGAAGCAGCTCAAGACTGCGCACAACCTCCCAGTTTGGATCAGTGATGCGCCGAATCATCCAAGGCGCAACATAAGTCTCCTCCTCATACTCGCGCAAGGTTCCGAAAACATCAACTGAGTCGCCAACAGAGACATCTTCAAACCTGTCACGGTCATCGCCGAAAATGCGTACTGAAACAGTTTCAGTCGAATCGTCAACAGTTAGGATTGTGAAACGCTCAGACTCATATTTCGAGACTACAACGCCCATAAGCCGAACTGAAAAAACCTGTCTCCCATCATATTCAATGTAGGATTTTCCGTCCTCAGTTTTCTCAAGTGTGCGCTCCACAGCATCGCGAATAAAAAGTTTAAAAGCAGTTCTATCATCCATCCGCATATCACCTACACAATCTTGAATTGGTCGAACATCGGCTCAAATATCTCGCCGTTCTTCTTGAGCATCTCAAGGAGCCTATCCACATCCGCTTTATTCATGCCCTTTTCCTCAGCCATCTTGATAAGCTCAGTTTTCTTTGCTGTCTTATATTCTTTTTCCAGCTCACGGATGAATCCAATCATGATCTGTATCTTGTCGCGCTGAGTCTTAGTTACACCTGTCATGATCTTGTCAATGTCTACTGCGCCGGATTCAATGTCGATTCCAACATCTTGAAGTGATGCGTCGAGTAGTTTAATTGCGTTTCGAGCGTCTTCAACAGTTGCTTCATCGCTGAGGCGCACTCTGGCTGATGCCCGTGAAAGTCTGATTACCGCCCATAGCTGTCTGGCTGTAAGCGGGATTGCTGCATCCCTCGATGCCTCTCGACGTGCCACATAATAATGCTCTAATTCGTTTCGCGCCTCAAGTGTTAGAACGGGAAAACAGTTCTGCCGGGCGTAGGCAACCATTAGCCTGAGAAACTTAGGTGAAATCGGCGGTGCGACTTTGCTCGGCGTGAGCACTGAGTCGAGGATGTGTTTTGCAATCATCTTCGTGTCATCGATAACGTCGCGCACTGTGAATAGTAGGTCGAATCGGGAGATAATAGTGGGGGGGAGGTTTATCTGTTCTGATATCGAGCGGTACTGGTCAAATCGCCCGAACTTCGGGTTTGCCGCTGCGAGAATCGCTGTGCGCGCTGAGAACTGGGCGAGCATACCGGCTTTTGCAACGCTTACCGTCTGCTGCTCCATCGCCTCATGCATAGCTGAGCGGTCATCATTTGTCATCTTGTCAAACTCGTCGATACATGCGATACCCCTGTCAGCGAGTACCAGCGCGCCGGCTTCAAGGCTCCAGCCTCCATCGCCGAAATCATCTTTAACCGCAGTCGCTGTGAGACCTGCGCCGGTCGCACCTTTACCAGAGGTGAAAACACCTTTTGGCGCAAGCTCATTTGCAACATACTGCAGTATCTCAGACTTACCTGTGGATGGCTCGCCAAGAATCAAAATGTGAGAGTCGCCACGGATTTTTCCGCCGTCAAGCATCTCAATTCGCGGGTCTGAAAAAAGCTGATACATTACAGCCGTTTTTATCTCATGAAACCCATATATATGAGGCGCAATCGAATCGCGGATAAGGTCATATATCTTTGGGTCCTTCGCGAGCTTGAGTATCTTCTCCTCATCTTCTTTTGAGATATCAATCTCTTCAAACTCGACTTCCACAGGCAGCACATATATCCCGTCGAGGTGTATGTTGAAAACACGGCTTTTAGTCTTGAAATCCTGGCTTGTGCGTAGAACTCCAACCAGCTCCAGTTTATCACCTGGCATCACCTGTCCAGTGAGATCGTCTTCGAGAAAGATGGTGAGCTGCTTGGGATGCTCCCTGCCCCTGAGGTCTTCAAGTCGTTCTTGGATGAGGATTTTCTGGAAATTAGCAAGCTTTGAATCAGTTGAAAGAAGTTTAAACGGCCCACGTGTTTCGCATGCTTCGCAGAGATAAGGTTCTTTGATTCGGATGTCGTGTTGCGGGATTTTCATTGTGTGACCGCAGCGCTGACACTCATAGTTTCCAACCACAAGCTTGGGGCGGATGTCAGCGGTTTTACGGACAACACCTGATACTGCGATGAGCCTGCCTACATGATCGCTTCGAATATCGCGAACCAATAGCTGCGAGTCCACGGGCAAATTGATAAATGCCACATGAATCTCAGGTGTGCCGCCTTCAAAAGGCAGGTCTAAACTGCGGATTACACGCTCAGACGCGGAAAGTGTTTCATCAGGAAAACTCAGGAGATGCTCGGAGAGTGCGAAGTCAAATATCTCAAGGTCTTTAAAGTTTACAATCAATCGTTTTTCATCAGGATAATTGCGTGTGATTCGCAAAAGCTCTTCTTGATAATATTTTCTGAAGAACTCGTCAAAGCGTGTGCTAACCTCTTCAAGTTCAAGTGTTTGAACCGCAGATTCCATAGAAACAAATTGAGATATGATTCAAGCTATTTAATCTTTGTTTATAGCAAAGCTGTGTTTCCATTGAAACATGTTGTTAGGGCAACTCGATTCCATATGTCTTTTCAATGTTGTCTTGGTGAATCCGTGCAGCGTCGTTCAGACTTAGCAAGCCTTCTTCGACTAGTTTTTTTGTTAATCGTGGAACAGTTTTCGGACCCAGCACCGCGCCAGGCCGAGTCAGGTCATCAATATAATCTGACTCCATGAGAAAACCCGTGTTACTTTTCAGTGTAGCGGTTATGTTTTCAGTTGACGAAAGCACTGAAGGCATTACACCATGTTTTTGAGCCTGCACAATGTCTGACCCGCTGAAATGCTTCACAATTTTTTCAGGATTTAAACCGGTTTTTTCAGCCATCCTTGAAAGCTCATTAAATAGGTTTTCCGAGCCTGATTCAGTGTGCAGTTGAAGCGCGCAACCCCCATCTTTTGC
>Ga0255052_10003762_pt1 | contig 10433 bp, 8 predicted proteins | sample JV7_2_21_MG_FD_188632 | JGI IMG/M metagenome (GOLD analysis project Ga0255052, IMG submission 188632) | Seawater microbial communities from Jervis Inlet, British Columbia, Canada - JV7_2_21 | ecosystem: Environmental > Aquatic > Marine > Inlet | place: Canada: British Columbia | collected...
TTATGGGTTCGGAGATTAAAACGCCAAACCTGGACCGGATGGCGCTTAACGGCCAGGTCTATACCTCCATGTATAACTGCGGCCGTTGCTGCCCCACGCGAGCATCGCTGTTAACCGGTCTTTATTCGCACAAGGCGCGAAAATTCTCTGCCGCGCGGCACTGGCAGACGAATTCGCAGCTGCTTCCGGTCAGTATTTCGACAACGATTCGGGTGAATTCGCCCCGCCCCATGCCGATGCACTGGATGCCCGCAAATCCGCAGCGGTCTCGCGGGCGATCGAGGCGGTGCTGGTGGAAGTACTACAATCCGACGCAAAAAGGGGACGGAGGGATTAAAGTTTAATCAACCGTCTGGAACTGGATACCGACCTTCGCCGGTATGACAAACTCTCAGATTCTCAGCCAGGCGAACTAGTGTCTCCGTCCCCTTTTTATTGTGGGCGAAAATCGGTGTCTTCGACCATAGCCATCGCAGCGCATAGCGCCCGACTCATTTGCGCCAGTTTATCCTGGTGCTCGGCGCGCATAGCGAGATTACTGGTTTCACCCGGATCTTGCGGCAGTCGATACAGTTCCTGAAATCCATCGGGCTGCTTTACCAGCTTCCATTCCCCCTGGTACCAGGCACGCTGCACGATTCGATCGTGCAGGCCGTAATGCTGCGCGAGAAAGCCCTCACGCCAGTCGACAGCGGGGTTTTCAATTAAAGGCAGCAGACTTTTGCCATGAAACCCCTGCCCGCTTTCGACGCCGCAGAAGTCGACGAGCGTCGGCGCCAGGTCGAGGTTGCTGACGAGCCGATCCCGAGTTGCGCCTTCGGGCAGGCCGGCGCCAGCAATCAGTAGTGGGATTTGCATCGTCGCTTCGACCATCAGACCGCCCTTGTTCGCAACCGCGCCATTCGAGCCAACCGCGTCGCCATGATCGCTGTTGAATACCACCAGGGTATTCTCCAGGTCTACCTTGTCGAGCAGTGCACACAAGGCGGTCTCGACCTGGATCGCGTGCTCCAGCGCGCGTTGATACATCTGTCGCCAGAGTTCGCGGTCGAGCTGCAGGGTTTCGCGCCAGTAGTCACGGTAATCGCGATGGTGACCGGGACGATCCTCGAGGCTTAAGTTATAGTTTTCCGGTAATTCAATGTTTTCATTTTCAAGCATGTCGGTAAACGGGGCGCCGAGGACATACGGCGGATGCGGCCCCCAGGTATCGACGCGCAGGAAAAAGGGTTCGTCAGCGATTCCATCGAGCCACCGTTGCGCGAGGTTGGTGATAAAAAATGCTTCGTGCGCCTCGACAGATCCCTGCAGCGTCGCGACACCCGCTTCGTAGTCGAACCAGCTGTTCTGCTCGGTTAGCTTGATTTCGGTGCCGGCTTCGACGCCGGATTCGCCGCCAATATCGACGCGCACGACGGGATCGTCGAGAGCCTTGCACTCGAGATAGTCGCGGTACGCGTCGCTGGCGTAGGGGTAGCCGTAACCCGGCAACGAAAATCCTTCGAAACCGTAATCCAGCGCCGAACGCTGATTGTCGACATGCCACTTGCCGAACCAGCCGCAACGATACCCCGCCTCGAGCAGCGGCCGGTGAATCATCCAGTCGCTCGGGGCGAGTCCTGCACGGCCACCGAAACGGCCGTCGTTTTCGGTCAGGCCGTGCGCGTGCGGGTATAGCCCGGTCAGCATGGAAGCGCGTGCCGGACTGCATACCGGCGCCACCGTATGGGCGCGGGTAAATTCGACGCCGTGCCGCGCCAGCCTGCCCTGCAGTGGAAAATGGGTTATATCGGGTGGACGCGTTGCATGAACCTGGTGATCGCTGACGATCCACAGCACGTTCGGTCTGCGTTTCATTTACGAATGCTGCGATAGATTGCCGAAAAATCCAGCTCGCCGTTACCGCTGTCGACGAATTCACGGAAGCGGCGCGCAGCCGCTGAACCGAATTCGGTTGCCTGGCCGGACGCAAGCGCTGCCTGCTGGGCGAGACCGAGATCCTTGGCCATCAGGCGCGCAGCGAAGCCGGGTGCATAATCGTTCGACGCCGGGGCTGCGGGCGCCGGTCCTGGCACCGGGCAACGGTTTTCAAGAATCCAGCTCTGCGCCGCAGCGCCGCTGCAGAGCTCGAAGAAGCGCTGCAGATCGAGATCGAGTGCATCGGCCAGCGCGAATGATTCGCACACGCCGAGCGCGGTGATACCACAAATCATGTTGTGGCAGGCCTTGGCAGCCTGCCCGCTACCGGCAGCGCCGAACTCGATCAACTTGCTGCCCATATCCTCGAGCAACGGCCGCGCGCGCGCGATCGCGTCGGCCTCACCGCCGAGCATGAAACTCAAGGCGCCTTTTTCAGCCGCTTCGCGCCCGCCTGACACCGGCGCATCGACGAATCCATGTCCACGCGTGCCGAGGCGAGCGGCTAGATCGCGGGTGCTGTCGACGTCGATGGTCGAGCAATCGATGAACAGGCAGTCCGACCCGGCACAGAATTCGAGCAAGTGATCGACAACTTCGTTAACGTGTTCGGCCTCGGGCAGCATGGTGATGAAGACGTCGCAACCGCGCGCTAACTGTTCGATCGAATCGGCCCTGTTGGCGAAATTTTCGAGGCATCGGGGATTCGCATCCCAGCCATGCAGGACGTGCCCACAACGTAAAAGACATTGCGCCATGGGCAAACCCATCGTGCCCAGGCCGATAAAACCGATTTTCATTGTTGCTCTCCGTTCAAGCCACCGTGCTGCCGGCACCACTTGGCCAGGTGCCCGGCAATCTGCAGATTATGTTTGTCTTCCACACCCTCGCCCGCGCGCGTCGCGGCATGCCACGGAACGCGAATACCTTCGCGACCGACACGCGTTGCGACAATGCGGCCGCTGTCGATCGCCGCTGCGACCGCCCAACCGGCCAGCACCGAGGTGCCCAGCCCCGCGGCCACCATTTCGACGATCGCTTCGGGCACTTCCACCGTTTCGATCCAGTTTGGATAGGAGTTGCTGGGCCGAAACAGACGCGCGTATTCGCGATCGGGTTCGGGGATACGGGTATAGGTAATGAAATCCTCGCCGACGATATCACTACCTTCGATAAAGCGCTTACCCGCAAGCCGGTGCCCCGGCGGCATGATAAACCGCAGTTCGTCGTCGAACAGCGACTGCAGGTCGATACCGGTGCGATTGATCTCGCCCGAGACGATGATCAAATCCACGCTGGCCTCGTGCAGGCTCGCAAGCGGATTACGCGCGGCCGCCGCGACCACCTCGATACCGACATCGGGCTCTAGCTGACGCAAATAGGTCAAAAATGACGGCAACCAGTGATAGGCGCTGTAGGATTCGACCGCGAGCCGCACCACGTAACGCAACCCGCTCGCCATCTTGCGCACGTCGTCCTCGGCGCGGGTCATGTCGGCGAGCAGACGGCGCGCAACCTGGGCCAGGTAATCCGCCGCCGCGGTCGGACGCAGGCGTTTGCGCACGCGTAAAAACAGGGGTACTTCGAGACGCCGTTCGACTTCGCGCAGGCGGTGCGACAGGGCCGAGGGTGTGATACGCAGCTTTTCGGCGGCCTCGGTGACGCGCGGGGTTTCGACGAGTGCCGCGATCATCTCAAGATGTCGAATATCGAGTACAGGCCTACTCATGAATATAATTCACCAAATAGTGAAGATAATGTGATTGATATTCAGCAATATATCATAAAAAATGGCTCGGTCATCAAGGTTTGCGCGAGGGCGCCATGTCGTCAACTAACCCACTGCTCGAAGGTGATCGCCAGCACCACGTTCATGGACAGACGAACCTGCGCCAGCACGAGGAACAGGGCCCGTCCGTGATGGTCACCGAGGGCCACGGCGTATACATCAAAACCGAAGACGGACGCGAACTGATCGACGGCTTTTCCGGGCTCGGCTGCACCTCGCTCGGCTATCACAACGATCGCCTCGCCGCGGCCGCGAAAAAACAAATGGATACCCTGCCCTTCGCGCCGACGTTTTACGGCCGCTCGCATCCGAAGGTCGCCGAGCTCGCCGAACGCCTGGTCAAGATGGCGGCGGTACCGATGGACCGCGTCATGTTTCAGTGTTCGGGTTCGGAAGCCAACGACACGATGATCAAGTTCCTGTGGTATCGCAATATCGCGCGTGGGCAACCCGAGCGCCGCAAGCTGATTTCACGCTGGCGCGGTTACTACGGCAACACCGTGGCCGCGGTGAGTCTGTCCGGCCAGCCCCACATGCATGCCAACTTCGGGCTGCCGATGGACGATTTCCTGAAACTGTCGACACCCAATTATTACCACTGCCACGAGGATGGCGAGAGCGAGGAAGAGTTTTCCGCGCGCCTGGCACGGGAGTTCGAGGACCTGGTGCTGGCGACCGGGCCTGACAGGATCGCCGCATTTTTCGCCGAACCCATGCAAAGTGGTGGCGGCGCGATTCTGCCGCCGAAGACCTACTGGGAATCGATGCAGGCCGTGATTCGCAAGTATGACATTCATTTTCACGTCGACGAGGTGGTCTGCGGTTTCGGTCGCACCGGCTACCGCTGGGGCGCCGAGGCGTTCGATCTGAAACCCGATTCGACCTCCTGCGCCAAGGCGCTGACCGCGGCCTTTTTTCCGATGTCGGCGCTGATGTTCAAGGAAGACTTTTACCAGGACATGATTAAAAACTCCGACGAGATCGGCGTGCTCGGCCATGGTTATACCTATTCGGGGCACCCGGTCGGCGCCGCGATCGCGCTCGAGGCGCTGGATATCTACGATGAAATCGACCTCATCGGCCACGTGCGCGCGGTATCGCCGCATTTTCTCGATGCCTGCCACGCGCTGATGGAGCACCCACTGGTGGGTGATGCGCGCGGTATCGGTCTGTTCTGCGGCATCGAGTTGGTCAAGGACAAGATAACCCGTGAACAATACGACCCGGCACTTAAAGTAGGGCAACGCGTACAGGATGCAGCGCATGCGGGCGGGCTTTACCTGCGCACGATTGCGCCGGACCGCATCAGCTTCATGCCGCCATTGATCATCGAAAAATCAGAAATCGACGCTGCCGCGGCGATTCTGCGCAAGGCGCTGGATAGCGTCTGGGAAGAGATCCGCAAATGAGTCGACTCCGTCGTCGGCAACCGCAGGCAGGCGCGTCGACGGTGGCGGCAGGCGAAACCTGTTTTCACGGGGGACGCTATCGGCCGCTGAGCGATCGGGAATGCGAGCGCATAATCGACAGCGCCTTCAAGATTCTCGCCCGCGTCGGCATTGCTGATGCACCTGACTGGCTCCGGGATCGTCTGCTGGAACTCGGCGCAAAGCAGCGCGACGACGGCCGCATTACCTTTTCGCGCGCGCTGGTCGAAGAGGCCGTCAAACGCGCCAGGCGCAAAGTTATCCTGCCCGGTTTCGATGCCGACAGCGGTCTCGAGATCGGTGGTGGTTACGTGCACATCGGCACCGGCGGCGCCGCGGTACAGACGCTCGACGCGACAACCGGTGTTTATCGCGACTCGACCCTGAGTGACCTGTATCAGGTTATGCGCGTGCTCGATCATTGCGAGCACGTGCACTACGGAATACGGCTGCTGGTCGCGCGTGACATGCCGACGCCTTACGACCTCGATATCAATACCGCGTTCGCATGCCTGAAGGCAACGCGCAAACCCATCGGCGTGAGTTTCGACAACGCCACTCACGTCGCGCCGGTATGTCGGCTGTTCGATCTCGCGCTCGCACGCGAGAACGGCTTTCGGCACCAGCCCTTTTGTATGGCAATCATCGTGCACGTGGTGTCACCACTCAAGTACGCGCCCGAGGGTGTCGAAATCATACGCGCCGCGATCGAAACCGGCATGCCGCTGCAAATCTGCTGCGCCGCGCAGGCCGGCGCCACCAGCCCGGCATCGCTCGCAGGCGCGCTCGCGCAGGGCCTCGCCGAGTCACTCGCGGGCCTCATGATTGTCGATGCGATCAAGCCGGGGCATCCGTGTATTTTCGCCTTCCTGCCATTCATCTCGGATCTGCGTACCGGCACGATGACCGGTGGCAGCGGTGAATCAGCGCTCGCCAATGCCGCCGCGGCGCAGTTGCTGCGCGAACTGGAGCTTCCGTCCACGGTTTCCGCCGGCATGACCGACTCCAAGCTCGAGGATGCGCAGGCGGGTTACGAAAAGGGATACAGCGTCGCGCTCGCGGCCCAGGCCGGCGCGGACATGATCAACCTGTCGGTTGGCATGCTCGGCTCGCTCATGGTTGCATCGGCCGAATCGCTGGTCATCGATAACGACATGTGTGGCGCAATCCTGCGCGGCGTGCGCGGCATCGAAGTCAGCGACGATTTACTCGATATCGATGCCATCGAGCGCGTGGTCAGCGGCGAAGGCCATTACCTCGGCGAGCCGCAAACGCTTGCCCTGATGAAAAGCGAGTACCTGTACCCTGAACTTGGCGATCGCCAGTCGGTTGCCGACTGGCTCGATTCGGGCGCCGAGTCGATCTGGCAAAGGGCGCAACAGCGTGTGCAGGATCTTCTGCGGGAACCGCCACCGGCACATTTACCGGCAGCGGTCGAAGACAGGATTCGCGCATCGTTCGATATCAGGTTAGCAACGGAGAACAGACATGAAAGTAATACGTAGCGTCATTATCGATGCACCCATCGAGCGCGTCTGGCGGGCCGTGCGCCGCTTCGACGGCGTTGCGGAGTGGAACCCGGGCGTCACCGCGGCGCTGATGGAGTCCGGTTCGGCGACCGAGGTTGGCTCGGTCCGCAAGCTCGATATCGTCGACGGCTCGGTCTTTCGCGAGACCCTGCTGGCGCATTCCGATCTCGAGCATTTTTACAGCTACGATATCATCGAGAGCCCGCTCAACTGCCAGAACTACCGGTCAACGCATCGCTTCGTCGAAATCACCGAGGGCAACAAGACGCTCGGCATCTGGGAAGGCCAGTTCGACTGCGATCCGGCAGACGCGGCCGCACTCGAAAAAATTGTCGGCGACACTATTTACCGCGACGCACAACTGGCGTTGAATCAATACCTGCAGGAGAAATGAAATGAGTGACACGCTTGCCCCGAAAGCCATCATCGGCGTCATGACGCCGGCGATGAATACCGTGGTTCAACCCGAACTCGAAGCCTTACGCCCGACCGGCGTGACTAACCAGATGCAGCGATTTCGCCTCGGCGGCGATCGCGTCTCCGACGACCTGTTCGCAGAGGCGGAAAAACTGATGGACTGCAACCCGCGCGTGCTCGCAATCGGTTTGACCACCGACGCCGGCCCGGGCGGCGTTGCCAAGCTGGCATCGATCTGCGAGGAATTGCAGGCCCGTCTCGGCATTCCGGTGTGTAACGCCTCGATCGCGACGCAGCAAGCCTTGCGCCATCTCCAGGCGCAAAAAATCGCCGTGCTGACACCGTTTGCCGCCGACATCAACCGCGTCGTACAGGAAAACATCGAAGCCGGCGGTTTCGACGTCATCGCCATCGCGGGCACCGAGGCCCCGAGCCTGCCGGAGATTTGCGAAACACCACTGGCGCAAATTCGCGATCTCGCGAAACGACTCGCCGACACCGATTGTGACGCGATCGCGCAGATCGGCACCGCGCTGCCAGTGATCGGGTTGCTCGACGAACTCGAACGCGAAACCGGCAAAACCATCATCGCCTGTAATGCCGCAGTTTACTGGCAGGCGCTGCGCGTCGCCGGTGTCAACGATCCGGTGTCCGGCTACGGCCGCCTGTTAGCCGAGGCTTAGATATGCGTACTCACGCGCGTGTGGTGATTATCGGTGGCGGCGCGGTCGGCGCCGCGTGCCTGTATCACCTGGCGCGCGCCGGCGTCCACGACTGCCTGTTGATCGAAAAGGACGAACTGACCTCGGGCTCGACCTGGCACGCCGCCGGCAATATTCCGACCTACGCCACCAGCTGGCTCGGTATGCGCGCTGGCAACTATGCCTGGCGTTTATATCGTGATCTCGGCGACGAGGTCGGTGCACCGATCACTTACCGCCACACCGGCGCCTTTTGGCCCGCGCACACAGCCGACCGCATGGACCTGTTCCACCACCTGGTCGGTGTATCAAAGTCGGCAGGTTTCGAGCTCGCCATGCTGGCGCCGGCCGAAATGGAGGCGATGCATCCGTATTACCGTGCCGGCGACTCCGTGCTCGGTGCAATTCACGACCCCTACGAAGGCGATATCGACCCGAGCCAGTTAACACAGGCACTGGCCAGGGGCGCACGCGCTGTCGGCGCCGAGGTCGCGCGTTTTACCCGTGTAATCGGCCTTCGGCGTAACGCCGACAGGGAGTGGATCGTGGACACCGACCAGGGCAGCGTGAGCTGCGAAACCATCGTCAACGCGACCGGGTTTTACGGCGCCGAGATCGGCGCGATGGTTGGCGCGCAACTACCGGTGGCGACGCTCGAACACCAGTACCTGGTCACCGAACCGCTGGCCGCGCTCGAGCAGGATTCGCAGATATTTCCGCTGGTGCGCGATCCCGACATTCGCTTTTACCTGCGGCGCGAGCGCGCCAGTTTCCTGTTCGGGTCCTATGGTCATCCCGGGCGGCTTGCTTTCAGCAGCGGCATTCCCGAGAAATTCGCGCATTCGCTGTTCGAGGATTCGCCCGATGACATCATCGACCTGATCGAACAGGCAATCGAGCACGTGCCGCTGCTCGGCGAGGCCGGTGTTCAGCGTTACGTCAACGGGCCGATCGGCTATTCGCCCGATGCGTTGCCGCTGTGCGGCCCGGCATTCGGCCTGCCCAATTTTTATCACGCCTGCGGTATTCAGATCGGAATCACGCACTCGGCCGCGGTCGGCAAGGCGATCGCCGAATGGGTTACCACGGGCGAAACCGAGTGGGATTACGCGGCCTGGGATCCGCGCCGTTTCGGCGACTGGGCCGACGCCGACTATGCACGCGCGCGTATCGTCGAGCTCTACGATTTACAGTACTCGATTCCATATCCTCACCGCATCATCCAGTCCGGACGACCGCTGCAAACCACTCCACTGTACGAGCGCCTGCAGGCAAAGTGCGCCGTGTTCGGCCAGGTCGGCGGCTGGGAGCGCGCCTTCTGGTTCGACCGCGACGGCAGTCACGACACTGAAGATCTGAGCTTTCGCAACCTCGAAGCCTGGCGTGTGTCGGTAAAACACGAATGCGAGGTCGTACGCGACCGCGTCGGCATCATGGATCACGGCGGTTTCACCCGCTACCAGGTCACCGGAGCAGGCGCATCAGCATTTCTCGATCGCGTTTTCTGCGGCAGCCTGCCACGAACGGGCCGGGTAAAACTATCCTACATGCTGACACCCGGTGGCAGGATATGGAGCGAGGCGACCATCGCGCGACTGGAGCCGGATCGATACCTGCTGTGCGGGCCGACGCTGGCCGACCTGCGTGATTACGACTGGCTGCGCGCTCAGCTGCCGAACGACGGTTCGGTTGAGCTGACCCGTGGCAGCCCGAGGGATGCTGCCCTGATGATCATGGGGCCAGAGTCGCGCAAGCTGTTATCGAAATTGACCGACAGCGATCTGTCGGCGACGGCCATGCCGTGGATGTCGGTAGCGGAAATCGACATTGCCGGCATCGGCTGCACCGCAATGCGTGTTTCATACGTGGGCGAACTCGGTTGGGAACTGCATCTTGAAGCGCAACTGCTGCCCCGCCTGTACGCCGAAGTCGAACGCCTCGGCGAAGGCTTCGGACTGACCGATTTTGGCTCCTACGCGTTGAACTGCATGCGCATCGAGAAGGCCTACCATGGCTGGGGCGCCGATTTTGGCACCGAGTACACGATGTTTGACGCCGGGCTGGAAAAGTTCGTTGATTTCGGAAAACCCGATTTCACCGGCCGTGAAGCGGTTCTGCGCCAAAGGCAGGCAAAATCCGAATGGCGTTTCACCCGGTTCCTCGTCGAAAGTCCCGATGCCGATCCCTTGCCGGGCGACCCGGTAATACTAGGCGACGAGGTCGTGGGTTACGTAACTTCCGGGGCAACCGGTTTTCGCACGGGCAAGGTCATCGCGTTGGGCTACGTCAAGGCCGACACAGCGGCCGAGGCCGAGGGATTCAAAATCGAGATTCTCGGCCAAAGATGCGCGGCTCACCATTGCGAGCAAGCTATCTACGACCCCGACAATACCCGCTGTCGCAATTAATACCCCGCGAGCTACCTGTCTGTCCGCTACAGATCGTGCTGTCTCGATCTAAAACAATGCCGGATTGAGCGGAGAAGCCGCGGTCATGCCGCCGTCGAGCGTATAACACTGGCCGGTGGCAAAGGCGGCCTCGTCGGAGGCCAACCAGGTTGCGAAGCCGGCGATATCGGCCGGCTTGCCGAAGCGGCCGGCGGGATGGCGCAGGAGCGCATCCGCCTGCGCCGCGGCTGGATCGGCCGCGACCG
>Ga0255052_10003763_pt1 | contig 10430 bp, 7 predicted proteins | sample JV7_2_21_MG_FD_188632 | JGI IMG/M metagenome (GOLD analysis project Ga0255052, IMG submission 188632) | Seawater microbial communities from Jervis Inlet, British Columbia, Canada - JV7_2_21 | ecosystem: Environmental > Aquatic > Marine > Inlet | place: Canada: British Columbia | collected...
TCCATATCAAATTAATAAATCAACTGCCAATTAATACTAATAAAAGTTTGCTTTGTAAGGATTCAAATAGTCCAATATAAAAGATTTATGAGTATTATAAAAAAATATTATAATTGCCGGATTGTATAAATAGCAAAATTGCCATTCATATTTTACATATTATGCACAAAAATCAGATCCAGAACTCTGGGTACCTGCGTGTCTTTGGAATGTTATTCACAATCAGAGCAACCAGCAGCATAATTATTGCGCCAAGCCCTACCGGGACAATCGCATATAAGTATCCAAGGTTATGTATTTTTTCGCTGCCTATAACCGCAATCAGGGCTGTTGCCCCACCCGGGGGATGAAGAGTTTTGGTGACATGCATAAATGCTATTGCGGTAGCCACTGCAACGGATGAAGCCAGCCACATATATTCATTCAGCAGCTGATAACAGGCTACGCCTATAATAGCAGAAAAGATATGTCCGCCTATAAGGTTTCTCGGCTGCGCCAAAGGGCTTTTAATTGCACCGTATATCAGAACCGCAGAGGCACCGAAAGATCCTATGATCATGACCATGTCTGTTCCCTCAAGTGTGTTGTAGTTAATACATGCTACTGCGGCTATTCCGAGAAATGCGCCGATCCATGATAATCCTACCTCTGACAGGCTTACTGCAGGCGGGCTTTTTGTAGAACCTTTCATTTTATTGAAATATTCCTTCAACATATTCATAATCCTCGTAATAAAGGGGCCTCTACAACATTTGCCCTTGAGACAATCCCTATTAAATGATTGTTCAGGTTCTTATATCACTATATCTATTATCAGAAATAGCGGACATGATATAAATCATATGCATAACAGGATATGTACGGACTGTTCATAAACTGGCCGGTTTATCTAATCTTATAGAATGTTAATTTCTGACAAAGTTAGAGGTGACCGAAAGTGGTATCTGATCTGGTGATTAGGATTTTTTGGCTAGGAACTTTCTGGTTTCTCCTACTCGTAAGGTTATCTTATTACTGTCAAGATATTCCAGGAAAGGGAGGGCATATTTTCTGGAAGTTCCAAGTAAATCGCGGAACTCGCCTACTGTCATCTCCTTTTTTGAACTAAAGAAACTATGGAGTTTTTCTATCATGATATTATAGTTTGACATCGGAATATATAATGAATCGTTAATCCGTACAAGGGTCTTTTCTGAGGCCATGATCTTTAATAATTCTCCTGTTTCTTCTGTTCTGATCGAGATAGAACCAGCCAGTTCGTTCTTTGATGGTGGCTGGAATGATGCCTTGTTCAGGGCTTGCATAATCTTGTCTTTCAGTTCCTTCTTGTCTGCACTTAAAGATATCCTGAATGTTTTTAACCGGACGATTTCCCTTTCCACTGCAATATCCTTGACCTGGCCGAGAAAAACCTCAAAGAGTTTCTGATCCAATCCTTTAAATAAAGCCCTTATAGACCCCTTTATCATGCCAGGTTTTAATGGGTAGGACTTGTGATAACTGACTATAGACTCAACTACATTTTTAGCAAATTCATCATAATTGTCTTTATGAATAAGTCTGCCTTCGCTCTGTATGAGCTTTCCTGACTTAACGAGCGCATTAATCTCACGCTGAAGTTCGATAGATTCGACCTTGATCCAGCTTGCAATGTCAGCCATCGCAATACCGTTTAGTCCGCTCTGAAGTATTTTGACAGAAAGTTTATCCTGCAGGTCTCCATGCTCAAAAATTTCGAGGTCTTTCATCCTCTCATCTCTTTTTCTCCTCTTTGGAGATACATCGAGGATTTCTCCTCCGCCGATTGTCATCAAAGGAGAAAACCTCCGGATTATATATCTATCGCCAGCCATGACAGTTATCGGCTCTTTGAATCTGAGCTGGCAAAAAGCTTTGTCACCCGGCTTCAACTCATCATTATCGTAAATGATTATCCTGCCGGTTAGTTCAGTCGTTCCCGTATGAAAATGCACAAGACTTCTGCTCTTCAGTCCGCTTATTGGGGCGTTTTTTAAAAGTTCAATATCAGCATCAATAAAATAAGTTGTCTTTAACTTGTCCGGAATAGTTACGACATCACCGCGAAGAACATCTTCTTTTGCAACACCCTGCAGATTAATCGCAACGCGCTGGCCTGCATGGGCGGTCTTGAGATCTTTTCCGTGACTCTGCAGTCCGCGTACTTTAGCCCTGATCTCCTTCGGCAGTATCTCAACAGTCTTATCGATCGAAATACTTCCTGAAAGGGCTGTTCCGGTAACAACTGTGCCAAAACCCTTCAGCGTGAATATTCTGTCAACAGGAAGCCTGAAGATGCCGCCTTCTGATTTAGGCTCAACATCCATGGCGAGGGCTTTAATTTTTTCTTTCAAAAGGTCTAAATTATGCCCGGTTTTTGATGAGACAGAGATAATATCAGCGTTTTCAAGAAATGAGTTTTTTACAAAATTCTTAATCTCATCCGAAACAAGTTCAAGCCAGTCCTCTTCTACTAGGTCGGATTTTGTAACCACGACCAATCCCCTCTGGACTTTTAATAAATTGCAGATATCGAAGTGCTCCCTGCTCTGAGGCATGATACCTTCGTCAGCAGCGATGACCATGAGAACTATGTCTATGCCGCCGGCACCTGCAAGCATGTTTTTTATTAGACGCTCATGCCCCGGAACATCGACAATTCCGACCCTGAGACCATCAGGATAATTGAGGTCTGCAAATCCAAGGTCGATTGTGATGCCTCTTTCTTTTTCTTCCTTGAGACGGTCTGGGTCTATTCCGGTGAGAGCCTTTACAAGGGCGCTCTTGCCGTGATCAATATGGCCTGCTGTTCCGAGAATAACGTAACGATTCATGAGAGAAAATTAAAAGCTTATGATAAAGTCGATATGATGCAGTTAACCAATATCTTCACTTCACTGTCCTGAACGGTTCTTGCATCTAATAGAAGCATGTTATCTTTGATCCGCGCGATTACGGGCGGATCACCTAGTCTCAATCTCTTCTCCAGCGTATTGACAGATATATCTGCCGGAGTTACAGATACGGCAAATGTCGGAAAATCGGTCTCAGGCAGGGAACCGCCGCCTGCTCGTGACTGGTCTGGCAATACCTTAAGGTCTGCCCGATCCGGGATCGATTTTTTTAGAGCGGACAATATCTTCTTAGCTCTCCCTTTGATCAGTTCCTGAGATTCTGTCAACATCCTTACAGTAGGAATATCCCTGATAGCCTTTTCTTCATCCAGATATTGCATAAAGGTCGCCTCAAGCGCGGCAAAGGTCATCTTATCTATTCGCATAGCCCTCATCATCGGGTTTTTCTCGATCTTTTGTATTAATTTTTTCTTTCCGATTATGATACCTGCCTGTGGACCTCCGAGAAGCTTATCGCCGCTGAAGGTTATAAGGTCTACTCCTGTTTTGACAATATCATGGACGGTGGGCTCACCGAATATGCCAAATTTATCGAGCCTTATCATCGAGCCGCTACCAAGGTCAGCTGCAACCGGTATCCTGAACTCCTTTCCAATCTTTACCATGTCTTCTATCGAGACCTCTTCAGTAAAGCCGACAACCTTGTAATTGCTTTGATGGACTTTCAGTAATAAACCGGTGTTGCCGCAAACTGCATTTTGATAATCTTTTAAATGAGTCTTGTTTGTAGTGCCTATTTCCCGGAGAATCGCGCCACTTGATTTCATGACTTCAGGGATCCTGAAAGAGCCGCCTATTTCAACGAGCTCTCCGCGCGACACAATAACTTCTCTGTTTTTTGCAAATGTGTCGAGGCATATCAGAACGGCAGCGGCGTTATTATTAACAACAACTGAATCTTCCGCGCCTGTCAACTCTGCGATTATATCTTTAATATGTGAATATCTCTTCCCCCTTTTTCCCTTTGATATCTCATATTCAAGATTAGAATAACTGCGGGCAGTTAACACTATATTATCAACCGCTTTGTCTGAAAGAATGGCCCTGCCAAGGTTTGTATGTATCACAACTCCGGATGCGTTTATTAGAGGGCGCAGCCTGTAAGAAGAATGATTTTTTATTGTTTTCTCGATATCAGCAGCGATTACGTCAAGAGACAGGTCTGGAGTCATACCGTCCAGAATCTCTTTGCGCCTTGAATCGACAACTTCCCTTATTGAGCGGAGGACGGTTTTCCTATAGTATGATTCAAGCCATTTCTCACCGTAAGAACTCTTCAAACATTCATCAACAGATGGTAATTTAGATAATTTCTTGCGGATGGGCATCTGATTATTATTAAGAATAAAAATGCTAAATGTCAAAACCCTGATAACTGATAAATTCTAAAACACAAATTTAGCAGCTCCCCTCTTTGGAAAAGAGGAGATGGGGGGCTTTTTTAATTGTAACGGTAGATCAGCTAAAGAATTTATTCATTCTCAATATAATGCTGGTTTTGTTCTGCTCGAAGTTGTCTTTTGTCGGGGGCTGACCGCCTTTGTCCTTCGTTAGCCAGTGGTTATCCAATTTCTTTTACTGATAATGCTCTGCAGATTTTTCTGGCTAATTTATTGGAAACTTCTGAATGTCTTGGGATAGTTTCAGTATGACCAGTCAAAGGATTGTTCCATAGGGAATGAGATGAGCCTTCTCTCTTAAGAAAACATCCGTTTCTTCGCAGATGTTTGATAAGTTGATTTCTCTTCATTCGAGTGTCACTAATTCAGAAATCACATCTTTTGGAACTCCTCTTAAACTGTCCTGACGTCTATCTTCCAAAATTAATTGAATTGCCTCTGATAGACTTTTAATACATTCTTCTTTTGTTTTTCCCTGACCATTTGCACCTGGTATTTCAGCACAATACGCAATATACCAATCTTCATCTTTTTCAATTATTGCGGTAAATTCATTATGCATAGTATCCCTCCATTCATTTTTTCATATTATAGCATGAAGAGGGTACTGCATCTCTGGGTCAGGCCCATACACGAGACAAATCAAGAATGACTCCATCTTTCATTTTGTCCTTTGGCGGTACCTGACTTCCTCCTTCTTTAAAAACTTAGATTAAAGTAAAAAGATATGAAAATAGTATTCCATAATGATTTGATACATAATATTATCAGTCATGACTACCAAGGGAAATAAATACAACAGGTTTCACTTATGAAGCAGAAGTTTATTTAATCTCATGAAAACTAAACGGGTATTATCTGAGGGACATATTTTTATTGGCAGAACTAAGTTTGTAAAGCGAAAAAGCTGGTACAGAGTAATATTATTGCTCGAAAAAGACCTTGAAATTAAGATGTTTCTCCCTGCTATTAAATCACTACAAGATTATATTCCACGTATTGCAGAAACCAAAAATCAAGACTGGGCTATCAAGATGCAAAGAATTGCAGGAACAATCTCTATCAGGCATGACTTATTCGATGATCTTGATAATGAGTTCAGATTTAGTTCAGCTATTAAAGAGCAATTTAATGAAAGTGATTATAAGAAGTTATGGGTAAACCTGACTTTTACACCTGAAACATGTACTTTTCTTAAACACATAAATGTTATTCCAGATAAGTGGGGGATAACATTTTATCCTCTAAAAAATAACAACTCACTATTTCAACTATTTCATAACAAAAGAATTGGAGCAAGAATACTGCCCAACACCTTTACTGAAAATGATGAAAGTTTATATTTGGAAAACAATCAGAGATGGACATTATCTGCCTTTCAAGATCGTATAGAACTCTTGACTCTATTGCTTTCGCTTTTTGCGGGTTCTCCTCTGACTTACCGTTTGTTGGTAGGCAGAAAGAATAATAATGTTTCATTTGTTCAATATCGTTCAGGCGCTAATGACTTTTCTTATAGGTGTCCTAGTTATTACAACGGACATGCATATATCAAAAAAGAATATATCCCTGATTTTATTTCCACATTACCCGAGAAATTAGAAAACTTATTTGCTAGCCCTAAAAAAATGAAATCTACAGTATTGCTTTCATATTTCAGACAATTATATACGGCTTACTATAGAGAAATGAAAATAGCATTAAGTTTTCAATTAATTGAAGCATTAGCTAATTACAAAGGCATTAAGATTAAAAACTCACTAAAAAACAGTATTAACAAGCAGCTGAGAAATAAATATTCAAAAGAAATGTGTGCTAGTTGTTATAGCATACTAAGTGATCAACTCAAACCGGAAACTGATGACTTTGATGAGTATATCAGGAAAGCACTTGATGTTATTAATATTGATAAGAAATTTGTACTTAGTCCATCTCTCATCAAAGAGATACTCAAAAAGTATAGAAACGAGATGTTACATGGAGGACTTTTTGAAGAAAAGGCTGCCATTGATAACATTGTTAAAAAATTGCCTGACAATTACCAAAAAGACCTGCCTGTTTTAATGCAAGCAGTTGTATCAATAATTGGTGTGAATTTTATTTTAGGTATCCCTTTTGATAAGTTGACATCTATAAAAAGACGCATGCATTGAAAAAATAAATAGATCAGATTTTGTTACTTGCATAAGTGAAATCTCTGGATTCCCGATCAACTGACTGTGGGAATGACAGAAAAGGAGTTAGCTTCCGGTTTTTAATTACGGGACAGATGTTTATCCTTTAACTCAAAACAAGGGTATTCACCACCCTTATTTTTTACTTTTACTTTTGCGCCGAGTAGTTTTCTTGGGTGAAGGCAAGAGGCTTGTGTACTGGTGGTACAGCTCAAAAAGGAATGCGACCCGTTCGGCATCTGACGCAAATTTCCGTCTTCCATGAGCAGCATCAACTGCAAGGTCAAGTTCCTGATGCGCTTTTCGTAAACCAGGCGGCATTGCAACAGGGTCGTACAGATCGGCGAGTGAGGCTTCGGGATGAGCAGAACGAGCGTCAAGCACGGTCTGCGCCGCCTGTTCAATTGTAGCCACTTTTTTATCTGAGGGTTCCTGCGGCCAGGGGAAGTTGTTGTAGACAATCTGGTTGGAATAACGGTAATCGCTCTTTAGTCGTCCCGCAACATAACGTACCCATGCCATGTGCATAGCAGATGTAAGTACACCAAAGTGATAGAGAGTTGTGTTAGGAACAATTTTAACGAGATTGCTGGCAAGCGTCTTTGGCACCATAAAACCAATCGGAATATAGTTTCGCCTTTCAGAAGAAACTTCCGGAAAATAAGATATGGCTTTTTAGGCATGTTTTCTACATGGAACCTAGTAGGTGTGTCAGCAATTTTTTGGGTAGGAGCGCTCTTGCTCGCCAAACGAACTTCACGCACCGCCTCCACACGTTTCATCGCCTCCGGCATCTTACGCAGTTCATTAGGCGGGCAGTCTCCCAGCCACAGACACCAGCGTTCATATCCCTTGATGAATTCGTCCGACCCAATCCAGCGGCGAAACCATCGGCTTGCTTCCGGCTCCTTCTTCAGAAATTCCTCCTTTTCTTCAGTCGTAAATAAATAATTTCCTCCATCTATCGGTTTATTCCCAATCCCGATTTTCGACACATTGCAGAGCGGATAATCACGACGCTTTATTACGAGGTCATGCGCATCCACGAGATAAGGGTTGATGTTAGCTGATGTAAGAGCATGCGGTTCTGCATTTATATCAGGATAATCATAAATGGTTTTACGGTCAGAGTCGTGTAAAGCGAATCCAATAATAACGCAATGAACAGCTGCTTTTCCTCTCGCCTCATTGCTCCATTTAAATGTGCGATGTGCAAAGTGTATTTTTACACCAAGCCGTAAAAGCTCAGACCAGAGTACGCCGACCTGTTCACCCTGTGTTATGGAGTTAGTCGAGACAAAAGCGATCTTCAACTTCTCACTTGGTGGCTTCGGCATTCCCGGCAGAACATCTAAACGGCCTGCAACCTTTTCATCACCACGCATATAACGCACGGCTTTCATATACCACGCTGTAACATAATCAAGAACACCCGCGCCTTTCACACCCGAAAAAACCTGTGACATATCTGATCGCTGAACTTCATCCTGAAATTTTGAACCCACAAACGGAGGATTGCCGAAGACATAGTCCACATCATAGACAGAGACGACATCGTTCCAGTCCATCTGCAACGCATTACCGCAATGGATCTTTGCCGCCTGGGTGAGCGGCAGGCGGCGGAAATACTGACCGAACTCCTCTGAAACCATCATATTCATCTGATGGTCAGTCAACCAGAGAGCAACTTGAGCGATCTGTGCAGGGAATTCCTCTATCTCTATGCCGTAGAACTGATGAACATCAACCTGCACAAGCTGAAAGATATTAAGATGCATCTGCCCCGATGCACGGACAGTCCGCAGTATCTCGAGTTCGAGGAGTCTTAACTCACGATATGCGATAACAAGAAAATTGCCGCAACCACAGGCAGGGTCAAAGAACTTTAACCGTGCAATCTTCTTGTGCAGTTCAAAAAGCTTATTTGTATTTCTCTTTGCTTTTTGAAATTCAGCCCATAGATCATCGAGAAAGAGAGGTTTGATGAGCTTGAGTATGTTTTCTTCACTTGTATAATGAGCGCCGAGATTACGGCGGCGTGCTGATCCCTCCTCGTCCATAACACACTGAAAGAGAGCGCCGAAAACAGCGGGCGATATACGCCCCCAGTCGAGCGCGCAGCAGTCAAGAAGTATCTCACGTATCGTCCGGTCACAGGTCGGAATAGAGAGCGTCTCTTCAAATAACTGCCCATTAACATATGGGAAAGTAGCAAGTGTCTCATCGAGATTTCTTTGCCGTTTACTTTCAAGTGTATTAAGCACCTGAAAAAGATGCGCCAATCGGGAACCGAGATCAGAGCCGTCTTTACTGCTGCAGTTTTCAAGAAAATCACGGAACGAACCCATTGGCTCAAAAAGCGTGGTGTCTTCAGCAAATAGACAGAACAACAGCCGCACAAGAAAGACTTCGAGTTTATGACCTTCATAACCGGATTCACGCAGACGGTCATGTAGCTTGCCCATTCGTTCAGCAGCCTTAATATTGACTGGATCTTGCGCCTCTATACGCTGGGTGGTATAACCGGCTATAAATCCGAACAGTTTGATATTTCGGTACAGGTCCTTCAGAGGAAATTCATTGCGGGTGCCTGCATCAAGATCATAAAGCCTGATACGTGCAAAATCAGAAACGATAACGTAACGAGGAAGATCACGCTCTGCGAGTCCTTCAAAATACTCCAGAGCCTGTTTATATGCAGAGTCGAGATCACACGGCCGGGTGACTTGTGTTCAACCATAAGAGTGCCACGCCAGAAAAGGTCAATAAAACCGCCCTTGTCTCCACTCTTTTCATATCTTGCCCGTGCCGGCTTAACATACTCCTCAAAACTCGCAAACCGTCTGCGGGTTACTCCAAATACATTAAAGAATTCATTCCAGAAGGTTTGGGCTTCAGCACGTTCAGAGGGAGTTCCTTCCCAGTTACGGGAAAAGGCAAGCGCACGGTCTTTGATTTCATTCAGTGATAAAGGCATATCAGAAAATATTATGGATAGTATATATTACAACGATCTTTATATTTTCTCTTACTTAGACGCTGCACAGGTACATGGGGTCTGCCCTTGAAATTGACCAGAAGATAAACCGTTCGAATGTTTGATTATTCAAAGATTACTTAATTATAAATGGGAATTCAACTTTGGGGACGTTGTTGACTTCGTAAACTTATGATTAGTTAGTTTAAGTAATTAAGAACGTCCCCAAAGTCTAAAGTAGCTTTTTCCATTTCTCTGGATTCCCCGATCTCGGTACGAGTCGATTCCGACAAGTCGTGGAATAACAGATTATTTAAACAATTATTTTGTATCAGCCTTTTCCATCTTGTCGGCCAGGTGATTCCATTTGCAGGCGTGAAGTTCCTTAACCATCTTGTGAATTGAACCGTCCTCTATAATTTTTATACGGTCTGATTCTTTTTCTATTCCATGAAACGAAAGCATTATGAAAAAGGCTTGATCAATATATTTCTTTACAGGATCCATAACATCTTCCCGTCTTGAGTAATAGGGGTCTTCTCCTTCTGAGCAGGGACTTCCGAATACATTAAACTGTCTGCAGGCCATCGGTCTTAATTGATGTATTGAGCATGAATTTTTAACAAGGAATGGACAGGACTGATTTCGTCTGAAGTCTGCAAGCTGATTTTTCAGAATTTCACGGACAAGCCCTTTAATCTTTTCTGCAGCATACCACGCAATACCCTTTAACTCCAGCGGATATATCGGAATATCCTTGTGGCAGCAAGTTGAACAGCCCTCTCTGCATGCGAGATTCATGCCATTTTTTTCTTTAATTGAGATAGCTCCCGCAACTCCTTTATCAACTACATAATATGAATCAATCAATAATTTTAGCCAAGGATGATCTTTTTCATCATTCGGGAAATGAAGCCTTCTGGTTTTTCCAGATCCGGATTTATTT
>Ga0255052_10003764_pt1 | contig 10429 bp, 10 predicted proteins | sample JV7_2_21_MG_FD_188632 | JGI IMG/M metagenome (GOLD analysis project Ga0255052, IMG submission 188632) | Seawater microbial communities from Jervis Inlet, British Columbia, Canada - JV7_2_21 | ecosystem: Environmental > Aquatic > Marine > Inlet | place: Canada: British Columbia | collected...
GCCGCGCGGTTAGCCACCTCGAAAAAGGCCGTGTCGTGATACTCGCAGCCGGCACAGGCAATCCGTTTTTCACAACCGATACCGCGGCAAGTCTGAGGGCGATAGAGATCGGTGCAGACATATTGCTCAAGGCCACGAAAGTGGATGGCGTCTATGATGCCGATCCGGTATGCAATCCCGATGCCAAACGCTATGACACTGTGTCATTCGACAAAGTGCTGGCTGACAAACTATCTGTGATGGACGCAACGGCCGTTGTTATGTGCCGCGACAATGATCTTCCGTTACGCGTATTCGATCTGACGAGAGCTGACGCGCTGGTTCGGGCGATGTCCGGTGATAATATCGGTACGCTGGTTACGGTCCAGGCGGAAGGAATACAAAGAGAGGGCTCAAAACGTGTTGGATGAGATTAAGAAAGACGCTGCTGAACGTATGGCCAAGAGCGTTGCATCGCTCAATCAGGACCTTACCAAGCTACGTACAGGTCGGGCACACCCGAGCCTTCTCGATCACATTACGGTCGACTACTACGGCTCCCAGGTGCCGCTTAATCAAGTATCAAATGTTGGCGTCGAAGACTCACGTACGCTGACCATCACTCCCTGGGAAAAGGATATGGTCGCCGTCATCGAGAAGGCCATCCTGAATTCTGATCTGGGGCTGAACCCTGCGTCCGCGGGCACTGTGATTCGGGTGCCATTGCCGGCGCTGACCGAGGAGCGCAGGAAAGACATGATTCGTATCGTGCGCCACGAAGCCGAGGGAGGACGGATCGCCATCAGGAATATCCGCCGCGATGCCATTGGTGACGTCAAGGACCTCCTCAAGGAGAAGATGATCGGCGAAGACGATGAGCATCGTGGTGAAGACGAGATTCAGGTTATTACCGACAAGTACATTGCCGAAGTCGACCAACTACTCGGCGACAAAGAAAGCGAGTTGATGGAATTCTAGAGAGGCTCCGACGGAGACTTTCATCCTTGTCGATGGCTGCCAATGACAATATACCCAGACACGTCGCCGTCATTATGGACGGTAACGGCCGCTGGGCGAGGAAACGTGCCTTGCCGCGGCATGCCGGGCACCGCTCGGGCGTTGGTGCCGTCCGCAATGCGGTCGAATTGGCCGCGAAACGTGGAGTGGAATACCTGACGCTGTTCGCGTTCAGTAGCGAAAACTGGTCGAGACCGCGGGACGAAGTCAGCAGGTTAATGGGACTTTTTGTCGAGGCTCTGCAACGAGAAGTCGACGAACTGCATCGTAACAATGTACGGCTCGATTTTATTGGTGCGCGGCAGCAGCTGCAGGCAAGCCTGATTGACAAAATTTCTGCCGCAGAGGAGCAGACTCGCGGCAACACCGGATTGCGTCTTATTGTGGCGGTTGCCTACGGTGGTCGTTGGGACATCGTCAAGGCCATTCGCAAGCTGGCGGGCAAAGTGGCGGCCGGGGATATCACGGCCGAAGAGATCGATGACCAGGCGGTTGCAGCGGAGCTGCAGCTGTGCGGCGTTCCGGATCCGGATTTGTTGATTCGGACGGGTGGTGAGCAGCGGATCAGCAATTTCTTATTGTGGAATCTGGCGTATGCGGAGTTGTGGTTCTGCGACACGCTCTGGCCGGATTTCGGCGAGCAGCAGTTTGATGAGGCGCTGGCTTTTTACGGCAAACGGCAGCGCCGATACGGGCACACGGGCGACCAGGTTAAGGCAGTCAGATCATGAAACAGCGAATCATTACCGCGGTAATTGCTCTGCTGGTGCTGTTGCTGGTGCTATTCGTGGTGCCGCAGCAGATTGCGATGCTGGTTATTGTGGCGGTGATGCTGGTTGGCGCCTGGGAATGGTCCGCGTTTCTCAGGTTGTCGGGCAATGTTGGTCGAATAGTCTATGTGATTGCGATTGGCGCTTTGCTGGCGGGCGTGTCGTTACTGCCAGTTGATGTGAACCTGATATTTGAAGTGTCGCTGGTCGCGTGGATGGGCGCACTGATTTGGACATTTTTCTTCCCGACGCCAATCCCGGCGGTGGTCCGCTGGCTTGCTGGCTCGCTGGTACTCGTACCGTTGTACCTGGCGCTCATCAAGCTTTACAACGCTGGACCCATGACACTGCTGTTCGCGCTGCTGATCGTCTGGGTCGCCGACAGCGGTGCATTTTTCGCTGGCAAAACGATGGGGCGGGTAAAGCTCGCGCCAAGCATCAGTCCGGGAAAGACCTGGGAAGGCGTAATAGGCGGGCTGCTTGCGGTTGTGCTACTGACGCTATTACGGTCGATTTGGGTTGACACGGATCTGGCCGTTTTTGTGCCGTTTTGCCTCGCTGTCGCCTGTCTGTCCGTTGTCGGAGACCTGACAGTCAGCATGTTCAAGCGGACCACTGGGCTGAAGGACAGTGGCAGCTTGTTTCCGGGACATGGCGGCGTGCTCGACAGAATTGACAGCATTGCGGCAGCCACGCCGATGTTTGCGTTGGGATTAAGCTGGGTGGGACTGCAATAATGGCCCATTCAGTTGCCGTTCATTCATTACGTCGCAGACTGCAGGGAACTGCGGCGCAAACTACCAGTCAAAATGTTGCGGGAGCAGTTTCGGGAAAGGAAATAGCTGGCTATGGGTGATGCACTGACAAGCCTGGTGGCTTTTGTCGTGGCGATTAGCATTCTCGTCGCCATCCACGAGTATGGACACTACATCGTCGGCCGCTGGAGCGGGATGAAGGTCCTACGGTTCTCGATCGGCTTTGGCAAGCCCATCTGGACCTGGATTCGCGGTAAGGACCAAACTGAATACTGTATTTCAGCGATCCCCCTGGGCGGCTATGTACGCTTTCTGGATGGTCGTGAAGGACCTGTCGAAGCGGGGGACGAAGGCCGCGCATTTGATCATCGCCCGATTCCAGCACGAATCGCCGTGTTGCTGGCAGGGCCGCTGTTCAATTTTCTGTTCGCAGTATTCGCGTACTGGGTCTTATTTCTGAGTGGGATTCCGACCTTGCAGCCGGCAGTTGGCGAGGTTACGCCCGAGTCCCATGCAGAGCGTGCAGGACTTGAATTTGGCGACAAGATCATTGCCGTAGGTGATGTTGAAACCGCCGACTGGGAGTCAACACTCGTCAATATCTTCGACCAGATGGTTGCCCACGGGCGCGTCCCGTTGACGCTGGAGACAGCCGGCGGCCGACATCATCAGACCACGATTACTGTTGGGGCAGATGCGTCGCGTCTGACAGAACCCAATATGCTTTTCGAGGGTCTTGGTTTCGAGCCATGGCAGCCTCCGGCGATCATCGGTGAATTGATCGAGGACGGCGCGGCAGCAGGCGCAGGCCTCACAATCGGAGATCGAATCACGTCGGTGGACGGAGAACGCATCAAGAGCTATGGCGATTTGATAGGCGTCGTTTCGGTCAGGGCGGGAGCAAGAGTTGCGGTTGAGTATGAACGCAATGGTCAGAGTCGGACTGTCGATGTTGTCATCGGCGAGCTGGAAGAAGATGGCGTCAAGCGCGGTCTTCTGGGTGTCCGTTCATCCAGTGATATCGGCGACTATTATTACTTGCGCAAGTTTGGCCCCATTGAATCGGTCACTCAGGCAGCACAACGAACGTGGACATCGACGCTGTTTACGTTGCGCATGCTCGGCCGCATGGTGACCGGTGATGTTTCCATCAAGAACATCAGTGGGCCGATCAACATCGCGCAATTTGCAGGTGATTCCGCTCGGCGCGGTTTGAGTGAGTTTCTGGCATTCCTCGCATTGGTCAGTATCAGCCTGGGTGTGCTGAACCTGCTACCTGTTCCGGTGCTCGACGGTGGTCAAATTGTCTATCAGACGATCGAGCTCGCGAAGGGCAGCCCGTTGTCCGAGCGCTCGCAGATCATCGGGCAGCAGTTCGGCATACTTGCGCTCATTCTGTTGATGAGCTTTGCCTTTTATAACGATATTTCGAGATTACTCGGCTAGTTTGGAACCACTCACGATATGAGAAGAAGCAACAACAATAGGATTTTGACCTGGCAAAAACTACGCTTGAATCTCGCGGCACTGTGCCTGTTGCTGCCATTGTCGGCACTGGCAGCAGATGAATTCGTTGTGCGCGATATGCGAGTCGAAGGTTTGCAGAGAATATCGGAAGGCACGGTATTCAACTACTTACCAATCAATATCGGCGACCGCGTCGATGCGATTCGAATCCAGGAAGCGATCCGCGCGCTCTATGGTCAGGGCCTCTTCGATGACATTGAGTTTCGTCGTGACGACGAGACGTTGATCGTCGCTGTTCACGAGCGCCCTTCAATCGAGAGTTTTACGATTGACGGTAACAAGGACATAAAGACTGAAGACCTGACTGAATCATTGCGTGGTGTGGGGCTGGCGAAAGGCAGGACATTCGACCAGTCCGTTCTTGATGAAGTATCGAGTTTCCTCCGTGAGCAGTACTACGATCGCGGCAAGTATGGTGTAACGATTGATACCGCCGTGGTTGAAACCCCGAACAACACGGTACGTGTCCGGATTGATGTTAAAGAAGGTGATCGTGCGAAGATTCGGCAGGTGAATCTCGTCGGCAACGAGTCATTTGCGGAAAAGGATATACGGGAGGGATTCGAGCTTGATACAGCGAATTGGTTATCCTGGATTCGGCAGGACGATCGCTACGCGAAAGAGGCGCTTGAAGGTGACCTCGAGACCCTGCGCACGTTCTACATGGATCGAGGTTATGCGGATTTTCGTATCGATTCGACACAAGTAGCGATATCGCCGAACAAGAAAGATATTTTCGTCACCATCGGCATCCACGAAGGTGATCTGTACAAGATCTCCGACGTCAAGCTCGTCGGTGACATGGTGATCCCGGAAACGATTCTTCGTTCTATGGTTCTCGCTCAGCCTGGTTCGTTTTTCAACCAGACGATGCTGGCACAATCGGCCGAGTTTATGTCGATACGGCTGGGAGAGCAGGGTTACGCCAATGCGGAAATCGAAGCTGTTCCCGTTCTCAATCACGATACGAAAGAAGCTGAGATTACTTTTTACATCGATCCAAAAAACCGTGTCTATGTTCGTCGCATAAACTTTCACGGCGTAGATGAGGTTGATGACGAAGTACTTCGTCGCGAGATGCGACAAATGGAAAGCGCGTACCTGTCCAACCGCCTGGTTGATCGGTCGAAAGTTCGCCTGCAACGACTGCCTTACGTTGAAAGCGTGGAAGTAAATAACTCGCCGGTCCCGGGGAGCCCCGACAAGGTCGATATTGAATTTGATATCGAGTATCGGATGCCCGGTCAGTTCAGCGGCGGCCTGGGCTATTCAGAATCACAGAAGTTAATGCTGAATGGCAGCATCGTGCACACAAACTTTCTGGGTACGGGTAATCGTGTTGCGCTCGAGGCAGTGTCGGGCCGGTTTCAGAAGTTCTACAGCCTGTCGCACACGGATCCGTATCGAACGATGGACGGCATCCGGCGCACTGCCAGTATCAACTATCGCGACATCACACAGTTTACTTCGGCGTCATCGGATTTCTCGACGACGAGTGCCGGTGCGACGCTTGATTACGGTTACCCGATCAGCGAGTACCAGCAAATATCTTTCGGTCTGTCGTATCAACATGCCGAATTGCTCGCGTCGTCACGAAGCACGCAGCAGGCCCAGGACTGGGTCGCGAACAACGGCAATCCCTTCATAGAGGATATTGGCAGCGGGGCTGTGTTCTTCGGCACCGAGTTTGATACGCTCGAATTGATAGCAGGATGGACTTTTGACAGCCGTAACCGTGCGCTGTTTGCAAACCGTGGAATGCGTCAACAGCTGGTCTTGACGATGGCTGTGCCGGGAAGTGACGTTGAGTATTATCAGGCGCGCTATAACTTTACAAAGTACATTCCGATCTGGCGCAAATGGGTCGGCAGAATCAACGCGGAATTCGGTATCTCCGAGGCAATGGGCGATACAACGGCGACCCCGCCATTCAAGCAATTCTTCGGTGGTGGGCCCACCTCGGTGCGCGGCTATCGCGAGTCGTACCTGGGTCCTCGGGACAGCTTCGGAAACCCCTATGGCGGAAACGTATTGGTTGCGGGTCAGCTAGAGCTTATAATCCCGCTTCCGGACAAGTTTGCCAGTCAGGCACGTGCCAGCCTTTTCTACGATATTGGCAATGTGTTTAACACGGGCGAGGTCGCATTTACTGACAAATTAGGATCGCCCATAGAGTACAAACCGGAATTTGACGAACTGCGTACGTCGGTCGGTATTGGCGTACAATGGCTGGCGCCGCTGGGACTGTTTCGATTCAGCTATGCTTTCCCGCTGAACGATTACGAGGGTAATGACAGGTTTTTCGGAGATGAACTGGAACGATTCCAGTTCTCCATTGGACAAGCGTTTTGAGGATTGGATTGTTTATGAAGTTTGCAAAGCAACATATGTACAAAGTAGTTCTTGGTGTCGCACTTGTTTGTGCGTTCACTCTGCCAGCCAGCGCACAGGAACTGAAAATTGGTTTCGTCAATATTCAGGCACTGATGGAAGGAGCACCACAGACAAAGGCATCCATGGATGCACTGCAGGAAGAATTTGCTCCACGCCAGCGTGAGTTTGTCGCAAAACAAAAAGAATACGAGGAATTGACAACAAAGGTGCAAAAAGATGTCGCGGTCATGGGTGAGACAGAACGCCGTAATGCCGAGAAGAATTTACGCGACTTACAACGTGAAGTGACGCGTCTGCAGACTGAATTTCGCGAGGATCTCAATCTTCGTCAAAACGAAGAGCTTGGTATTTTGCAGCGCTCCTTGTTAAAGGAATTGCAGGACTATTCAGCCCAGGAAGGCTACGACCTTGTTGTTAGTGATGGCGTAGTATTCGCGAGCACTGCCGTAAACATCACGGCCGACGTCCTGCGCGCCGTAGAGGCCAACTTCCAGGCGACAGGCGCTCGATAGACCTGGCGTAGCTGCAATGCCGATCAGTCTCGGTGAATTGGCAAAGAGATTCGGCTGCGAACTGATCGGCGATCCCGACGTTGTCATTGATGGCGTCGGATCACTGACCAACGCCGGTCCGCACGCACTCAGTTTTCTCTCAAGCTCCGCGTTCAAGAAACAGCTGTCTGCAACGAAGGCAGCTGCTGTAATATTGCGTGCGGACGACGCTGCCGATTCCCCAACTGCTGCATTGATTGATGACAATCCGTACGCGTGTTATGCGCGTATGGCTGCGCTCATTTGCCCGCGGCCTGCCCACAAGCCGGGCGTACACGCGTCGTCAGTCGTGTCGCCGACTGCTGCGGTTGCAGAGACAGCTTATATCGCGGCGAATGCAGTTGTGGAAGACGGTGTGTCGATTGGTGACAACTCGTACATCGGTCCGGGTACGGTTGTTGGTCCTGGTTGTGTGATTGGCAGTGACTGCAGACTGCACGCCAATGTTACGTTTGTGCGCGATGTCGTGATTGGAGACCGGTGCATTTTTCACTCGGGTTCGGTAATTGGCGCAGACGGCTTTGGTCAAGCAACGACGCCCGAGGGATGGGTCAAAGTCCCACAGCTGGGTGGCGTGCAGATCGGCGACGATGTCGAGGTTGGTTCAAGCACTACCGTCGACTGCGGTGCGATCGATGACACGATAATTGAAAACGGTGTCAGACTCGACAATCAAATCCAGATCGGGCACAACGTACATCTCGGTGAGCACACGGCGATTGCCGCGTCAGCGGCTGTTGCCGGTAGTACACGCATCGGCAAACGTTGCCTGTTGGCCGGTCTCGTAGGCGTGGCCGGACATGTTGAAATCTGTGATGATGTGACAATTCTGGGTAAGGGTATGGTCAGCAAGGACATAACAGAACCGGGTTCCTATGCATCGAACTTTCCGGTCGAAGGCGTGCGCACGTGGAATCGCAGAGTGGCGATCTTCCGCCGCCTCGACAAACTGTTCGGTCGCGTAAGCAGGCTGGAGAAAAAGGGCAAGTGACGAGCTATTCCTATCCGTTCGGTGTGGACGTCATCGAGAAACTTCTGCCGCATCGGTCTCCTTTCCTGATGCTCGACGAAATTATCGAATGCGCCCCGCACGAAAGCGTCACGGCGATCAAGAACGTCAATGCCGATGAGCCGCACTTTGCGGGGCACTTCCCCGGCAATCCGGTTTTGCCCGGCGTCTTGATTATTGAAGCGATGGCTCAAGCCGGTGGTGTGTTGTCGCACATTAGCAACGGAGATATCGAGCCGAAACCTCTTTATTTTCTGGCCCGCGTTGAGGACGCACGTTTTCGGCGTCCTGTCGTTCCGGGTGAGCGCCTCGTGATTCAAGTCAATGCTGACAAGGTCAAGCGGGGCATGTGGTGGTATCGCTGCGAGGCCAGCGTGGAACAGCAGGTCGTTGCATCGGCAATGATAATCTGTGCCCCAGGCGGAGACTCAGCGTGATCCATGCATCTGCAATTATTTCGGACAAGGCCATTATTGCCGACGATGTTGATGTAGGCCCGTATACGATCATCGGTGACGGTGTCGAAATTCATTCCGGAACGCGAGTAGACAGCCACGTAGTAGTCAATGGCCCTACTGTGATTGGCAAGGACAATCATATTTATCAATTTGCATCGATTGGAGATGATCCGCAGGACAAGAAGTACGCTGGCGAAGCAACGTCGTTGACGATTGGTGATCGCAACACTATTCGCGAGTTCTGCACGGTCAGTCGCGGCACGATGCAGGACAAGGGTGAAACCATCATGGGCAACGACAACTGGATTATGGCCTATGTGCATATCGCCCACGATTGCGTCATCGGCAGCAATACGATCATGGCAAACAATGCGACTCTGGCCGGCCATGTGCACGTCGGGGACTGGGCAATTTTTGGCGGTTTCTCGGGTGTGCATCAGTTCTGTCATATTGGCGCTCACGCATTTCTCGGCATGTACGCCGGCGTTAACCGCGACGTCCCGGCGTACACCACTGCGTCTGGCAACCCCGCAATCCCCCGTGGTATCAACAGTGAGGGGCTCAAACGCCGCGGTTTCGACACTGATCAGATTCGCAACATCAAGAATGCCTATCGGCTCGTCTATCGTAAGGGCATGAAACTCGCCGAGGCGATCGAGGAGATCGCCGTTCGTTCGAAGACGCAAATTGAACTCGAGTTGTTTCTCGAATCACTTCGATCTTCCGAACGCGGTTTGATTCGCTAGGCGCTGGACGGTGAAGATCGGTCTGGTTGCTGGCGAAGCTTCCGGTGACTTGCTTGGCGCCGGATTGATTCATGCCATTCGCGCGCGAATTCCCGATGCGAGCTTCGAAGGTGTCGCAGGCCCTGCGATGCTTGCTGCCGGTTGCGAGCGATGGGAGGATGCAGAGGCACTTGCCGTATTCGGCCTGGTCGAGCCCCTCACAAGAATTCCGAGGCTGCTGAAGCTGCGACGCTCACTTGCCGAGCGCTGGAAAGTGTCGCCACCCGATGTCTTTGTTGGTATCGACGCGCCGGACTTCAATCTTGGCCTCGAAAAGACACTGCGCAAGTCCGGGATTCCGACCGTTCATTATGTCAGCCCATCCGTCTGGGTTTGGCGGGCCGGGCGCATCGAAACAGTGCGCAAGGCGGCGGATCGGGTGCTTTGTATCCTGCCGTTCGAGAAGGCACTCTATGATGAAAAGGGCATTGATGCTGTGTTCGTTGGACATCCCAAGGCGAGTACGCTGCCGACTAATATTGACGTTGACTCGGTACGGGAACTGCTGGATCTGGGTGATGGACCCGTCGTTGCGGTGCTGCCCGGGAGTCGATTTAGCGAAGTTTCGCGGCTTGGGCCGCTCTTTGCCACGGCAGCTGCAATGCTGGCCAACAATAGAGATGACATTCGCTTCGTCACCCCCGTCGCGACACCCAAGTTACGCCCAATGATCGAAGAGCAGTTATCAAAGGCTGGCGTCGCGGATCTGTTCTGCCTGATTGACGGAGATTCAATTGAGGCGATGACCGCTGCAGATGTTGTTTTGCTGGCATCGGGGACCGCAGCACTGGAATCTGCGCTGTTGGGCAAACCTACGGTCGCCGCCTACCGGGTGGCGCGCATGACGGCCTTCATTCTGCGGCTGTTTAGGTTGCTCAAGAACGACTACTTCACAATACCGAACCTGCTGACGGAGGAGCCGCTGATTCCAGAATACATACAGGAAGATGCGACGCCAAAAGCCCTGGCCCAGGCAGTACACGATTTGCTCGAAGATCCGGCAAGATGCGGCGAGATCAGCAAGCGATTTGCTACACTGCGCAAGGAACTGGCGCTCGATGCGGATGACCGTGCCGCAGATGCCGTGATCGAGCTCGCTGAACGCACCAATATCACCTTGTCGGACCACTGAACGAGCACTACTGTCTCCGATGCAACAAGCACAAAATTATCAATGCGAAGGG
>Ga0255052_10003765_pt1 | contig 10424 bp, 13 predicted proteins | sample JV7_2_21_MG_FD_188632 | JGI IMG/M metagenome (GOLD analysis project Ga0255052, IMG submission 188632) | Seawater microbial communities from Jervis Inlet, British Columbia, Canada - JV7_2_21 | ecosystem: Environmental > Aquatic > Marine > Inlet | place: Canada: British Columbia | collected...
CCTTGTCCTTCATCTGAAGCTTCAGATGAAGGACAAGGGCGATGAAGGCCGAATCGGTTTTCTCGAAGATTATCTTGATTATCTACTTCGCGGTAAAAAATTAATCCCGCCAGATTTTCCAGCGTTCTCGCGGGAGATTATGGGGCTTGACGAGCGCAAGGGATGGATACACATCGTGATCTGGCACAAAGATAGTGAACTGGTAGAGTTCGCGAGAAGCCGCGGCTACGAATATAAGATTGACCACTATGATTAGTCAGGCGTTTTCAATCGGAGAAGCCCTTATCGGTGAGGCGCCGGAAATAGCGCATATCGATCTCATTGTGGGGTCTAAAAACGGGCCGGCCGGCGCGGCCTTTGCAACATCTCTCGCCCAGCCGCGGATGGGTCACACGCCGATAATGGCAGTTATACGGCCTAATCTACCTGTTAAACCGGCCACACTTATCGTGCCCAAAGTCACACTTCGAGACCTTGAAGCTGCAGAGCGAATATTCGGACCAGCTCAAAGCGCGGTTGCAAAGGCTGTTGCCGACGCCGTAGACGAAGGTATAATCCCTCGCGAGCAGGCAGAAGAGCTTGCAATAATTGTTTCAGTATTCATACACCCCCGCGGAAAAGACTTCCAGCGCATCTACAGATATAATTACTCTGCAACAAAACTCGCGCTCAGTCGGGCTATGGCAGGATTCCCAGACATTGATGTTGTCCTAGAAGAAAAGCCCAAGGCCGCTCACGCCATGATCGGATTTCGTATCAACAACCTCGAAGAACCGCCATACATCGGAGTGGAGCTAGTGCACGACGACTGGCGCAGAATCGAAGGCGTCCTAAATGACCTGCCCAGAAAAGACGGGATCGTGATTAAAGCAGGCGCGCCGCTCATCAAAAAATACGGAATCGAAGTCTGCCAGAAAATCCATGAGATGCGGCCTGAATCCGTTGTCATCGCAGACATGAAAAGCCTGGATACAGGTAATCTTGAAGCGCGAATGGCCGGCGACTCAACCGCTGATGTAGTCGTGTTTTCAGCTCTTGCACCGCTAAAGACGCAGGAGCGATTCATAAAGGAATGCCAGACCATTGGCGTGCTATCATATATGGACACAATAAATGTCGCCGACCCACTTGAAATCATCGACCGCCTTGAGGTTAAACCTGATGTCGTGGAGCTGCGTGGAAATCCAACAGCCGACATGATTGCAAAGGTGAAAGAAGCCTGCGGAAAGGGCGCGATTGTAGCACTTGCATCAGAGGTTGACACTGTCGGCGCAAAAGATGCGGTTGATTCTGGCGCGGCAATTGTGATGCTTGGTGCAACTATAACCGAGTCTGCGGAGATCAACAGAACCGCGAGCAGCTATCTTGAAGAACTTGGAATCTATGAAGTAGATCAGTTCAGGGTGATGACTGACTTCTAAAGGAGAGTGTAAAGATTATGACTGGAAATCAACTTTTCAAAAACCCGCCTTATCTGGAGGTTGCCTTTGACATACCTGACTGGAGGCGTGTAGAGGGAATCATCAGAGCGCTGCCCGACCATGAGGCTATTATCATTGAAGCTGGAACACCGCTTGTCAAACGATACGGTGTTGAAGTGTGCAAAAAAATCCATCAAATCCGCCCCCACGCAGTTGTGCTTGCTGATCTGAAAACTATTAGCGAAGGCGCGAGGGAGGCGAAGATGGCGGCTGAAGCAACAGCTGATGTAGCATCGTTTGCAGGTGTGGGTCCAATCGAGGTTCAGGAAGAATTCATTGAAACCTGCCACGACGTCGGTGTCACACCGCTTCTGGACACAATCAACCTCCACGACCCCTTGCCTGTGCTCAACGAGCTGAAGGTGAAACCGGATGTTGTGGAGCTGCACCGTGCGATTGATCTCGAGCTTACTGACGCAGGCCATCAGTGGGGAAACATACGCGAAATCAAGGCTGCAATAGGCGGCGGACCGGTAGCTGTTGCCGGCGGAATTCGTGTTCCCAAGGTGAAAGAAGCAATGGCTTCCGGCGCAGAAATCCTCGTAGTCGGACGGGCAATCACAGTTGCAAAAGACATTAACAACGCAGCCAGAGCCTTCCTGCGGGAAATGGGCGTGGAGTAAATGGCCACGTCTCATGAGAAAAAGTATGAATGGGATTACTGAACAATTTGAACTTTTTTTCCAGAAAATAGATACAGAAGTCGAACAATTAATTAATCCATTACCTAAAAAGGGATTAACAAATAAAATCTCAAAAATTCACGGAACGCTTTGGGCGAAAGAAAAATTATTAAAAGGTAATTCTACCGGCCTATATGGAATCTCTGAATACATAGTTTTCTCTGTTTTCAGGACGTTCATTAAAATGCAGAATAAATCAATATTTTGTCCTTCGAAAATTGAGAGTGACAAAGATGAGAATCTCCGCAAGTTCGTGCTAGAAAAGAATGGGAAGAAAATAATCATATACAATAATTGTAGTACAATACATTACCCACCGGAATTATTTAATAATGGCTTGAAGGCTGTACCAGATGTTGCTATTTTAAGGCAGGACGAAAACGGTTTTCATTTGGTAGCTGTTATTGAGATTAAAAACTATTTGGACAGGGCTGCCGCGGAATCTGGTAAAAAATTTTTAGAAAAAATTAAGGATGGAACTAATGACGAATCAACGAAATACGCTTTGTTTTCATTCAACCCTATCGCGACGAAAAATATAGTCGAGCTGAAAACGTTCTCAAGTGATGATAATAATTTTCTTATCGCGAAAAGGAGTGAGGATGATAAACCATATCTTCAACAACGGCATGAAGACTGCGGAGTTAAAGATTTATCGGTTTTTTTAGAAGAAATTAAAGACCGCGTTATACTATAAATCGTAAAAATGGATTTCGTTCCTGATTCAAAGATTAAAATAGTTCTAAAGGAGCTCGGCCGTTTTGCGGTTAACCTATTTTTAATCTTAATCCTGCTCATGCTGTTTTTCGCTGGAATGGAGCGTGCGCAAACAATTGCCGGCGCGGTGCTCGTTGGTGTTTTAACTTTTATTGGATTCTATCTCATGCGGAAAAAAATCGGTTCAAAATAAATAAAAACAGAACATTCAGGGAAACTAGGATTTCTTCTTCACCGTTCGCCCCGGCCCGCCGTGCTTGTACCTGGCCTCGTATTTTTCAGGTTTCAGGTCTGATTCCTCAAGCGCGTCTTGAATCTTTTCCGCCTTTACTTCTGCCGCATTTTTCTTTTTCATAAACCAATTCTAAATTAAATGTCTTCATTTAAAAGCCTAACAATCCAAGTCTCAGTCTCATTATACGCGCCCTCACCGATGTGATCGTATCTTATCACACCTTGCTTGTCAACAAGATATTTATGCGGCCAAAAACGGTTGCCATAGGCTTGCCAAATCAGAAAATCGTTGTCCTGCACCACTGGATAAGTGATGCCGTGATCCGCGATTGCAGTCCTCAGATTTTCGATGTCCTGTTCAAAGCGAAACTCCGGGCTATGCACGCCGATAATTACGAGCCCGCTGTCAGCATATTTTTCATGCCACGCCTTGAGATGGGGGAATGTGTTTATGCAGTTTCGGCAGCTAAAAGTCCAGAAATCGACGAGCACGACTTTGCCCTCAAGCTCCCGAATCAGTAACGGCTCTGAATTAATCCATTCTCCGCCACCCCTTAGCTCAGACGCCACAGCACCTACGCTTCCGCCGACATTGGAATTTCCCTCTGAATTTGCAGATATTATTCTTCCTACACCTTGAATCAGGAATGCGGCTACCAATACAAAGACAAAAAGCAGAAGTGTTTTTACAAGCCGACTCATTCAACAGTTCCCCCAAATTTCGTAATCCCAATCAGGCTAACTGTACATCATGTCGTGGTGTTCGTTCCATGCTCTACGACGTCGCATTGTCCAGCCATAGGAGTCCAGATACGATAGAAAAACCCAGTCAAACGCTGGCTCAGGCCGAGCTTTGAATCCGCCGTATTGGAGGCTGTTATCATACATTTGGCGCTCTGCACTGTTTGATAGAACACTGTATGCGCCTGCGATTTCTTTAAAAACCCCTTCAGCAACTTCTTTTTCCAAGTCTGTTACATCTGGATGGTATTTCTTCACAAGCCGCTTGAAAGCCGCTTTAATTTCCTCAGCACTTGCCTCCTCTGAGATTCCGAGGACTTCGTAGAGAGTATTTGTTCCCATTCGTAATTTTACCGTGTCTGTAACATTGGAAAAGGATTTGGAAATCTATTTATAAGCCCTGAGAAAATGACAATGCACATGAAAATATTAACGCTGTTAATCGCGGTTTTAGCTGTCGCAGCCTGCCTTGGAGGCGGCGGAGACAGCGAGATTCAAAGCAGTTTAGAAGGAGGAAATATTGATATGACTAAAAATCCTATAGCAGTAATTGTCACAAACAAAGGCGAATTCAGATTCGAATTGTTCGAAAAAAGAGCGCCTGCTACAGTTGAAAATTTCATCCGCCTCGCAGAATCAGGGTTCTATAACGGCCTTAAATTTCACAGGTATGAGCCTGGATTTGTGATTCAAGGGGGCGACCCGCGCGGAGACGGAACAGGTGGGTCAGATAAAAATATCCCGCTCGAAGTTTCACCTGAACTGACACATGTGAAAGGAGCCCTGGGCATGGCGCGCAGCCAGGACCCGAACAGTGCTTCAAGCCAGTTCTACGTGACCCTTGAGCCCTCGCATTTTCTCGACGGAAACTACGCAGTCTTCGGCCAGGTAACCGAGGGAATGGATGTAGCTTCTTCGCTTCGAGCCGGCGACCAAATGGAAAGTGTTACAATTATTAGATGAATATGGCCTACTATCGTGTTTTCTATAAAGGCGTGACTCAGGCTGAGGAGAAATGTTATCGTGTGACCTGGGTTTATGCTGAAAGCGAGGATGAAGCCAAGGAACTTTCTGATCTAGGCGAGTTTGTAGAGGAGCAGAAAAGCGATAACCTGGGTTCTGATGAAGAGGTTGTTTGGGAGCTGGATTATGTCTCTGAAGCCCCTTGCATGGATTAAGTTATTCTTCAACTTTTTGGGCTTGTTCAGTTGTTAGATATTTCTCGTGAAGTGTGGGCACAAACCAGCCTTCTTCACGGATTATTTCTTGTCTGATATGTTCAGACAGCCCCTCCTGCCACTTTTGACTTTGCATTGGGTATTTGCCTCCCGCCTAATATTTTATTATTTGTAGACTGTTTAGTATTTTGTAGTTTAAAGTACTTAATATTTGCCCGCTTTTTTAAATGCTCATTTTTCCGGGTCTTCGCTCCTGTGTCAAATATTTTTGACAAATAATCACGGCCTTTAAATACACTTCATAATCAAAAGAATTAACAGGTGATAAATCATGAATGGAAAAATAATATCAGTTGTTTTAATGTTCACAATGGCCGGGGTAATGCTTGCAAGCGCCCTATTAACTCAGCCAATACTTCCAGAGTCAAATCAAACGGTTCAAACTCTGAACAACTCATCGCTATCGGGGGATTTGAAAAAATTCAACACCCCACAGGAGATAACAAAATTTCTGGAAGAAAATCAAAACCGGCAGAGCTATCGAGGCTATGACGGGATGGTGATGGATCTCGCTGGCGGGCCTATGATGGAAAAAGCTGTGCTTGCGCCGATGCTTGCGGAATCTGATGCTGGATCTGCAAGTACTCTTTCAACCAATAGTTATGCAGATGATTTTTCCACCACAAATATCCAGGTAGCAGGCGTTGACGAAGCCGACATCGTGAAAAATGACGGGCGATATATCTACACTCTCACAGCAAACACAGTGTCCATTGTTGACGCGTATCCGGCAGCCGATGCAAAGCTGCTTTCACAGATTGAAATTGCGGGTGATGCTCAGGAGATTTTCGTCTATGGCAACCGCTTAATCGTGCTTGGAAACAACTATGACTACACGGTCGTTGACGCGCCTATTGAAAAACGGATGCCCGCGCCTGAAGCAGCTGAAATCGCTGAACCATATTATGGTGGAAGGGACAGGGAATATGCCTCTCTTTATATCTATAACATTGAAGATCGAAGCGCGCCAGAGCTCACTCGAGAAATCGCTGTTGACGGCTACTACTTTGACTCCCGCATGATCGGCGAATATGTGTATTTAATTGCGAATGAATATCCACGGTATTACAGCGATGTTGTTTCAGTTCCAGAAATCATAGACAACGGAAAATCTGCTCTAAAGCCGGATGTCTATTATTTTGACGAGCCCGATTATTCCTACTCCTTTACAACGATCGCGTCAATTAACATAGAGCGCGCGGACACTCCGCTTGAAGCTAAAGTCTATCTGCTCGGCTCAGCTCAAAACATGTTTGTATCACAGGACAATGTGTACATCACCTACCAGCGGATGATGCCTCAACCCGTGCTCTATGAACGTGTGGTGGACAGGGTTTTACAACCTCTTGTGCCAATCTATGTTTCGGCTGAGATAAACCGTATCAAAGGCTCAGACCTCGAGGAGTCTGAAAAAGAGGCGGAGATTGAAAAAGTTGTTGAAAAATACTTTGACGCCCTCACCGATTCTGATAGACAGCGGCTTGAAAAGCGGGCTGAAAGAAGATTTGAAGACTTAGAGCGAGAAATTGTAAAGGAAACTGAAAAAACAATCGTCCATAAAATAGCAATCACCAAGGGTAAAGTTGAATACGTGGCGAGCGGAAGTGTGCCCGGCCGCATTCTCAACCAGTTTTCAATGGACGAACACAAACGCTACTTCAGAATCGCAACCACAACAGGTCATGTGTCGCGGGGCGGAGGATTTTCAGCAAACCACATCTATGTCCTCAACTCAGACCTAAAAATTGTTGGCGCGCTGGAAGATCTGGCTCCGGGCGAACGCATCTACTCGGCAAGATTCATGGGCAAACGCGCCTATCTTGTAACCTTCAAAAAAGTCGACCCACTCTTTGTAATCGACCTCACCGACCCAGAAGCACCAAAAGTTTTGGGCAAGCTCAAAATACCCGGCTACTCGGATTATCTGCACCCCTATGATGAAAACCACATCATCGGGCTTGGGAAAGAAGCGGTTGAAGCAGAGGACGGGGATTTCGCCTGGTATCAAGGATTAAAGCTTGCGCTCTTCGATGTTAGCGATGTCGAGCGCCCGAAGGAGATTTCAAAGGTTGTAATCGGCGATCGTGGGACCGACTCATATGCGCTGAATGATCATCGGGCGTTTCTCTTCAGCCAGGAGAAAAATCTGCTTGTAATCCCTGTGCTACTTGCCGAAATCTTTGAAGAACAGTATCCAACCGACCTCCCAGAATGGGCCTATGGTGAGTATGTCTGGCAGGGCGCATATGTGTACAGCCTTGACACTGAAACAGGCTTTAAACTTAGAGGCCGAATCAGCCATATTGAGGATGACTCGCTCTTTCTGAAAAGCGGCTCCTATTATCCGGGCTCCTCTTATTCGGTGAAGCGGTCGCTTTATATGGACGACGTTTTGTACACCCTTTCGGATGGCAGGATAAAGATGAACGGCCTCGATGATCTGCACGAGATTAACAGGGTTGATCTTCCTGTTGAGGAGTCTCGCTACTACGATTATCTGGAGTAGAGATTAAGCGCGCTGTTTCCCCCGGCAGCCCTCTTGCGGCTGCCTTTTTTATTTGTCAAAATATTTTGACACCCTGAAGAAAACCTTTTAAACCTGATAAATCATAAATAAAGATATAATGCGCAAAAACGATATGCTTACTCAAATCGAAGAGCACTTTCACGTCCTGCCGCTGGGCGAAAAAAGCCTGGACTTCGGGAAGATTCTATCAACTGAAACAAGCGTCAAAATACTTGAAGCCCTCTACAGTTGTGACACGGACGTTGGGGTGTCGGCGTCACAGATTTCAGAATCTCTCGGCCTTGGGAGAACAACAGTAATCTATCATCTCGGCCGGATGCAGGAGAGCGGACTTATTCGGATAAATCCAATTCTAAAGAATGATAAAAGCTGGAACCGGTTTTGGAACCTGTATCGGCAGAAAAGCACTGACTTTTCCCCTGACCAATTTGGCCGTGTGCACACCGCCCGGATGAACGGAGTAAAACTCTATGTACCAACGAAAAAAGGCTTTCTACTGCTGCCGTCTGCATCAATCAAAGAAAGCAGGTCAATGGTTCGGGATGTGCTTGAATCTATTTCACAGCTTGCGCTGGAAGACAACTATCAACGGATGAAAAAAGCCTCCTCTATCATGGGCACGCTGGGAGTTTTATTCATCGCTTTGAGCCTGGCATTTCAAATGCCTTTTCTTCAGTTGGATTCTACTCCTGAAACATCTTTCGCGCCCTCCTCTCCACTGCCTGCAGAATCGCTTAGAATGGAAAAATCTGTTGGCACAGCCGCAATGTATGCGGATTCCGCCCAGGGTTTAGATGCCGCACCTGAAGATGACCACGGCGGTGAATCAGAAATCGTCGAAGAAACTGCAATAAATCCAATGGAAAGTGAAACTCCCCTAAACCCCGAAATCGCAATGTCCGCGGTAACAGAGAGCGCGGTTGAAACGCCTCTGATTTTAAGACTGCTGTTTTATATTGGGCTCCTGTTTACAGGGAGCTTCATCGGATTTCTCGCCTACACATTTATTCGGAAGAAATAGCTTCTGAAATCTGCAAAAGCTCAGCCGACCCAATGCAATCTGGATCCAGTTTCTTCAGCTCCACAACAATTCCTGATTCGAGAAAACGGTCGTACCTGGGGCATGTTGAAAGAAGCGATTTCCCCGCAGTTGTTACAAGCCCCCTCTGCCGCACCATTTTCGCAAATCTCTTCGGCTGATTATGTAAAAGCCCGACTGAAAAACCCCGCCGTTTTCTATGTATAACATTGCCTGAAAGCAGGGATTTTAATTCATCGGACATCCTGATAAGCTGGTTAAATGTGCTGCCAGCGTCTCGCAGCGCACCTGTTATTCCTGCACACGCCACTGGGTCCGCAGAATAATGATTAACTCTGCAAATCTGGTTCATGACCTCGGTGTCATCTGATGTGATGAATCCGCCTCCCGGCAGATTAAGAAGCTTCGGCTCTCGCGCACTTCCTAAAACGATGTCGGCCCCACCATAAGCCGGGGGTTTCCAGCCGCCGATTGTGGGCGACGCGTCAACAATGAGGTGCGCCCCGTGTTTTTTGCATGTTGTGGAAACCGATTTCACATCTTGCTCAGCCATATACCCTGCCATGGTTGTGATAAAAACCGCTCCAGAATTGGTGGTGTCAATTGCCTCAGCGAGGATTGTGGAGTCGATTAAACCAAAATTTGTTTCAAAATATTGAAAGGGCTTGCCAAGCTGTTTACATGTTTTTGGCGTCCCAGCCCAAATACCCTGATCTGGCAGTAGAACCAGCCCTTCAACCTGTGATAGTACCGCGGTGATTGCTTCTCCACCGCTTCCCACAATTCTGGCAACATCTCTGCCAGTCGCCTTTCTAAGCGCGTCAACCGCCTCGCGTTCAAATTTGAATTTCTCCTCTCCCCCAGCCATACCCGCTTCAGTCATAGCCTCTTTCGCGCTTTGGCTTGGCCCCCGATCGATAAAAGGCTTCATCCCAACACTTCTTTAAAATTTTCTAGAAACGCCTGGTTTTCCGTCTCCGTGCCAACAGTTACACGAACAAAATTTTCAAGCCCGAATCCAGCGCAGCTTCGAATAATTATACCGCGTTTCTCAAGCTCAAATACAAAGTGAGACGCGTCTTTTACGAGTAGCTCGACAAGTAGAAAGTTCCCCTGCGACCTGTAGGCTTTCGCGCCGTCGAGACCGTTGATATTGTTGAACAGTTCTTCCCGAAGCCTCTTTGTCTCTTCAACAACTGTGTGAAGATGGTCCAGGTCGTTTAACGCTGCTGCTGCTGCCTTTTGCGCAAGTAGGTTTACATTGTGCGGAGGCTTGATCTTCATAGCCTCGCTGATGATTTCTTCGCTTGCCACGCCATATCCGACTCGCAGGCCGGCAAGTCCAAAGGCTTTTGAAAAAGTTCTGAGCACAACCAGATTTTCATACTCTGAAACAAGTCCGGTGTAGGATTTGTCTGCAAACTCAATATAGGCTTCATCAAGCATGACAATTACACCGGTCTCAAGTATCGTTTTCAAACTGGACTCAGAAATCACGGTTCCAGTGGGATTGTTTGGCGAGCAGATTACAACAAGTTTTGTTTTACTGATGATTTTTTCGAGAATCGAGTTGATTGGAAAGCTGAAATCACCGGGCATCGGCGCCTTAACAATGTTTCCGCCGTAGAGTTTTGTAAGCAGCTCATAATATGGAAATGTTGGTGTGTGAACTATAACCTCATCGCCCTGGGTTACCAGCAGTTTGATAAGTGTGTCCATGACTTCGTCGGCTCCGTTTCCACCCAGGATAATCATTGAATCGGG
>Ga0255052_10003766_pt1 | contig 10423 bp, 9 predicted proteins | sample JV7_2_21_MG_FD_188632 | JGI IMG/M metagenome (GOLD analysis project Ga0255052, IMG submission 188632) | Seawater microbial communities from Jervis Inlet, British Columbia, Canada - JV7_2_21 | ecosystem: Environmental > Aquatic > Marine > Inlet | place: Canada: British Columbia | collected...
TGAAAAAACTATCTAAACGCAGCCTCCTGGGGTCGATGTTTCTAGCACTGGCGCTGTTGGTCGTCTGGCCCATAGCGGCACATTCGGAGATGCCTTCCGATGAAAAGCTGTAAAAGGCAGTGGACCGGGCGTATGCCGAGTTCAAAGACCTCAAAGAGGGAAAAAACGCGGACTATATCCCGATTCTGGCGACCGTACCGAATGACCTGTTCGGTGTCGTAATTACGACAAAAGACGGCAAGATCTTTAAGGCTGGAGACGACGACCATCGCTTTTCCATCCAGTCGGTGTCGAAACCGTTTACCGCGGCGTTGATCATGGCCCAACAGGGCCTTGAGGCGTTGCGCGAGAAGATCGGTGTCGAGCCCACCAGGCTGCCGTTCAACTCCAAGATTGCGGTGGAGATCTATGAGGCCCGCTCGGTCAACCCGTTGGTCAATGCCGGCGCCATCGCCGCAGTAAGCATGGTGCAAGCGGACTCGGAGGAGAAGCGCTGGGAACTGGTGCACGAAAACATCGAGGGATTTGCTGGCAAAGGACCTGCCAGTGCTGGAGAAGGTCTACACCTCCGAATACGAGACCGCCTGGAGCAACCGTGCGATCGCCAACCTGCTGTATAACTACGAGCGGCTGTATGCCGAAACTCGCCAAAGCAGCATATTTCATCGGTTGCGAATAAGTCGGTTACTTTAATTATTTTCCTACAAATGATGCTTATTTAGCGAAAGGTAATTGCACCAGCGATTCAATTTTAACCTTTACAACACTTCAGGTTTTCTCTTGTTAAAGAAATGATGGCAAAAATAATTGGAATTAAGGAAATTTTGACGATGGACTTTTAAAGAAAATGAGAGGGGCACCAAGACAGAAGTAATTAAAAACGGAATGACCGACGTGTCCATTACGCGTATAATAAACTCGTGAATGCTCATTGAAGCACTTTGTGGATATGCACTATTTCTGGTCGTCAATTTTCGAGGAATGATGAATGCAATGTTCATCAAAATATGAATTTCCAGTACCTTTCCAGACCCTATATGTAGTGGGTAATCACATGATTTCTAATTTCCAGTTATCGCAGAACTATGTCTATCAATGTGCAATATTCCTGATTATCAAATGCGAGCAATGCCAAAATCATTCCTCGGAACTCAAAGAAAGACCTCTTCAATCCCAATATTCTATTTTTGGGGCTTTCGTTTTATGATATTTTGACATAATAATACGAATTCGATAGAATGTACCTTGTGAGCAGCATGGCACACCCGGGGATATCACAGATTTTCCTACCCTGGTGATTATCTCAATGCATCTCAACAAATGCCAGGCATGAGATACGGAAAGGGTATATGACGACTAAAGAGAAAAGAGAACGTGTCAGGCGCTTGGTTGATATCCCCATACAATTTATTGTCCAGGGCCGTCTTTACCAAGGACAGATTAAAAATATGGGCAAAGATGGCTGGGTCAAAAATACAAAAAAAGGTGGTGTTTTTATCGAAACAGAAATGTCATTTTCGGTCGGGCAGATTATTTCAATGACATATTCATCTCCCCATTTTGGAGAAAAAAACAGAATTGGCACAATCATTCGGGTTGAACCTCAAGGTATTGGGGTGAAATTTGGGCATGTGGATAATAAGCTGAGCTAAGAAATCTTTAGCAGATGAGGAACATTAGAATGCACATTGCCATTACAATGTTGCTGATTTCTTGATGCACCGCACTTGTGCATGTTTGGGCAAGAATTCCTGCGATATCTGTCAATTCTTTTCACATGAATGTCAGGCTAAAAATACATCAAATTTTGTCCTGAATTTAGATGATATCTCAGGTTTCTTAAGACCTGAGATATTCTCATATAAAACGTAACAAAATGGTAATTGACCCTTAAATGGTTAAGGTGCATTATCTATCTGATTTTTCTAATAAAAACAGAAAAGGGAGGTAGATATGCAAAGAAATCGATTATCAAATTCAGATTATTTTTCCGGTCCGGTCAATCGTTTCCAACCGATTATCCAAGCGCAACAACTGTCTTATCGGCAGAAGACGTTGGGGCGTATTTTGGAAAAAATCTCTCAGCACGATTTTTCTGACAAATTCCATTTTGAGCAGTATATGCGTCACAAATACCGACGCAACTGCAAATCTAACACCCTGAAACAAGCGGCCACATCCCTACTGCAATTCTTAACTCTTTTTCACGATGCAGGTAGAATGCAACTTGAGCAGCTGAGTCGTGAAGACCTTGAAGTCTTTGTGGAAGATATGCAGGATCGGGGTTTAAAGCCGAATACAGTTCACTGCAGGCTGCGGGGAGTCTATGCATTCGTGCACTTTTTAATTGAACACAAAGTGGTCGGATATGAGCTAATAGAGCGCAAAATTCGGTTGAAGCTTCCGGATCGACTGCCCCGAGCGATTGACTCGGAGGATATACATCTATTGCTTTCTGTGATCGATAACACCCGTGATCGCGCATTGATCTTGCTTTTACTTCGAACCGGTATGCGTATAGGGGAATTATTGAATGTGAAAGTAGATGATGTGGATTTACAGGATCAAAAAATTCTAATTTACCAGGCCGACAAAACAGGGGAGGGGCGAGTGGTTTATTACAGCAAGGATGCAAAGCTGGCCCTGTCGGCCTGGCTGAGCGTTCGAGATCCGAAAAAAGCGCAGTTATTCTATGGCCAAGGCCGTCAATCTCTATGCTATGAGGCGGCCCGTTCGAGATTCAACATGTATTTACAAAAAGCCGGGTTGCAATATCGCGGCTATACACTGCACTGCCTGCGGCATACCTTTGCGACTGATCTTTTAAATGCCCGCATTCCACTGGAGTGCCTGAGGGTTCTACTGGGCCATGGCAGTTTAGAAATCACTCGACGCTACGCGAGACTGACCGATAAAACTAGAGAAGAGGAATACTTTAACGCCATGGAAAGGATCCTGAAAGGGGGGCCCGATGCAGATAACCAATATGATTGTTAAGTTCCGGCGGAATTTAAAGCGTCGCAATTACTCGCCGCATAGCGTAAAATATTATCTGTTCATCCTAAAGCAGTTTGTGTTCTGGCTCAATATGCCCATTGAGCAGGTAACCACTGAAAAAATTGAGGACTACATTGATATGCTTTACCGCAAACGGATGCACCCGGCCAGCATCAATTTATATTTAGCTGTCATACGGGTGTTCTATGATTACCTCAGGTACCAAGAGAGAATAAAATTGACAAATCCGGTCAAGACGAGCTGCCGGCTGCGAGTTCCCAGACCGCTGCCGCGATTTTTAAGAGAGGAAGACATAGAGCAGTTCTTTGGAGTCATTAAAAACCAGCGGGACTGGGTTATGTTCAGACTGATGCTTCGGTGCGGGCTGCGTGTGGAGGAAGTGGCGCATCTAACTCTGGGTGCTATTGATCTTAAACGACGCAGAATCATGGTCTTAAATGGCAAGGGCGGCAAAGACCGGGTTGTCTACATCAGCGAGGATGCTCATGATGGGTTGGTGGCATATCTGAAGGTAAGATCTCATTACCGAGTAAAAGGGGTCTTTTTAGTTGAAAAGGGGGATTATAAGGGAAAGTCGATCTCGGTTCGTGGCATTCAAAAGCGCATGGAATATTATGCGAAGAAAGCGGATTTAGTTATCAGCTGCCATCGCTTAAGGCATACCATGGCAACACAGCTTTTAAATGCCGAGGCGGAGGTTGAAAGCATCCAGGATCTTCTGGGGCACAATTGGATTACCACTACCCAAAGATATTGTAAGGTGTCTAATTTGAAAGTTCAAAGAGATTACTTCAAAGCCATTAAAAAAGTATTATTACGATCGGCACAGCTCTCATCTACTCCGGTTTTGAACCCTGGATGACGAACTGAAAATAAAATAGACTTGACATTTACTAAAAATTAAAGTAGTTTAGTATTGTATAACTAATTAATTTTAATAGAAAAATCAGAATTTGATACGTTTTATCTCATAATACATGCAATCGACTGATAGTTGGTTTTCTGGCAGGAAATTCTAAACCCGGCACCTAATAATTTCCAAATTCTCTGAACAGCTTTTAGATTTTTTAGAGAGAGATGCCTTCTTGACAATACGATTTTCATCCGGTATTCGAATTCTGGTTGTCTGAAGCCGAGTGGGACTTGTGGCCACATCATTGCAATACAATATGTTGTGACTCTTTTCCTGTGGCCACACAACTCTGTTTTTCTGTTGATCTGTTTTCAAAAAGCGAATTCTTATCCTTGGACAAAGAGGGAGCCTATTGAGGCAGGAGAGGGTGTCGTAGGCGAGGGCGCAGCCCTTTTTAATCAGCGTTGTTCTGTTTGTCACTATCCGGATAAAACGGATAACAAGCTCGGCCCCAGTTTGCTGGGACTTTTCAAGGGGGATAAGCTGCCTGTAAGCGGTCGTCCGCTAACCGAGGAAAATATTCGTATACAGTTAAAAACCCCTTTCAAGCAGATGCCCCCTTTTGCGGATCTCTCTGAAGAGCAAATGGCATCCCTGATCGCATATCTAAAAACGCTCTAGAAGGAAAAGTGAGTTATCAATGAAAGTATTGGGAATCTACGCCAGCCCGCGAAAAAGCGGCAACACGGATCAGTTGCTGGATAAGGCCATGGAAGGTGCCAGGTCCGCCGGCGCTGAGATTTTGACGATTTATGCCCGCAAGCTGAAGATGTGGGGATGCATTGAATGCGGGGGTTGCGATGAAACGGGAAAGTGTGTGGTTAAAGATGATATGCAATCTGTCTACCCTCTCTTAGAAGAGGCGGATGCCATTATTCTGGCCTCCCCCATCTTCTTCTACGGCTTGACTGCTCAGGTCAAGGCTGTGATAGACCGCTCCCAGGCCATGTGGTCCAAAAGAATGATCGAGAAAACGCCGGAAGAGAGAAAGACATATGACGGTGGTCGGGGTTATCTGATTGCTGTCGCCGCAACAAAAGGAAAGAACTTGTTTACAGCGGTGGAAATAGTGACTAAATATTTTTATGATGCGCTTGACATGAGTTACGAAGGGGGCCTCCTCCTGAGGGGCCTCGAAAAAAAGACGGCCGTGCAGGAAAATCCTGACGTCCTCCAGCAGGCCTTTGAGCTGGGTAAAAAAGTTGTGCAGTCTTAGGAGGTTGTCCGAGATTGGGTATTGCAATCAATAGGTGTTTTAAGTGTTCAGCGTTCAAAATTCAGGGTTCAGGGGGATCAGCGTTTGGGTACGATCCTGAACACTGAACGCTGAACACTCGCATTAGCCCACCCCCTGCCCATCGGTGTGTTTCCCACATACGACGAGCAGCCGGGACCCAGTATTGATGACACCATCACCGATCCGGTTTACCTTGCAGAGGCCTATTTTTTAAAACCACACTCGGGAATACAGGTTTCCTATCTGTATTAAAACCTGATGTATTCCATACAAACTACAGGTTTTTGAAACCCAATAATTATTGTGATATCGTTAAAAAAAAGATGATATCAAAGGTTATGGCGTTTCTGTGTTTATCTCATATTATGTAGCCAGTTTAATTATGTTGTGATTATTTACTTCTCCTCATCTACTTCTTTTTATCTTATTCATAAAAAAAATTAAAAATCCATCTAGTTCTTCTAATTCACTTTCCATCTAAATTTTTTTCTTGTAATTTATCTATTGAAGATATAAAGTAAGATTATAGAGGAAAATTGACTACATTATGGATGTCGCTGGAAGCCTTACTGGCTTGGCCTCAGGAAAAAGAGGAGTAATAAATATGACCCTTGAATCCTTGAGAGAGAGAAAAACCCGAACTCCGGTACTGTGGCTTTAAAGTCACTATACCAATCTTATAGGGTAACAGTAAGGTAGCAAAGAGGTGCCCCCAGTCATTTATAATTATGTTGTGAGATTTATTACAAAAATGCAACTAAGTCCATAACCTATTGTTATTTATACAAATCCTGACTTCTCAAGTTGCTCGCATAAAACCTTTTGATTTCAATAGGATAGAGTCACTCACAACATAACTCATAGTATCTGCATGCGGCAGGTATTTGGTTTTCAGGTAATCCCATGCAAAACAAAGCATCAATTAGCTCGCTGATCAGGAACTAACTCAGCAAAATTTTTGTCACTTGAAAATGTTAGATCAAATTACCGAATAGAAATATTTGTTTGACGCATTAAAAACTGGTATCCAGTATTTATGTTGGTTATGCGCGACCCAGATTTCCAAGCCTATCATTTAAATAGAAATGGAGAGAATAATTATGTCGCATGGCACCCATACAATAATGAGTAAAAGGATCCAAATATGAAAGAAATAACGATCGTTCGAACAGCTTCAAACATACGGTCAAGAATTGTTGTGTTGGTTGGCCTCATGCTTTACCTGGCAATGGTTAGCGCATGTACCGGCCGACAGGCTATTGCTCCAGCTATAACGCCAAACCCGACAGGAATATACCATACCGAGCCCTTGGGGTGGCCGCGGTTGTATCAATCCGGCGGGGACAGGATGCTGATGTACCAACCACAGGTTCAATCCTGGGAGGATCACAGCCACATGGTAATGATGGCGGCCGTCAAAGTGACGCCAAAAGGAAAAAACAAAAAAGATATCTATGGCGCCGTCTTTGTCGAGGCTTCCTCCCAAACCAATCTGGACAAACGGCTGGTAGCGTTCCAGAATATCCGTATCAGTAAAATGACCTTTCCAAATGTTGACAGCACAACCGCCGAACGATGCCAAAAGATAGTACGCAACACGCTGAAGGTGAACAAACAGATACAAATTTCCCTCGACCGGGTGATCGCGGCGATGGAACGGTCCAAAAACCAGCAGCGCACCGTTTCGGTCAACATGGAACCACCACCGATTTATCACAGTGAACGACCCGCTATACTGGTCATTTTTATAGGTGAACCCAAGTTCGAATCAATCAAGAAAACAGGCCTGCTGTATGCCGTCAACACCAACTGGGATGTTTTTCTGGACATCCACACCGCCACATACTACCTGCTCAATGATAAACACTGGCTGACCACAAAAGATGTCACAAAAGGTCCCTGGGTCCGGACCAAAATGCTCCCATCCGATCTTTACGAACTACCGAAGGATAAAAACTGGGAGAACGTGTCCAAAAACGTCCCCGGGAAACCGGTAAAAACCGTCCCGATGGTTTTTGCATCCCAAACACCGGCAGAATTGATCGTTACGAACGGTGCCCCCTCTTTGAGCCCGATTTCCGGCACGCCGATTCTATACGTCACCAATACAAACAGCGATCTGTTTTTGCATTCGGCCGAAGGAAATTGGTATTTTCTGACTGCCGGGAGATGGTTCCGGGCAAAACAACTCGACGGCCCCTGGTCCGCTGCATCGGCGGACCTCCCGCAAGCGTTTGCAAACATTCCCATCAACCATCCCAAGAGCCATGTTCTGACATCGGTTCCCGGATCGCCGGAGGCGGAGGCGGCAGTCCTGCTTGCATCCATCCCGCAAAAAGCAACAGTCAATCGCAGCACTGCCACGGTAACGGTGGTGTATGAAGGAAAACCCCAATTTGTCGTCATCGATGGGACGTCGGTGTATTACGCGATCAACTCGCCATATAATGTATTCCAGGTGGCCGGTGCATATTATGTTTGCCACAATGGGGTGTGGTTCTGCAGTTCATCGCCATCGGGTTCCTGGAAGGTGTGCACAAAGGTCCCCCAGGCGATCTATACGATCCCATCGACCCATCCCAAGTACAACGTGACCTATGTGTACGTGTATGAGTCCACACCCGACACGGTGACCGTCGGTTATACGAGCGGATACACCGGCACCTATGTCGCGACCACCGGTCTAATCATGTTCGGTCTCGGGTATGCCATCGGCCACGGCCATGACCACTATCATCATTATCACTACCATTCCCACTACTACGCATACGGCAGCGCCGCCCGTTACGACTATTATCACGGCGGTTTCTACCGCAGTGCTCAAGCCTACGGCCCTTACGGGGGCGCCGGGCGATCGGCGAGCTACAACCCGGCAACGGGAACCTACTCACGGAGTGCCTACCGGTACGGCCCTCAAGGGGGAGCCTTCGCCAGGGAGGCGTATAACCCCCACACGGGTCGATCCGGTGCCCAGGTCGGCGCAAAGACACCTTACGGATCATGGGGGCGCTCTGTGGTGGAGGATGGAGACAACTGGGCCCGGAGCGGTCACCGCTCCAACCAGCGCGGTACCGTAGCCGCAGCGGAAACATCCAAAGGGGCGAAGGTTGCAGGGGGATACAACAAAAGGACGGGAAATAGCGGGTTTGCCGGGAAAAGCAAATACGGCGACGTGTATGCCGGGCGCAACGGTAATGTGTACAAACGCAGCGATAGCGGATCATGGCAGAAACGGTCGGGCAACTCCTGGAAATCCGTTCAAAAACCACAACCACAACTGAAGCATGATTATAGTTCACGGAAGACAGGGCAGTATCGCAGCAACCAATATCAGCAGCGTGCCAGAAGTAGCCGGAGTGCAGGGCGCGCTCGGCGCAGATAGATGAGGGATCACCCGATGCAGTGTGCTTCCAGTGGCGTGAAGGGAGCACTTAAAAAATAGACTCTTGTCCGTCCCTATGGAATCCAAACAACATGATATTGATGGTGATATGTTCCATGGCCGACGACATGGGTTCGGCCGATTTAGGCAGTTTCGGGAGCGAGATCGAAACACCGAATCTCGATGCGTTTGAGAGAAGCCGTAATAAATTGTAACCACCGATCGTAGCATGCAACCAAGCGGTGGTAAGTAGAAAACCACGAGTTTGAATGAAAGGAGGAGAACCGTTATGAAATCAATCTTAACCGTCCTGGCAACAGCCACGTTGCTGCTAGTATTCGCCGGCAAGGCCCCTGCGGAACAAATCCTTGTCTTCCCAGCCGACAAACCGGTTTTTTCGATTGGATTTCCCGACGATTGGAAGGTGAAGCCCGATCCCGACTATGCCAAGGGAATCAGCGTCTTTTCACCGGACAAGGAGATCGAGATCGAACTGTGGGTTTTGGATGATAAGTGGGTGCACCCTGACCCCGTCAAGGCGATCGAAAAATCCGTCGAAGAGGTGAGTATCATCGTACGGGAGTGGGTGACCGTCGAGGAAGTCGATCCGCCCGAGACTTTCACCCACAACGGCATCCGTTTCTTTCGGCGCAAGGGTGCCGGCAAGGCCAGGGAGGACGGCAGCCCTATCAAGGTTTCGGCCTATTTTTTCAGCCCGGACAAAAAGTCGATTTTTGTTTTGATGTACTGGGGGTCGGAAGCGGCCGAGAGGAAGTACAACCGACAGTTGAAGCGCATTGCCCACTCGGTGAGACGCCCCTGACGATCTGCCTGTCGCGGCTCCTCCGATTCGGGCAATATTTGGGACGGGATTGTCGGGCTGCGCGGCAACGTGAACTTTTCCGAGAGCTGGTACTTGTCGTTTCACCTGGATATCGGCACCGGCTATTCGGACCTGACATGGCAGGCCATGGCCGGCATCGGCTACCGGTTCAGCAAGATCGATACGGTCGCCGGTTACCGCTACCTCGAGTGGGAACTCGAAAACAGAAAGGTTTTGGGCAACCTTGAATTGAAAGGCCCTTTTGTCGGCATGAAATTCCGATTTTAGCTGCAAAACATGACCAAATAAAAATGCACCTCGCTTATAGTCAGATTAGACAATAAAGGAGACGCTTTATGAAATCAAATCGGAAAAATAATGCTTACAGGATGTTCTTCACGCTGCTTGCGGCAGCAATTTTTTTGCAGCCAGCCTTACTGTCAAACGCAGCGCAGGGCGATACGGCAACACTATCAGAGGCTGATAAGTCGGCCTATGAAAATCTAATAAAAAAAATGGGAGGATAAGGAGTGGGAGATGTACCAAAACGCGCAATCCGCAGCCATGCAGATCAAATTGGAGCACTACCAGCTGTGCATGAACCAGGGAATGAAAAGCCCACTGGAAATAAAGCCGAGTGTAATTTCGCTTAGCCGTGAACTGGTGGACAGTTATGCTCAGATGCTGTTGCTGCGGGTTGAGATGATTCTTGAAATCAAGCGCGGCTGGCCGGACCTGCCGGTTGAGGAACTGATCGAGATGCTGCAGTTCCGCCCCGATTTAATCCTCGGTTTCATGGACAGCATCGATGCGATGATGTCCATTCAGGGGCTGGAGCTGAACTGGGAACAGGAAAAGGAAATATCAACCAAGTGGGCCCTACGAAACATTCAGGGAATGCAAAAAGCGCATGAGATCAACCAGATTGTGCTGGATTTGAAGATTGCCCTGACAAAAGGACAAAATGAACAGATAGAACTTTCAAATACAATACCAACGAAAGGAATATGTCTATAAGTGCTCTCAGGTGCCAGCCTTTATTGAGTGCAC
>Ga0255052_10003767_pt1 | contig 10423 bp, 5 predicted proteins | sample JV7_2_21_MG_FD_188632 | JGI IMG/M metagenome (GOLD analysis project Ga0255052, IMG submission 188632) | Seawater microbial communities from Jervis Inlet, British Columbia, Canada - JV7_2_21 | ecosystem: Environmental > Aquatic > Marine > Inlet | place: Canada: British Columbia | collected...
AGTATCGCGTCCGCTGCCGATGTCAATGGTGATGGCTTCGATGACGTCCTGATCGGGTCGGACTTTTTTGACGGCGGAGAAACCGACGAAGGCGCCGTGTTTGTCTACATGGGATCGGCCACCGGACTTGAAGAAAATTTCTCCTTGCAGCTCGAAAGCGATAGCGAGGGTGCGCAGTTTGGTAATAGCCTGGCCGCCGCCGGCGACATCAACGGTGACGGCTATGACGACATCGTCATAGGCGCCTGGCGCTGGGATGACACGTTGTTTGACCAGGGCGCCGTATACGTCTACCACGGTTCGGCAGATGGGCTGGCCACATCGCCCGATTGGCAGGTCGCGGGAACCAACTCGCACGATATTATGGGCAAAGCCGTTGCGGGGGCCGGCGACCTGAATGGTGACGGTTTCGCTGATATCGTAATCGGGGTACCAGGTGCCGATGTCGAGAAGAGAATTGAAATTGAAACGCCGGAATTTGGTATTCGGATTGTTATCGAAACTTTGCAAAACGGTGGTCAGGTACAGGTTTTCTACGGCACGGCTGATGGATTGCCGTCAACACCATCATGGTCAGTGCTGGGCAACACGGCGTACGACCAGCTGGGCTGGATTGTTGGCGGAGCAGGCGATGTCAACGGTGATGGCTATGACGAATTGCTGCTGAGCACGCCGTACTACGACTTTGATGACGAAGTGGATACCGGCAGAACTGTGCTGTATCACGGCTCCGAACTAGGGCTGGGTGATCGTTTTGAATGGGAAATTACGGGTGATGAAGACGACCGACTCGGCAACACGGCTATCAGCATTGGTGATGTCAATGACGATGGCTTCGGAGATATAGCGGTCGGTGTCGTTCGGGACACAGATGAAATGCCCGCCGTTCTCATTTACCACGGTAGATCCAGAGGGCTAGATGAATTTCCGAACGCTGAATTGCTGTTGGCAGATATCTCCTTCGGCTACGATTCATCGACCGGTTTCGGTTCGATGCTCGCAAATGCAGGCGACGTAAATGGCGATTTGTACGACGATCTGATCGTCGGCGCACCCGGTGCCCCTTTCCCGATATTGAGGGTCCTGGGTGAAGAAATTCGATCCGGCGCAATCGTGTTATATACCGGTTCGAAAACCGGTCTTAGAAGCAATGGGAATCAAGTTATTTTCCTGCCAAAAGAAAGCGGCCATGAAACGCCAGAGCATGGTGCCCGCTTTGGCATCAGCGCGGCAGGGATCGGCGATGCCAATGGCGACGGCTTTGGTGACTTCATGGTTGGCGCGGATAAATTCGACAACAGGGTGGATAGTTTTGATGTTTCCGGGCCATCGACAAGTGGAGTGCTGGACGGTGGCGGCGCCTTTATCTACTACGGTTCGGCGTTTGGGGTAAACCCTTCCGCCGCCGAGAAACTATTCGGAATCCGAGACTCTGATACTTTCCATATCTCCAGTGCCGGTGATCTGAATAATGACGGCTTTGGGGAACTGCTGGTTTCGGATCCGGACTATGACAGGGGAGGCGGAACTGACGGGGCTGTTTTTATTTACGCGGGTACTCCTTCCGGCTTGCCTGGACCTGAGGGTTCCAGACAAATTCTTTTCGGGGAACTGTCCTCACTTTTCGGTTTTAGCGCGGAGGGTGTCGGTGACGTCGACCGGGATGGTAATGACGATATCGCCATCGGCGCACCCGGGTACTCAAACACCGAGGTCAACGAGGGCGCAGCCTACTTCTATCTGGGTCATCCGGAGCGTCTCGTGGTTTCTGATGAACCTACCATTCTGGAAAGTAACGTCGCCAATGCGAGGCTGGGCTCCGACATTGCGGCGCTGGGAAATCGAAACCGCGACACATTTCCGGATTTTGCTGCAAGCGCACCCGGGTATTCAAACGGCGAAGCAAATGAAGGTGCGGTATTCGTTTACTTCGGACGAGACAGCGGCGTGGACCCAACAGCAGTGGTGATGGAAGGCGGTGTGGCCAGCTATGCTTACGGCACATTGATTGCCGGTGTTGGCGACATCAATGACGATGGCCTAGACGATTTGGCGATTCTGGCAGATTCGAGTAGCTTTCCAGGCAGTCTTGCAGGTGAGACTCATCATGTAATTTTTGACTTTTCACCGCCGCTGGAACCGAAAGTGTTCAAGATCAGTTTTGGGACGGTCGTCAGCCTTGAGGGCGTCGGTGATGTTACCGGCGACTCAATACCCGATGCTGCGATCGGACATGACTTGACAGGCACCGGTATCGATCGGGTGCAATTCTTTTATGGGCGTGCAAGCCCCGGGATCATGTCAAGAACGTTCATACTCAAGGGCTTCACGCGCCAGTCCGGCTTTTGTGCTGCGATTGAAGCACCCGGAGATATCAACGCGGACGGAATCGACGACGTTATTATCGGCGCCCCGTTGTTCACACGGAGTTTCGATTCCGAAGGCGCGGTATACGCATTCCATGGCGGCCCGGGCGGTGTCAGCACCACGCCCGTGTGGCAGGCCGAGGGCGGCCAGTATATGGCGAATTTCGGCCACGACATCGCGATGATAGGCGAGAATGGCGATGACTGGCGTGAGCTTGTCATCAGTGCGCCCGGTGTGCCCGCAGTCTACGAGTTCGAAATCCTCGGTAGCGCAATATCCCACTATATTGACGACGACAATGACGGCGTACCTGATCAACTGGAAGGGGCATTCGGGCTGGATCGAAACGACCCTTTTGACGGGTCTTACGATGCCGACGATGACGGTCTGAGCAATGCGAGAGAAATCCAGCTCGGTACCGACATGAACAACCCGGACACGGATGGCGACGGTGCGATCGATGGCCTGGAATACCTGTATGGTCTGTTTTTTCCAGGGACAGCTGATCCACTCGTCAAGGATACCGATTCAGATGGAGATGGTATCCCGGATAAAGCAGAAATGGCGGTTGATGGGCTGGACCCGATGAATCCCGATAGCGACTTTGACGGCATGCCTGACGGCTACGAAGAGGAGCAAAACCTCAGAATCGGAGAACTTTGGGCATTCGGCGTTGCAGTTGGATTTCCTTATTCATCACCCGCATTCAACCCAACGCTCGACGATGGTGGTGACGACTATGACGGCGACGGCTACAGCAACCTGGACGAATATCTCAACGGCTCCGACCCGCTGGATCCGGAATCCATACCGGAGGTCAACCCAAATCCAATGATGGCCATACTCGACGATCTGAACGGCAACGGGAGCCCCGAAATTGCGTTGTTGGTCGCCGATGTTGTCACCCGGGTCGATATACGGGATGGGGGCACCGACATGCTCATAAATTCGATCAACTTTGGCAATGACCCGGCCATGGCGATGCTGGCGCTGGGCGACTTGAATGATAATGGTGCTGGCGAGATAGCGGTACTCGGAACCCGCCCGGACGGCAAAGTCCGCGTGCATATCAAAGACAGCCTTACCGGCGTTACGATCAACAATATTTTTTATGGATCCATATATGCGGCAAGCGGTATGGCTATCCTTCCGGATACCAATGCGAACGGTGCCGTCGAACTGGCGGTGATGGGTGTCGATGCGGATGGAGGTGTACGCGTCAAGGCCCGCGATGTGTTGACAGAAGTGGCCACCAGCACGATATTTTTCGGCGCTGACGCGGCACCATTGGACGTACTCACGACACCTGATGTGTCGGGCAACGGCGAACCGGAAATACTGGTGCACGGCCGGGTCACGTCGAACAATATGGGCCGCGCGCAAATGAAGGATTCCACCAGTTCGTTGCTGGTGCGGGTCTTCTTTTTTGGCACGGTGTTCCAACCCATGCAATTGACGGTGATCGGCGACGTTTCGGGCGACGGCATTTCCGACCTGGCGCAATTGGCGCAACGCGAGGATACCGGCGTTTCACGTATCCAGGTCAAAGGTCTGGATAACGGCGTAACGATATCCAGGGCGTTTACCCCTGGCTTCGATATACCGATCGCGCTGCTCGGGATCGGCGATGGCGACGGCAACGGCTTCGCGGACGTGGCCCAGTTGGTTGAACGGCCGGACAGGACCGCCAAGATCATCGTCAGAGACGGGGCAAGCGGCGACCCGGTGACGAATATCTTTGCGACGGCGGCAATCAGAAATCCGGTGGCATTCATCCTGCTGCCGGATATGGATGGTAGTGGCGATCCCGAACTGGCGGTGCTTGGCGACGACGGCAGTACGACACGCAGGGTGCAAATCCTGGATTCGGTCTCCGGCGAACCGTTGAATACGATCGATTTTCCATGAATCATCGTTAAAGCCGCCCGAGGGGCGCAAAGAGGTCAAGGTGGATTCCGGATCAGGTCCGGAATGACGGTTTGCTTTGTTCTTAATAAATGCATACTGTATATTTATACAGTATGCATGCGTCACATCAATCCCCCGGCTACGCAGAACTGGTCTGTATTAGCAACTTTACCTTCCTCACCGGCGCCTCGCACCCGCAGGAACTGGTCGCGCGTGCGGCTGAACTGGGTTATTACGCCATCGCGCTGACCGATGAATGTTCGCTGGCCGGTATCGTGCGTGCCCACGAGGAAGCCCAGCGCTGTCGTCAGCGGGGACAGGGCATTGAGTTGATACCCGGCAGCCTGTTCAGGCTGGAAAATGGCTCACGGCTGGTGCTGCTGGCCCCGGACAGCACCGGTTATGCACAACTGTGTACGCTGGTTACCCGGGGCCGGCGCAATGCCCCCAAGGGGCGTTATGAGCTGTCTGACAGCGCTTTTGAGGGGGGCCTCGACCACTGCCTGGCGTTGTGGCTGCCGCAGGACGGGGACGATGTCATCTGTGGACACTGGGTCGCTGCGCATTTCCCCGGCCGCAGCTGGCTGGCAACCAGTCTGAACATGGGAGCCGATGACAGTGCACGCCTGGCGCGTCTGGTCTGCACCGCCGAAGCCGCCGGGCTGCCACTGACCGCCTGCGGTGATGTCCAGATGCATATCCGGCCACGACGTATGCTGCACGATGTACTGGCTGCCATCCGGCACCGCTGCACGCTGCCGGAACTGGGTTACCGCGCCCTGCCCTCCGGTGAGCGGCACCTGCATAAACGCCGCCACCTGGGGGCACTGTACCGTCCCGAATTGCTGGTGGAGTCGATACGTATAGCCCGGCGCTGCAGCTTTCGTCTGGAGCAACTGCATTACCAGTACCCGCGTGAAGTCGTGCCGCGGGGTAGCAGCAGCGCCGGGCATTTACGCGAACTGACCGAGGCCGGTATCCGGCAACGCTGGCCGCAGGGCATCGGCAGGGACCTGCGCCGGCAGATCGAGCGCGAACTCGAATTGATATCGGAACTGCATTACGAGTCCTATTTCCTGACTGTCCATGACATCGTCCAGTTTGCACGCAGCCGTGACATTCTTTGCCAGGGGCGTGGTTCTGCCGCCAACTCCGCCGTCTGTTACTGCCTGGGCATTACCGAGGTGGACCCGGCGCGGATGAACATGCTGTTCGAACGTTTCATCTCCCGTGAACGCGATGAGCCGCCGGATATCGATGTCGATTTCGAGCACGAGCGCCGTGAGGAGGTCATACAGTACATTTACCGTAAATACGGCCGCGAGCGGGCGGCGCTGGCGGCCACCGTCATCACCTATCGGCCGCGCAGCGCCATCCGCGATGTCGGCAAGGTATTGGGGTTCAGTCCCGGGCAGATCGACCAACTGGCCCGTAACATGTCGTGGTGGGATGATCCGGAGGTTTTTGCCCAGCGTCTTACCGAACAGGGGTTTGCAAGCAGCGATCTGAAAGTACGGCAACTACTGTACCTGGTACAGAGCCTGGCCGGCTTTCCCCGCCACCTGTCCCAGCACGTGGGCGGTTTTGTAATTTCGGAAAACACCCTGGCCGCACTGGTGCCGGTGGAGAATGCAAGCATGGCGGGACGCACCGTCATCCAGTGGGACAAGGACGACCTGGAGACCCTGGGCCTGTTAAAGGTGGACTGCCTGGCGCTGGGCATGCTGACCGCCATCCACCGCTGTCTGGACCTGATTAATGATTTCCATGGGACCAGCATGGGCCTTGCCGATGTGCCGGCTGAAGACCCGGCAACCTATCGCATGATCCAGCAGGCCGACACCATCGGTGTATTCCAGATCGAGTCCCGTGCGCAGATGGCCATGCTGCCACGGCTCAAGCCCGCCTGTTTCTATGACCTGGTGATCGAGGTGGCGATCGTCAGGCCAGGCCCCATACAGGGCAACATGGTGCATCCCTACCTGCAACGCCGCCGCGGGCTGGAAACGGTTTCATACCCGTCACAGGCCCTGCGCAAAGTGCTGCAACGTACGCTGGGTGTACCGATCTTCCAGGAACAGGTCATGCAAATCGCCATGGTCGCGGCCGGCTTCAGCGGCTCCGAGGCCGATATGCTGCGCCGCTCGATGGCCGCCTGGGCCCGGCGCGGAGGTATGGAGCACATGCACCAGCGTCTGGTCAACGGTATGCTGGAGCGGGGCTATCAGCGCGAGTTTGCAGAGCAGGTGTTCGAACAGATCAAGGGTTTCGGTGAGTACGGTTTCCCCGAATCGCACGCCGCCAGTTTTGCCTTACTGGTCTATGTATCCGCATGGCTGAAATGCCACCACCCCGCGGCGTTCACCTGTGCCCTGCTGAATTCACAACCCATGGGTTTTTACCAGCCCGCACAACTGGTGCAGGATGCCCGTCGCCACGGTGTCACCCTATTGCCGGCTGATATCCGTTACAGCGGCTGGGATTGCGCACTACACCGCAGTGTTGCAAACGAACCACAGTTGCGCCTCGGTCTGCGTTTGGTCAAGGGGCTCGGACAGCGGGCCGCCGAACGTATCGCCAGCGCCCGGGACAACAGCCCGTTTACCGGCACACAAGACCTTTGCACCCGTGCGCAACTGAACCGGCGGGAACTTGCCATATTGGCAGAGGCTGCAGCGCTCAGAGGGATTGCGGGCCATCGTCACCGTGCCCGCTGGGAAGTCGCGGCAGCAGAAAAACAAGCTGCAGACCTGCTCCAGGGTATTTCTCGCAAAGACGATCCGGTTACCATCCGCCCCGCATCAGAGGCAGATAACCTGCGGGCAGATTATGCCGCTACGGGTTTGACACTGGGCCGGCACCCGGTCGCATTGATACGCGGTATTTTGAAGCGGCGACGGGTCGCAACGGCACAGCAATTGCTGGAGTTGAAACATGGCAGTCAAGCGCGTGCCTGTGGGCTGATCACCATGCGGCAACGGCCCATGACCGCCAACGGCACCATTTTCCTGACCCTGGAAGACGAGACCGGACATGTCAACGTGGTCATCTGGCAACGGCTGTGGGAACGTCAGCGCAGCATCATTCTTAACGCGTCGCTTATCGCTGTGGACGGCGTGATGGAAAGCGACGGCGAAGTCTATCACCTGATCGCCCGGCAGGTACACGATTTTGACGACTTGGCGCGGGGCCTGAAGACCCGTTCACGGGATTTTTGCTGAAACCATCGGTGTCAGGCCCATGCCGCGTTATTTTCCGGACACCGATCCGAATATTGGTTTGCGGTTGATCAGCGGTTATAATCGCCCGCTACTGATAAGACCTGCTACGACAAACACATGCGAATTCAAAAAAACCTGATGCTATTGCTGCTTTGCCTGGCATCCAGCAACGTCTTTGCCACCGGGGACTACAAGGCTGGCAAAATAAAGGCCTATACCTGCACCGGGTGTCATGGGATCGTCAACTATAACAATACTTACCCGACCTACCGTGTCCCCCGTATCGGTGGTCAGAATATGGAATACCTGGTGATCGCGTTACAGGCGTACAAATCGGGCGAACGTACACACAAGACCATGAACCTGCAGGCCGAAAGCCTCTCGGATCAGGACATCGAAGATATTGCGGTCTATTTGTCCACGCGGACAAAAAATTAGGCGGATACTGAACAAATGAAACAAGCCCAACATGCAGTGACGCTTATCCTGCTCTCACTCATGCCTGTCATGGCATATTCTGCCGGTAACGCTGTTGAAGGGCAGCGTAAATCCGAAGTCTGCCATGCCTGCCACGGAGCCACGGGTATAAGCACCCAGCCAATCTATCCCATGCTTGCCGGTCAACAGCAGGATTACATGGCTAAGGTGTTGCGTGACTACCGCGACAAAAGCCGCAACAATGCGATCATGAACGGTTTCGCCGGTACGTTGAGCGATGAAGACATCGAGGACATTACCGCCTGGTATGCAAACCAGCAAGGTCTTACAGAAATTCAAGATAAATAAAACACTCCGGTATCCCGGGATGTTCAAGCGTAATAAGGGTTGTCGCCGCTGCTGTGATCGGTGGCATCAACGACTGCGGTTATTTCCGGATAGTATTCTTTCAGGGTCTTTTCAATGCCCTCTTTCAGGGTGACATTGACCATGCCGCAGCCGTGGCAACCGCCGCCAAAACGCAGCACCACTTCGCCCTTATCCGTAATCTGTTCAAGTCTGACAAGGCCGCCGTGGGAGGCCAGGCCCGGATTGATTTCAGCGTCGAGCAGCCAGGCAACTTTATCGGACAGATCAGCATTTTCATCCGGCTGGTTACCCTTGATACCCGGTGCCTTGATGGTAAGCTGCCCGCCGGTGTCGGCTTTCTCAAAATCAATTTTTGCTTCTTTTAGCCAGGGTTCCGAACTGGAGGGGACATACAAACTGAACTTGTCATAACTGAATTCCGTTTCAGGCTCGCCAGACTGGCCGGCAACATGAAATTGCAGATCGCAGGCGGCATTGGGCGTTCCCGGGCTGATGACAGCCAGGTGCAGGCCGATATCGTCCATTTCCTGCTCTGCGATCAGCCTCGAAAAATATTTCTGTGCACTTTCGGTAATCTCAATCATTAAAGTCTCTGTACATTCGTCATCGACGTGACCAGTTTCAAGGCCGGTTGGCACTTGCCATGTATAAGGCACTGGCCAGCTTTGGCAGCGATATGTCAAGCCTCCAATCCAAACCGGAATGGGTGCCATCGAATTCCTCGTAATGGTGTTCAACACCCAGGGTCTTCAGACGCCGGACGAAGCTACGGGTTCCGTATTGTATGTTGTACTGGTCACGGCTGCCAACATCAATATACAACATATTCAGCGAATCAAGCTGACCGGCATACGAATCAAGCAGATTCAGCGGATCATGGCGTAACCATTGGCTCCATCGCTCCGGGTCCAGTTCACAGGTGTGCAAATCAAACGGCAGCTGAATCGCATTGCCCGGGACTTCACCCGGATCATAACTCGCAGCCATGGCAAGTGTCAGCAAGGTCGTATAGTCCGGTGAACCGGGGTTTTTTTTGCGCCAGAAATTCTTCAAAAAAAGGCAGCCATCGCCACCCCAGTTCGACAACACGGCTGCGGTCTGAGGGAATCCGGGCCGGTAAACCCATTCAAAACCAACATCACCGGCGTGGGATGCAAGACCGCCCCAAATATCCGGGAAATACATGGCGTGAACCAGTGCCCCATAGCCCCCCGAGGACTTGCCAAAAACCCCGCGTCCATTGCGATGGTCTATGACGTTGACGTGGTCTGACAAATAGGGGACCAGTTCCGTGACGATGTAATCAGCATACGCCCCGACCGCGGGTGAATTGATATACTGGTTACCACCCAGGGAGTTGTAGCAATCCGGCATCGGTACAACGACCGGTGGCAGGTCACCGCGGCCGATCAACCGGTCCAGTCGCTGCGGAAGGTTTTCGCCCTGGTTTCTCCAGTTCAGGTGACCCGGTCCGGTGTTGGTAAACGCCGCGAAATCCCACAGGCTGACATAGGGCTCACCCGCTTCGGTATACCCGGGTGGTAAATATACAAAAAAATCCCGCTCTGACGCATCGCCCCAAATGTTGTCTTGCAAAACGATTGAGTTGTGCTTAAAGCAGACCACCTCGCCCTTTGGCCAACCACGACCGGGCCGCACAGACCGGGTCATTGGTTCAAAGTAGCGAAATGCGCCAGCAGACCGTCACGCAGGTCGTCGTGCTCGAGGGCAAAATCAACAGTGGCCCGTATAAAACCCTCGCGACTGCCACAATCGTAACGTATACCGTCAAAGGCGTGTGCCAGTAATGGCCGGCTGGCAAGTTGCAAGGCGATGGCATCGGTCAGCTGAATTTCTCCCCCAACACCCGCCTGCACCGTTTTAAGTAGTGAAAATATCTCCCCGGGCAGTATGTATCGGCCCACAACACCAAGGTTGGAAGGCGCTTCATCCGGCGAAGGTTTCTCCACGATTTCACGGATGTAGTCCCGGCCCGTCGCGTCACTTCGTATCGAAACAATACCGTAACGGTCAGTCATTGAGGCAGGTATTTTTTCAACACCAATGCTGCCCATACCGGTGGCCTGGTATTCATCCATCATCTGCTTCAGGCAACCGGC
>Ga0255052_10003768_pt1 | contig 10418 bp, 8 predicted proteins | sample JV7_2_21_MG_FD_188632 | JGI IMG/M metagenome (GOLD analysis project Ga0255052, IMG submission 188632) | Seawater microbial communities from Jervis Inlet, British Columbia, Canada - JV7_2_21 | ecosystem: Environmental > Aquatic > Marine > Inlet | place: Canada: British Columbia | collected...
CCTGGGGCGCATTACATCCGGCCTCACGGTAATTGTAACCGGCGAAACTGATTGGATTCCAGCGAGGGACATATTTGGTACAGTACTCTATGGCATCGCAACTCAATTTAAAAGAGGCCTGAGGGGATAAAACCTCAGGTGCAGTGGTAATAACCGTCTCCATCAAGAAGTCGTTCTGGCTCGTCCCGGTCAGTTGATCTAGAGGCACTCCTCTCAGTTGTGCATTGGCAAAGTACATGGATTGAACGCTTATATTGCAAATGGGATGGCAGGTGACCAAAGAACTACTGATTTTTTCAATCGGGATGCCGCTGAACAGGAGTTTCATGTCCTCCAGGGTATCGATGGCGACACCGCCACGACCCACATCCGCAAAGGCCAGCGGATCGGTAGAGTCGTAGCCGCGCAGGGTCGGGTAATCAAACACCGCATTGATGCCTGATCCACCCTCATCGAGGAGAAACTTATACCTTGCATTGGTTTCTTCGGGCGGACCGAATCCTGCAAGCTGTCGAATGGACCAGGTACGACCCCGATACATCGTGGCATGTACTCCTCGAATGTAAGGTTCCTGTCCGGGAAACCCCAGGTCATTCAGATAATCCAAGTCTGTGACATGCTCCGGTGTATATAGGGGCTCTATAGGGAGGCCCGAAAGGGTCTCAAATTGCATATCCCGTTCATCGCCGGCCTGATAAGCCTCCCTGAGCCATTTCTCCTTTTTGTTACGGATGGTTCCGATGGCTTTTTGATTGAACAGTTTTGGCATTCTTTTTCCTTTTTTTCATATAGAACGGGTGTGAGACTTGAGTATTTATAAAAATTTCAGCATGATGTCAAATTTCTATAATTTCTTTACATTACTTTCTAAGCAAGTTAGAATTCGTATATATCGTTCATGCAGAGAAGTCCATCGGGAAGAGGAAACAATCGTTATTTCAGGGAATTTTACCAATGCCAATATACGAATACCAAGCCGTAGACCCGAAAGATGCCTGTCACCAATGCAGCAACGGTTTTGAGATTTTTCAGCAGATCAGTGAAGCGCCGCTTTTAACCTGTACCTTTTGCAACCAGCGGGTTAAAAAAATCATCTCCTGGTGCCACTCGGCTGTGATGGAAAAATCCGAAGAACAGACCCGGGTTGAAAACAAAGTAAAAGATTACGAAAATTCAGGGAGGTGGAGTCATGCCGCTGAATTAGCTGATAAACATTCTGAAAAAACAAAGGACAAAGGACTTAAAGTAAGGGCTCTCGAAAATTATAAAAAAGCAGGGTACGATCCCGGCTTTCTTTCCAAACACGCTAAACTCAATGGCGATTGACGCCGAAAAAAATATAAAAGCTATTTGCCGTATAACTCCTTTACCCTGTTCCTATCCGGAAAGCCGCTCTCGAGAAGTGGAAACTCTGAGATAAATTCGACATATTGGGGTTTTTTAAACCTTGCAATCCGAGAACCGACAAAATCAATTAGTTCCTGCGGATCGAGGGACTCTCCTTCTTTTAGCTGGCAAACTGCCTTGATCCCCTCCTTCCATTTAGGGTCTGGTACACCGATTACAATCGTTTTTTCAATGGCAGGGTGTTCAAGAATCACCCTTTCCACCTCTGCCGGATAGACATTCTCACCGCCAGGTTTGATCAAATCCTTCTCCGGCTTTCGCCCCGCATACCAGAGAAAACCGTCTTCGTCAAAACGACCCAAATCGCCGGTATGATGCCACCCGCCCCTGAAGGTATACGCATTATCTTCCGGAAGATTCCAGTAGCCTTTGAAAACCATCGGACCTTTCACTGCAATCTCACCCACCTCACCCACCGGTACCGGTTGATCGTTATCATCCATGAGTCTCACCACGGTCAGGGGCAACATTTGGCCTGCTGAACCCGGGCGGTCGTTGTAAGCACAAAAAGTGATTATGCAAGAGGTTTCGGTCTGGCCGTACATGCAGTAAAAGGTCCCACCGGTCAACTCCTGGTATTTTTCTATGGTTTCAGGTGTTTCCAGTCCGGCGGCCAGCCGCAGCGTTCTGATCGCCTTCCCGGTTTTTTCTTGACTTTCAATGATGGAACCAAGGACCGGGCTAAATGTAAACAGCATGGTAACATGTTTATCTTCTATCAGCTGAACCGCTTTAGCTGCATCAAACTTGCTCATATTCACGTTCAAAACACCTGCATGGAAGCTCATTGTCGCCATAAATAGACCACTGACATGAAAAAGCGGCAGCAGGCTCAGATGCACATCTTGAGATGTTAGATCGAAAAGAGCATCAAAATGGATATTTGCACAAAGCACATTCCCATGGCTCAACAAAGCCCCCCTCGGCCTGCCGGCCATAGCTGCCGTGTGCATAATGACAAATCCATCATCGGTGGAAATATCTTCCAGGACAAGCTCGGGCCGGTTATCGGTCAGTGAATCAAATGCAAGAAACTCCCCACTTTCCGAACCCAGGTTGTAATAGATTTCCACCGATGCTAGTTTCTCCTTTATGCCCTGGATCAAATCCTGATATTCTTTCCCCACAAAAACGACTCTGGGCTGACAGTCATTGAGGTTGGAGCAAACTTCCTCGGCCGACAGTCTCCAGTTTATCGGTAATAGAATCGCACCCAAGGCCGCAGCAGCCCCGTAGAGAAGAAAATATTCCAAACAATTCTTCCCCAAAATGCCGATGCGGTCCCCTTTTTTGATCCCGGCCCCCTGGAGCCCACCGGCCAGGAGGTCCACCCTATCTTTGTACTGTGAAAATGTCAGTGTCCGGTGATCATCCGCATCGAACCATGCATCTTTTTCTTTAAAACATATGGCGTTGCGTTCGATCAGATCGTAGAAGGTAAAATCATAAAGTCCCATCTTCGTCCTCTATTTTGTTTACAATCATTAAGGATAACCCAAGCGTTGCAAAAGTTGTTTTTAACAACCTTTTGTCATGTTTTTTATGCAACTCTAGGGATAGCATAGTTCATTGACCAACTCCATAAACCACTCTATTTTTCCCGGTGGTGCAACGCCCGGCACCTCGCAGCCCGTGGACAGAACATATCCGCTGTCTTTGGCGGCGACAGCGAGACAGTTTTTTATTGCCTGCTTCATTTCATCCCGTGTTCCTGAAAAGAAAAGATTGGTGTCGACATTCCCGATGATCACCGCCTTTCCCCTGGTCACATCCACTGCCTTTGCCAGGTTTGAAGGTGCATCGATACTAATGTTGGTTACCCCTGTTTTGACTATATCTTCTAAAATCGGATCTGTATACCCGCATATATGAAGGCCGACTCCAACCTTTTTCTCTTTGAAATGATCGACAATCTGTTTATGGTACGGAAAAATTAAAGTTCGGTAGATCTTGGGAGAAATGAGGCTGCATGAAGCAGGCGCTTCTGAATAACTGAGCCCCACTTTAAGGGGATAAACAGCTTCGCCCATCCGGATAGCCACCTCGGTACAGAACCGCATCAGTTCATGGATAAAATCCGGGTCTTTCATCGCATCCCTCAGAAGCAGTTCAGCTTCCCTCAGGCCGATGGCAATCGTCCATGGGCCTGCGATCACCGCCGACACGATCGAATCGGGTATTATTTTTTTGGCCTCTTCCAGGATCTCCAGATAGACAGGCAGGCGACCGTCTTTTTTGGGGTCCACCAGTTTCAAGCTGTCTAGTTTTCCCTTGTCCTTAAGGGCCACCTTTGTGGAGATGCACATGCTGTCTTCGGGAAATTTGAGCTCATTTCCCAGCGCCTCCACATCCATTAGTAGATCCCCCTGCATGACGATGATGTCTGGTCTGTAACGCTCATAGGCTGCCACCTGGGCCTTGACAAATGTTTTGGGATTCAGCAGAAACTCCCGGATGGAGGCACCTACGAGCTGGGCATTGCACTGTCCCATTATCGGATAGGCAGGAATTCTATCGATTTGGATCGCCTGATCGGTAAAGGTTTTTTTAAAAGCCGCAGAGACCCTTTTTCTACCGGTAATCGTTTCCATTTATAATTCTCCTTCTTCCTCCCAGATCTTCATCAGCTCCTGGTAGGATGGGGGAAAGGTCGCTTCAAAATTATAGAAGCTGGTGATCGGATATCGTATACCGCTTTTATGGGTCTTTGCCAGGCCATCCAAAACCGTATCTATTTTTGAAGCAGGAACAACAAAAGACATCTCATCATCCTGTGTCATACCGAATATCCTGTCTCCATTTCCAGGAACCATGTACCGGCACTGATCCCTTTTGATGGTCGTAATAAGGGTTGCACACCCCAGCCTGCCCAGGGAGGAAGAATGAACAGCCCCTCCTTTGTTATAAAGGGCTCCTTGAATAAGTCTCATGATTTGGGCCGGATTCCCATAAATCATCAGCAGGTCCGGCTTAAATGCTGCCCGATTTAAGGGCGCCACCAGAATATGGCTATAGAGACCGTAATCAAAACAATCCACAAGTTCTTCTTCACTTTTTCCAATTTCCTTTGAAGCGGTAAACATACCGGCAGCTAAATTTCCCTCTTTGAAGAAGTCAATGTCTTTGAAAAATCCAAAAGGCGCTGCCCCCAGAGAGCATTGCATATCCTCCTTACCCATGGCAACCGCCCATCCCAATTTTCGGGCCATACCGATCCCCTGGCATATGGCCACTCTTTTTTTCATCTGTTGAAATGGGCGACGGGTCTTTTCGGGTATTTCCTTTTCTGACTTCAGCATCTTTATCGCTATTGGGAAGGTCAGAGGTCGGATATACGTGCTCAGAGCCCGATCCACCTCTTTTAAATCCGTCATTTCGATCTCCTTTTCTATTCTTTTTTTTCAATTCCTTTTCAGCACAACCCACAGCAGTGGTTTAGAGACCCCATCTAATGAAACTCGCTCTGCCTAACGCCATCGGGATCGATTCGATCGATGAGGTCGACGATATCCTGATCGGGAACCGGCGTCTCCCCCACATCCGGAGCCACCAGAATATCGAAACCGGTGTTTTCTTTGATCTCATCAACGGTATGACCCGGGTGAACAGATTGGATCTGCATGGTCCGACCCGGATTTTCAAAGTTCATCACCCCGAGGTTCGAAACAACAACTATCTTGTTTTTCTTGCACGCTTCAGAACGATTATTATAGCCCTGGCCGGTCACAAAATCGACCGCTTCAACAAAAACTCTATAGGTATGCCGGGTCGCCCAAATCACTACCTTCGGAGTGATCGGCATCAAAAAGGCAGAGGCTGCTCCTCCTGGAAGTTGAACCTTGGGATTCTCAATCTTTCCGATCACGCTCAGGTTGGTATTTCCAAACCGATCAATTTGAGCAGCACCCAGAAACATCACATCCAACTCCCCTCGCTGGGCAAGGTCAAATGCTTCATGAAGTCCAAAGTATGCCACGGCATTTCGATTCAGCCGCGGATCAAACGAAGAAGGGTAGATCCTGTCAATCTCGGGATCAACCCCTTCGGCCCCTGAAATATACGCCATATCCGGCGCATGGGTCCTGCGGGCCACGCTCATGCCCAAAACCGGCAAAGGAGAAGAGACTCCGTGGAGAACAGTATTGAAATTCTCGATTTCCGAGGCCATGGCATAGACCATCAGATCCGGTGTTGCGATTTTATCAGTCATTTACTTTCCCTCCTATAAACATATTTATCCAGATACTGTTCAAATGTATCCTTGGCTGCTGCCTGAAGGTATTCCTGAATGTGATCATAGTCGGTATCATAATAATTCATACAGGAACAGGGGTAGGCGCCCTTTGGCACCTCCACCACAGCGTCCACAATGAAGTGGGGCAAGGTTGTGGCCTCAGGCATTTTCCTGATTTCACCGGCGGAAACCACCTCTTCCACCGTTACCACTACTTTTTTTGCTGCCTTGGCCTTAATTACGTCCTCGTATAGAGGGCCTTCGATCCTCACATTTCCAAATTCATCTGCCTTCTGGGCATGAATCACCGCAACATCCGGTTCTATGGCCTTGACGGCGATCATTTTTTCCCCGGTAAAAGGATCCTCGATTTGCTTCTGGCTCCCGATGACTTCGCTGATGGTCAGCAGGTCTGAACCGAGCATTCCCTTCACCGGAAGTGAGGGTAGGCCCATTGCCGCAGCGCGGAACCCGGCGATAATCGGCTGGCATGCACCCTCCTTTGCGATAATTTCACCCTTCTCGGATTTTCTACGGAAATTGGGTGCCATCCCAAAAACTTCAAAAGCCAGCATCCCTGTCCGGACCTTAGCCACACAACCTGCACCGATCAGGAGATCAAAGTCCATGGCCGGCTCGCGGTCTATCAGGGTCAGATTCTTTTTCCCCCGACGAACCAACTCCCGGACAAATTCCATCGGCGCCCGCTGAAAAGTCGCTCCGCCAAAAGTTAACAATGCACCGTCGTCGACAAGCCCTGCTGCCTCCTCAAAACTGGTCAATACGCTCTTCATCGAATTTACCTCCCTTTACGATCAATTACACCCGATCTCATAAATAAGAAAAAAGTATTTAAAAACTCATCACTCAAGTTTCACACCTTTGATTTTACTAATGAGTGCGTTATTATTTAGACATCCGTTGCCATTTACCTATGTATTTATCTGCAAAGCCGGGCAGGGTTTTTAATCGGCAGCCGGGTCACTGTTTGAAGGTCTTAGCGGATGTTTAGCCGGAACCTTCCGAGGCCTTGTTTTCAAGCGTCTTAAGACGAATGACCCGGTTCTTATATTTACAGACCGGCCGAGTTCCGGTTTTACACCCGCTTTGACCTGAGTTTGAGCCGCCGACCGATTCAATATCCTGCCCGGCGCTCGGGTCTAAATATATATGGCCTCATTAGTAAGTAGATCTATATCGATTGTTACCTGTTCATATTGAAATGTCTAAAGCAAATCAACTGAAAAGAAGCCCCTCTCCCCCCCTCATTGGTCTTCTCCCTGCTTCCTATTTGGGAGCAGGTTTGGAAATGCATTGTGCGAACTTGCTGGTGATGATTTCTTCTGCCTCTTCCATAATACGATCTAGAAGTTCCTGACAAGTGGGGATGTCATGTATAAGTCCTACGCTCTGTCCAACGGCCAGCACACCTTTTTCCAGGTTGCCCTCTTCCAGCATTTCTTTGCCCTCAAGACCGGTAACAAATGGAGCGATATCTTCGATTTTCGTATTCCCTTTGCTTTCGATCTCAAGTACCTTGTCCGCATTTTTACTGTGAAGAACGCGCTCTGTATTGCGCAATGTCCGCATGATCAGGCGCGTATCGCGCTCACCGTGATGAATGAGGGCCTGTTTGACGTTATCATGCACAGGTGCTTCTTTGGTCGCCACAAAACGCGTACCCATATTCATGCCATCGGCACCCAGACCCAGGGCGCCTACCAGGCCACGTCCATCGGCAAAACCGCCGGAAGCGATGATCGGAATATTGATGGCATCCCGTGTGAGGGGGATGAGGATCAAGGATGTGACGTCATCTTCACCCGGATGCCCTGCTGCTTCGAATCCATCAATACTGACCACATCGCACCCGATTTTTTCTGCCTTGATTGCGTGACGCACCGATGTGCATTTGTGGACGATTTTTATGTCCGCGGATTTCAGCTGATCCATGTAGGGTTCGGGATTCCTCCCGGCTGTTTCAATAAATTTAATGCCCTCTTCGATACAGACGTCAATGAAAGCAGGATAGTCGATTATACGTAGGGCCGGCAGAAATGTAAGGTTGACGCCAAAGGGCTTATCGGTCATTTTGCGGCATTTATGAATCTCTGCGCGCAATGCCTCTGGGTCGGAAAAGCTGAGCGCCGTCATAAATCCGATACCGCCGGCATTGGCTACAGCGGATGCCAGCTCTGCTTTCCCAATCCACATCAATCCGCCCTGGACGATGGGTCGATCAATTCCAAACAGTTCGGTGATACGTGTTTTTAACATCTGAACCTCCCTCTTTTGTTGCTTTGCAATTTTGTTTACGATTGGTGCTCCACCAGGAACCTTTCATATATTCGATTTATGACCGGTACAACCTTCGCAGCTCTTTTTTATTTAATTTCCCTACACTGGTCTTCGGTATGTTATCTACGAATACGAACTTTTCCGGAATGCCATACTTTGGCAATTTTCCTTTTTCGGCAAACTTTTTCATATGCGCCCTTAAGTCTTCAAGGGTCACCTTACCTCGATAATCCGGTTTAAGGGTGACGATCATCAGTGGGCGTTCTCCCCACTTTTCGTCCGGTATGCCGATAGCCGCAGACTCCAGCACTGCTTCGTGCCGGCTTAAAAAATTTTCCAAATCGAGGGAGGAAATCCATTCTCCGCCGCTTTTGATCACATCCTTTATCCGGTCGGTGATCTGAAGGTATCCCTCTTGATCGATATACCCTATGTCTCCACTGTGCAGCCATCCGTTGCGCCAAAGATCTTCGGTCTTCTCCGGTTCTTTAAAATAACACTCCGTGAGCCAGGGCGACCGCATAACGACTTCACCGGTCGATATCCCGTCATGGGGTAAAATGTTGCCGTCAGCAGTTAAAACTTCAATCTCCGCAAGTGGAATCGGCTTGCCGGTTTTGGTGATCACGTCGAGTTGTTTATCTCCCTTCCAGTCGAGCATATGTTCTTTTGGATTTGCCGCACTCATGACAGGGCAGGTTTCAGACATACCATAGCCGGCATGAATCTCTATTCCTAGCTCCATCGCGGTTTTGGCCAATCCTCTTGGAAGCTGTGAACCGCCGATCGTGACCTTCCAGTTTGAAAGGTCCACTTGCTTAACCTCGGGACTGTTGATGATCATCTGCAAAATCGTTGGCACACAGTGTGAAAAAGTGACTTTTTCATTTTTAATCAAATTCAATATTTTTTCCGGTACATATTGTCCGACATAAACCTGTTTGGCTCCGAGCAAGGTTGCAACGTAGGGAAATCCCCAGGCATGGACATGAAACATCGGCGTCAACGGCATGTAGACATCATCTGACCTGAACCGCCCGATGGTGTGGTACACGCCAGATGCAAGGCCAACCGAAAGCGTATGAAGCACGAGTTGTCGGTGGGAAAAATAAACACCTTTCGGATCCCCTGTGGTGCCTGTTGTATAAAATGTCGTTGCCTTGGTATTTTCATCCAAATCAGGAAAATCATATCGGGGGGAGGCGGATTGTAACAGTTCTTCGTATTCGGTTTCCATTGTTAGACGGGTATCCGGAGGGTGTTCATTTTCACTGATAACAACAATTTTTTCAACCATCCCCAGGTTTTGATGGATGCGCTCAAGAATGGGGATGAAATCAGCATGTATGATGATGAATTTGGCTTCGGCATGGCAGATGGTATATGAGATCTGGTCGGTCGATAATCGCCAGTTGATTGTCTGCATGACCGCGCCCATCATCGGAATTGCAAAAAAACACTCCAGATAACGGGGGCTGTCGTAATCAAATATGGCAACCGTATCTCCTTGCCGGACACCGAGTTTCTCCAGCCCGCCGGCCAGCCGGTGGATCCGTTTATTCAATGTTTGGTAGGTGTAGCGTGACTTCTCTCGGTAGACGATTTCCCGATCCGGTGAATAGATGAGGGGCGTGTTGAGCAGTTTTTTAATAATGAGTGGATATTGATAGGCTTCACCGGGTTGATAAACCATTTTCGTTACTACATGCCTCCATCGATAAAATCGAGACCGTCAATTTTAATCATTGAAAAACTGTGCTTCCATTTCTATTGTCAGCCCGTCGCTATCCATCAATCGTTTTTCCAGCCCAAGGATCTTTGGTAGCTCGTATCTAAAGAAAAAGCGCATGGTGAACATTTTTCCCTGGTAGTAGTTGAAGTCAGTTTTCGCGTTACTGGTATTGAGAGCCTTTTGAATAGATATGCCCTGCAAAAGCCACTGCCAGGCAATGGCGATAATCCCGAAAAGTTCCAGATAGAGGGTTGCGTCTGCCATAAAAAGTTCAGGGCCTTTTTCCTGGGCGATCTTCAAAAGATGCTGGGTAATTTTTTGGAGCTTTGACCGGGCCTCACTCAGTTGTTGCGCCGGCCCGTCAAGTTCGGGGAATTGCCCGGCAGCCGAAATAGTATCTTTGAGTTCTGAGAGAAAAAGCGCAAAAGCCTGACCATTTTTCATTACCACTTTTCGTCCCAAAAGATCCATGCCCTGGATCCCGGTGGTTCCTTCGTGGATGGGGTGAATCCGCGCATCCCGATAATAGTGTTCCATCGGATAGTCGTCACAGTAGCCGGACCCGCCAAAACACTGTAATCCCTGGCTGACAGAGAGAATCCCCATTTCCGAAGGGTAAGTCTTGGCCACCGGTGTCAGGATTTCCAGCAGTAAATGATATTTTTCTCTCTCCTCACCGGTGAGAACGTTCTGCATGTCCACATAACGGCTGCACTGCATCAGGAGAGACAGAGCGCCTTCGGTGAT